>Ga0115545_1000247_pt1 | contig 29060 bp, 21 predicted proteins | sample COGITO_mtgs_1003_FD_87188 | JGI IMG/M metagenome (GOLD analysis project Ga0115545, IMG submission 87188) | Pelagic marine microbial communities from North Sea - COGITO_mtgs_100330 | ecosystem: Environmental > Aquatic > Marine > Epipelagic | place: Germany:Helgoland, sampling site Kabeltonne...
GATGACAGGACAATCAGGCACATTTCCCTGAGAGCATTGGTCTGACATATTTTTTAATACGCGCTCTATTTTCCGCATATCTGCGATTTTATTACGTACCCCTTTCAAGTGATTCATCGTCAATGAGTGAACTTCATTGCATGTTTGGTTGCCGCCATCTACCAGTCCAAACAAATCCCGCACCTCATTTAGACTAAAACCTAACTCGCGACACCGCTTAATAAACGAAAGTCTTTGAAGTTGCTCACCGTCATAAATACGCTGTCCGCTTGGACTACGATTGGGCTTTGGCATTACGCCTGATCGCTCGTAATAACGGATGGTTTCTATATGAACCCCAGATTGTCTAGAGGCCTCACCAATTAAATAGTTAAGCGTGGTTTCGGTCATAAAAATTTTCTCTTGCATCTGTAGTCACTACAGGGATTATTATAGAGCATAGTTAAACAAGCAACTAAAATATATCGATGGAAACAGTACCCGAAATCAACACCGAAGAAGAAAAGATAGCCCCTAAATGGTTGGCCACCGGCGGCATTCTTGCCGCCCTAGGCGCGACTACGTGCTGTGTTTTACCGCTCGCCCTTACTCTTCTTGGGGTAAGTGGTGCATGGATGGCAAACCTCCGAGCGCTGTCTCCGTATCAACCCTATTTCTTGGCTTTATCTGGGTTGGCCATTGGCTACGGATTTTATCAAGTTTATTGGAAGCCCCGCAAAGCCTGTGCAGAAGGGCAAGTGTGCGCTCGACCGATGAGCGGCAACATTGTTAAAACAGCATTATGGGCGGGAGCTGTACTAGTGTTGATTACCGCTACTTTCCCTCTTTGGTTTCCTACCGTTTTACCGTATTTACCTTAAATAACCGGATCAATATTATGAATACTATCAAGCAACTATTTGTCGCTATGTTCTTACTGGCCATAACCCTCACGGTTAGTGCTGAAGAAAAAACAGCCACCTTAAAAGTTGAAGGAATGACGTGCGCTTCTTGCCTTTACCAGGTAGAAAAAGCGCTCGCCAATGTTGAAGGCGTAACACAAGCCGATGTCAATGCTAAAACGAACGAGGCTTCCGTTACCTATGACGATGCGCAGACCAATATAGCGGCGCTTACCGAGGCCACGGGCAACGCTGGATTCCCCTCAGCATTAAAAATCACCAATTAACCATATTTAGAATGATCAAAAAAAATACGCTGCTAAAAACAGGGATTATAGGCACGGTGATAGCGGCGTTGTGTTGTTTTACACCGGTGCTTGTTGTCTTGTTTGGGGCGGTTGGATTGTCCGCGCTAGTCGGGTATCTCGACCTAGTGCTATTGCCGGCCTTAGCCCTTTTTGTCGGCATTACGCTTTACGCTCTTTGGAAAAAACAACAAAATTAATCAAATCATCATGCCTATAAAAAACAACTATGACCTAGCCGTAATTGGTGCAGGATCAGCAGGATTTTCTGCCGCCATTACCGCCGCCGAGCAAGGTGCAAAAGTGGCTCTTATTGGCTATGGCACTATTGGCGGTACGTGCGTAAATGTGGGCTGTGTTCCCTCCAAAACCATGATTAGAGCCGCTGAAACGCTTCATCATGCGAGAACGGCACACCGTTTTAATGGTATCGAGGCCTCGGCCTCTGTTAGTGACTGGTCGTCACTTATGGCTGATAAAGATCAATTGGTAAAAGACCTTCGGAACGCTAAATATATTGATGTTCTATCGTCCTATGATTCAGTAACGTATCTGGAAGGGAAGGCGGTGTTAGCGGAAGGCGGCGTTATGGTAGACGGAGAATTTATAAAGGCCAAAAAGACGATTATCACCACAGGAAGCCATGCCACGACACCCCCGATTGAAGGGATCGAAAATGTCCCGTATTTAACTAGTACCACGGCGTTAGAGCTAGACCATGCGCCGGCCTCAATGATCGTTATTGGCGGCGGGGTTATTGGTTGTGAACTTGGCCAAATGTTTGCCAGGCTTGGAACGAAAGTAACGATCCTTTGCCGCTCTCGATTGTTACAGTCTGGAGAGCCAGAAGTTAGCGAAGCCTTGGAAGCGGCGTTAGTTGAAGAGGGTATAAACATCCAATGCGGGAGTGTTTATAAATCGATTTCCCATAATAGCGAAATCTGCCTCGCGTATGAGAAAGACGGCACTAAGAACGAAATACGAGCTGAGCAAGTATTGATAGCGACTGGCCGAAGAGCCAATACCGACACATTAGGAGCTGATGCCGTAGGCGTTGAATTACTCCCTAATGCGGGTATTAAAATTGATGATCGAATGCGAACCACCCGACCGGGCGTTTACGCCGCCGGGGATGTTACCGGCAAAGACATGTTTGTTTATATGGCCGCCTACGGTGCAAAAGTAGCGTCCGAAAATGCGCTCAATGGTGACGGTCGGCAATACGATAACTCGGCGATGCCTGATGTGGTTTTTACTGATCCCCAGGCCGCGACGGTTGGCCTTACCGAAGCCGAAGCGAAGGCGGCAGGGCATAGCGTCATTACTGCAACGATTGGCTTAGAACACGTTCCCCGCGCCTTGGCCGCACGAGATACACGCGGTTTAATTAAATTAGTAGCTGATGCTAAAACGCGCGCCTTGCTTGGAGTGCACATTTTAGCGCCAGAAGGAGCGGACAGTATTCAAACGGCGGCGATTGCCATCAAAGCCGGTATGACTGTAGACGACCTTGGAAGCATGATATTTCCGTATCTAACCACTGTCGAAGGTCTGAAACTGGCCGCACAAACGTTTGATAAAGATGTTTCAAAACTGTCTTGTTGCGCGGGCTAACTCCAGGAATTTGCGCTGGTCAAGACCTCTTCTTGGATAGCGGAGTTGCTTATTTGTATTGCCACCGTTTTCCTTATGCGGTAAGTTTTTATTAAAGAGGGTAGTCTCATGTATCAAAAATACCTAATCCCCGTTCTGTCGAATGCTATCGGCTTGTTCACCACATCGAGCTTCGTATCCACAGCCGAGACAACGTTGTCGTTTAAGCCGATGGATCGCGCAACCTGTCCGGTCATGTTTCGCACCTGAGGCGGACATTTCTCTTTGCCGCTGTTTTGCGCACACAGGAATACGACTAGCCCAAACCCTCTATGAAACACCTCAATAGAAGTGCATCCAACACATTGATGGTTGACCTGTCGGCAATCGTGCTGGTCAGTGGATTGCTATCCGTTCTGTTTTCACAATGGCTGTACCCACTGTTTGGTCTGCCACCAGCTGCGCCCATGCCCGGTCGATCGCTCGTAATACTGATCATGCTATGGTTCGTCATAAAGGTGAGAGCGGAATCCCTAGGTGATTTCGGATTAACACCGCTCTCGCCCATTTGGCGCATCATTCTCCTCGCCATTGCCTTGCTGGCCGCAAAACTATTTATCGTTCAACCTGTCGCGGATATCGTTGCGGGGCTTGCAGATTTACCAAAATCTGATCACAGCTTTTTCAATCATATACACGGTAATTTTCCAGCACTAATTGGATGGTTGGTCATTGCCTGGGTCATAGGTGGCTTTGCTGAGGAGTTTATATTCCGCGGATTTTTGATGCGCCGCATAGCTGACGTCTTTAATCGAGGAAAACTGGGTTGGGCAATAGCGTTGGTGGTACAAGCAATACTCTTTGGTACATTGCATTACTATCTTGGCCCAACAGGAGTGGTGTCAGCAACACTTTCTGCTCTTTTCTACGGCCTCTTCTTCATCCTTGTTGGACGAAGCTTATGGCCAGTCATGATCGCGCACGCGACATGGGACAGCTTGATATTCACGTTAATATTTCTGAATGGCGTTCCTTCTACCTAGTATGACGGTATCGGATATAAGCGCCACGATGCTTTAATGGGTCAATTCCGCTGTAATGAGAGTTAGCAGTGATTATCTAACCTTACTAAAGAATATTGTAGGCCGCATTAACGAACTTGGTCAGATTAATGAAGCCTTAGAGTAACTTTTCGTACCGTTGGACTTCAAACCCCTGCTCTGAGCGGATTACGGAGCTTGTGAGGTACGAACAAGCGAGTAGATGCGCGATAAGAGTACGGATAGCCTGAAGCTCGTAGCGAGCTGGATATACTCCAAGCAAGCTACACCCATGATGAGCGTGTACGGTCAATAACTACTTATACGGGCGTCGTGTACAACAATTACCCGTACAGATTAACGGGACAATTTGGGCTCGCGACCTTTAATTTCAGTAATGAGCCAGAAGTTATAGAGTAAGCGATACCCTAAATGAAGCCATATAATCCCGGATATTAAAGTCAACATTGTGAAACCATTTCTGAGTCCCCAAAGACCATATACCCCTAGAAATCCCATTAGATAAGCTGAGAAAAACAAAGGTATGAATCCGCTCCAGATACCTATCATTTTTGAGACACTCCACTTGCCGCTAATTTTCGCGTAATTAAACACAATAACGTAGGACGCAATGCCGCCAAAAATTAAAACGTATGTATGCAGGTAATGCTCCAAAGAAAACCCCATGTCATATAATTTATAAAGACCGTAAAGCAGCGAAAAGACCGCTACCGTTCCACATTTACCAAATAAAGTCTGCAATTGAGTGGTGGGGAATTTAATCATATTTCAACTCCTGGAGATTGTTTGGATGATCGCGATTACTCAGCAATTGCGAGTAGGCCATTTAAGTACTGGTAATCGAACTACGTTTAAAACGCCCAACCAAGAGCGTCATGCATTGAACCTCAGATGAACGTTTATAACATTGTCCAATTCAATTCAAAGGCATCCTACCGAATTGATAAAGGACATGCACCGTATAAACTTTACTTTCTAATCAGAAACCACCGTAGCCAGACGCCTACTTTTAACACAACATCGACTAAAAAAATTCATCCCTTTGCTGACCAGAACCGGATATTCCTACATTCTAATCTTTAACTTGATCAACTTTCCATACGAAACCTAATTCATCCAGTCGGGATCGACGTTCCTGAGACAAATTCCCCTTATTAGCTCGCTGTCTACTGACCCACTTTCCCAGCCTAAACCCGTCTTCGGTAACATAGAGAGCAGCGACAAGACAATTGCCATTTTTCCTACAAAAATCTTTTAGCGATTCAAAACCCTGATCCCATCGTTTAGCAACGGGATCCCATTCGAAACCCAACACATTCAACCTCTCGCGACGCTCTAAAGATAAATCCGCCATGTTTCCTCGCTGCCGACTAACCCAACTTCCCAGCCTAAAACCATCTTTATCTACATATTTCACAGGAACCAGACAGTTACCGTATAGACCATCATACACTTCAAGGGCATCAAAGCCTTGTTCCCATTTGTCCTCGAGTGGGTTCCAATCGAAGTCCAAAGCCTCAAGCTTTTTGCGGCGTTCGCTGGACAAAGAAGTTTTTCTCATTCGTTGTGTATGAACCCACGTCCCAATTTTGAAGCCGGCCAGCGTTTTCATATTTTGGGGGACGAAACAATTACCGTTTTGATTATAAAACACTTTCAGCGCTTCAAACCCTTGCTCCCACCTACTTGTTGCTGGCTCCCAATCAAAGCTTATTGAATCCAACTTTTCTTTTCGAGCTTTAGACAGGCTCGATTTATTTTTCCGCTGAGCCTGAACCCAGCAGACTAAATCAAACCCGTCTTGTGGTACTAGATTTTTAGTAACGAGACAATTACCGTTTTCATGATGAAATCTCTTGAGGGCTTCAAACCCTCTGTTCCATAAATTTTTATGAGGATCCCAAACAAAACCTAAACTATCCAACTTTGTAAGCTGCTCCACAGATAAATTTCCTTTATTAATTCTCTGCCTAACAACCCAACCCCCTAACTTAAACTCATCATCAGCGACGTAAAGCGCTGGGACGACACAGTGTCCCTTTTGCAATTTATATAATTCAAGGGCAGAAAAACCCTTTTCCCATAGCATGTTGCGCGGATCCCAATCGAAACCAATCTCGTCTAAACTGAAAACCCGCCTCTTGGAAAGCGAACTCTTGCGCGCTCTTTGCCCTCTGACCCAAACTCCAAGCTTGAATCCGTCCTCTGTCACGTGACTATAAGGAACGAGGCAGTTGCCATTTCGATATTGAAACGTTTTTAGGGCTAAGTATCCTTGTTCCCACGCGCTTCCTATCGGATCCCAATCAAAATCTTGACTATCTAGTCGAGCACGAAACTCCTCAGATAAATTATCTTTGTTCGTTCGCTGCTTGCTAACCCAACTTCCTAGTTGAAATCCGCTTTCAGCCACATATGCCGCTGAGATATCACAATGGCCTTTAAGGAGCCTATACTGCTTTAACTCTGCAAAGCCGGTCTCCCATTGTGTAATGGTCGGATCCCAAACAAAACCCAAACTATCAAGTTTTGCAATATACCCTTCATCAAGGTCATTTTTTACTGTTCGCTGCCTACGAATCCACCCGCCCAACCTGAATCCACACTTGGTGACGTAAGCTTTGGGGACAATACAATCACCATTTTTATTTTTATACGAACTGAGCGCCGCAAACCCTATCTCCCATTGGTTCGAGATAGGGTCCCAATCAAACCTTAGAGCATCCAACCTTTCAAGACGCTCATGAGTGAGCTTGTGTTTCCTTTGGCGTTGATTAGAGACCCATGTCCCAAGTTTGAATCCTTCATCAGTAATGTGGGTTTGAGAGACCAAACAATCGCCATTTTGTTTTCTGTAAGTGTAAAGGGCAGCAAACCCTTTCTCCCATTGAGTATAGATAGGAGCCCAATCGAACCCCAATTTATCAAGCCGTGCCCTTCGGTCTTTCGAAACTGATGTCCCTTTGTTTCTCTGCTCACCAACCCAAACCCCAAGCCTAAAATTATCGTTGGCCACATACGAGCGGTGGACATCACAATTTCCATTATCTCGTTGATATAACTTAAGTGCTTCAAACCCTCTCTCCCATCGCGCTCCGATCGGATCCCAATCAAACCCCAACTCCTCTAGCCGCCTGAGGTATATCTCAGGCAAAACATCCTTCTTGGATCTCTGCACACCAACCCATGACCCAAGCCTGAGTCCAGTTTTGGTAGTATACTTATCGGGAACATCACAATCGCCATTTTGCTGCTTATAGTCCTCTAGCAACCCGAACCATTGTTCCCAAGACGCCGTTGTGGTTTCTAAAAGCTTAACTTTAAGCGCCCGTTCAAACGCATGCGTCACCTTTGCCGGGAGGTCAAAAATAATTTTATCAGGCTTGCCTACTGTGCCCCGCTTGCCCAGTTTATTTCTAAGCGCATCAAGCTGCTCGCCCAGGAATCCATCATGTGAACGCAGTGCGTTTACTACTGCCCAGACTTTCTTAAAAGGCGAAGAATTAAAAATTTCTTCAGTATCTTCTGATTCTCTTATAAACACCGGGATAACAATTGTTCCGATGGTTTTGTCGTGAGACAAACGGATCGCACGGCCCACTGCTTGGACGATATCAATTTCCGAATGCTTTGGGTCAATGAAAGCCACTCCATCCAATGTAGGGACATCGACACCTTCTGACAGACAGCGGGCATTTGTGAGCACGTATCTTTGATCCTCTTTCACATTCCCAAGGGCCTGTAAGCGTTGTTCTCTCTGAGAGGTGGGCATGGCGCCGGATACATGATTCGCAATCACCAGGCCACCAGGACGGCTCACTAGAGGCATCCATTCTATGACTTTTGGTAGATTGCTCGCGAAATCGCTGGCGGCATTTACGCGAGAGTGAAAGCTGATTACTCGCCTTAAATCATAGTCCTGCATAGCTTTGGCTAGTGCAATGTGACTCGCAAGCGATTGAGCATCAGATTGAATTTGATTGTCCGTCTCAACGAGGCTGCGTTCGCTAATCATGCGTTCGTAGGTCGGGTTATCAATACCCACTACGACGACCCGATAATCAGTCAGCAAGTCCTGTTTAATGGCCTCGCCAAAGGATAGCGAATGCAGCACCGGACCAAATACAGCCTTATCATCCATAGACACCACATCAACGCCTGATTCAGCCGCTCGCTTTTTAAAGTGTGCTTGGAATACTTTGGGTGTTGCTGTCATGAACAGCCGTTTGGCAGCGGGGATATTCGAATCATCAAGCGCTAAGGTATAGCCAGAAGATGCTTTACCAGCACAACGATGGGCTTCATCGGCAATAATTAGGTCGAATGGCTCAATCTTTTTGGTCTTGAATGCTTCTACAATTTTGGGCGTTGATTGGTAAGTTGAAAAAATAACTTTCCTACCCTTCCTATCCAAGAATGCAACAATTTCATCTGCATCCGTTGTGGATGGGAAAGCGAGTTCTGACGTGGATAAGCAAATCGAGTCAGCACCGCTAGCGGCCGTGTCGTCTGAACAGACTGGCAGATAAGCAAAAGGCTCATTGCAGTGAGTAAGCCATTCCGTCAGCGTCTTGGATAGGAGCAGTAGAGAGGGCAAAAGGACCAATGTGGTGTTTGATCCAAGTTCTTCAGCAATCCATAGAGCCGTAAGCGTCTTGCCTGTGCCGCAAGCCATGATTAACTGGCCGCGTTTATCTAACTGTGGAACAATCTTGTCAATTGCTATGCTCTGGTAGGGCTTTGGAGTGTATTTTTCTATAACACGTCCCGTTGATAGCTCATCGATGCTTTTTGGCCATACGATCGGTGCTTCCAAAAGACCGGATAACATCAATTGATTGACTGGAACGGTCTCATTCTGTCGCTTGATGACATTGACTGCATTGGCTCCGATGCGATCCGTCGTAGCGATGAGTAGTCGATTATGAATCTTTGCGTTCGTGGACTCACTTAAGAATGAATCTACGTCTTTCTTGGAAACGCTGTATTCTGGGTTGTAGCACTTAGCCTGAATTGCCCAGATGTTGCCTTCTGTATCTCTGGCGACCAAATCAATACCGCAATCCGGTCCCCATCGATCTGGCCAATCATCCCAAAGCCAGACATCCTCAAGCTTAGCCTTATACAGCGGATCATTCTCTAAGAACCATTTACACAGCTTCTCAAATTGAGCGCCACGCTTTTGATTCTCATCTGAGAAAGTGGATATTAGTTTTGAAAATGCTTCCATGCCAAGTCGATAAGAGTGTTAGAAAATATCTGAAGAGTATATTGGTGGACTTTCGTGTCTGGATATAATTATACCGTTACCCAACTATTGCCTCGATTTTCAGCCAGAGCCGTCTACTCTAGCTCAGTTAAAGGAGCTTGCTCCACCCTTAAATAATTCTATATTTTGATGATTCCCAAGCTATGTAAAGTTGTGAGATTTGTCACAGCTGTTGAATTTTTAAGTATGTTTCTGACTGATTAGAAACTCAATCCAACGACCGTTATGAGTATTCCACAGCCGCTCATTTAGCGCAAATTTGCCCTTAATTATTAGACTTTTTAAGCTCAACTGTGACACTAGAGGATTTCCTCGTTCGATAGGTAAGGTTTCAGCTAAGGTTTAACCAAGGTATTTATACACACGTTGGGGGAATAATCGGACACGTTAAAGGCCGTTGATTGAACGAAACAAAAGGGTGGAGCCTGAAAGGGGGATATGGGGAGTTAAAAGCTAGGGCTTTATTGGCCAAAATACGACATATAATCTTTTTTTTATATCCACACTTCAAACTTTTGGTGGGTAGAGTGGTGGTTAGTGGACAAGTTGCGTAAATATTTTCTATTTAAAACAATAACTTAAAAGCTATTAATGGCGGAGAGAGGGGGATTCGAACCCCCGATACGCTATTAACGTATACTCGCTTTCCAAGCGAGCGCGATCGACCACTCTGCCATCTCTCCGTTATTGCCGACTTATCCGTGTCGATTGCCTAGTTACAAACCGCTGCAGCTCCTTGCTTAGTCAGTTGTAACAAAAAAAGTGCAAACCGCATCTTTCGTAGCGCGCGGAGCATAAACCAACTTTTAATGCTATTCAATTGCTTATTGATTGGTTGACGGGGAGTCGCTATTCTATTTGTATGCCCAAACGCGATTACTCAAAGAATACAAAGCCCAGTCTTTGGAGGTGGTTAAAGACCCACACCGAGTTTTTGCTCATTTCTGCTTTAATTTTTACGGCTCTTTCGCAGTACTTCTTTCGCACACAAGCTCAATCGTTTGAACAAATGATCGACACAGGAGTGTTGAGGGTGCTTATCTCGGATGAACCTGATTCACAGTTTGTGTTTAACCATCAGCATTTTGGGTTCGAGTATGAACTTCTTTCTGGGTTTGCGGCAAAGCATGAGGTTGAGCTCAAGCTCACCATCGTCCCATACGCTGAGTTATACGCGCGTCTTAAAAATGGGCAAGGCGATATTGCCGTCGGCGGCATAATCGACACGCCGTTTGTGCATCGAGTAAGTGAGCCAACCATTCCGTGGTTTAAGGCGCGCACCACCGTAGTGTATCTACGCGGTACCCCTAAGCCCAAATCTATTGAAGAACTTGCGCAAGCCGAAGTAAAAGCATCTTCTCGGTATTACGAACTTAACGAACTGCAAGAGTTAAACATAAAGGATGACTACCGGTCTGAATATGCTTTGCTCGGAGCTGTGGCGTCAGGCAGTGAACGCTTCGCCCTAACGACTAACTACAGGGCTCTGGCGGCCAAGCACTATCTACCCGAGCTGAACCGTAGCTTTCTGCTTCCCGAATCAGTAAAGCTCGTTTGGGCTTTACCTCAGCGCTCGGACAAGTCTCTTTTGAATGCTATTAATAACTATTTAACGGAGTCTTTAGAAGTAGGCTTGCCACGGGAGCTTGCAGACCGTTATTTTGCGCGAACAACCCGTTTAAGCCGTTTTGATGCACTGGCGGTGCATAGACGAATAGAAACGATATTGCCACAGTTTGAGTACGCGTTTAGACGCGCGTCGCGTCGCGGCAATGTAGATTGGCATTTGCTCGCGGCGTTGTCTTATCAGGAATCACGCTGGTCTAATGACGCGGTATCACCGACAGGTGTTAGAGGCATCATGCAGTTAACGCAAGAAACAGCTGAATACATGGGGGTAGATGACCGCATGGATTTAGACCAGAGTATCGATGGTGCTGCTCGGTATCTAAAATACCTTAACAATCGTCTACCTGACTCAATTAAAGAACCTGAACGAACTTGGTTCGCCTTAGGGTCATACAACGTAGGGCTGAAGCATGTTTTGGCCGCGTACCGAAAAGTACGGGGGCAGGGTAACGACCCGCGTATTTGGTCGAATATAGCTGAGGTTTTACCCACCTTGTACGACTATCCTTTTAGCCAAGGTGTGCAGGCTGTGGATTACGTAGATCGAGTGCAAATATTCACGGATATTGTGCGATTTCACGACATTCATCTGCGCGATGACGATTACTTTGAATCGCTCGCGCTCACAGAGTTAGATTCTGAGCCAGAGTCGGACATAGACGACGAAGAAGGCCCCGAAATGAACGTATTGCACGAGCAAGAAACCGGGCACTAGAGTCGCCAAACTTGAAAAAAATGGCGCCCTTGGCAGGACTCAAACCTGCGACATCACCCTTAGGAGGGGTGCGCTCTATTCAGACTGAGCTACAAGGGCGTATGCAATTTCAACTAACGGTGTAATTCTAACGAATTATCGCATTAGATGGCAAAGTTGGCGGCATTAATAACAAACTCCGTTCGTAAAAAAAGCCGAGGGGTGGGGCAGTACTCGTTACACGAGTTCTTAACTACTGCCCAACCGAACCCAACACTAATCGTTGGCTCGCTCTACGTATTCGCCAGTATCGGTGTTCACTTTGATCTTTTCGCCAATATTAACGAACGTAGGCACGGTGACGCGAATCCCAGTCTCAAGCGTAGCGGGCTTACCACCGCCAGCAGCGGTCTGGCCTTTAACAACGCCCTCAGTGTCTGTAACCTCTAAAACAACGTTAGCCGGTAGATCCAAGCCAATTGGGGTCTCGTCGTAAAAGTTAATTTGAACATCGGTATTGGGTAACAAGTAGCCTACTTGATCCGAAATATCGTCTGAACTCAACGTCATTTGTTCGTAGTTTTCAGAATCCATAAAGATATGCTGGTCGCCTTCAGCGTACAAATACTGCATCTTACGCGGCTCAACATGTGGCTTTTCTACTTTATCGGTAGAGCGAAAGCGCTCATTCAATTTTGTACCGTTAACAATGTCCTTAAGCTCCGCTTGAACAAAGGCACCGCCCTTACCAGGCTTTACATGGCTCTTCTTTAAAACGCGCCATAGGTTGCCGTTATGTTCGATAAGACTGCCTAGACGAATTTCGTTTGCTGATATTTTAGCCATGGTCTGCACAAAAATGAGGTTGATTAGTAGCGCCGCATTATAGGGTATCCATTTAGAACATGACTAGGGGCGTAGGGGTTATAATTGCTAATCGAACACATGTAACAGCCAAAGAAGATGCATTAGTGTCTGTAAGAATTAATCAAAGCTCAAATCAGAAGCATATAGAGCGCCATAAATGAACACACCTAACGCCCAATATGTCTACTGAAGGCTTTGATGCCAAAACCTTTTTAAGTCTCGTCTCGCAAGGGCCTGGCATTTATCAGATGTTCGATTCCGAACAGAACTTGCTGTACGTGGGCAAAGCAAAAGACTTAAAAAAGCGCTTATCCAGCTATTTTCGTAAAACGGGGCTACCGCTTAAGACCAAAGCCATGATGTCTCGCGTGGTCGATATTCAGGTAACCGTTACGCATACAGAGAACGAGGCTCTGATTCTAGAGTCCAATCTTATTAAGGATCTAAAGCCGCATTACAATATTCTGCTGCGCGACAACAAGAGCTACCCCTTTATTCATATAGACGACTCGCACGACTATCCGCGTTTGTCATTCTACCGTGGAGATCGCTCACAGCCTGGACGTTACTTTGGGCCTTATCCTGGCGTAACGGCTATTAGAGAGACACTAGCGCTATTGCAAAAAGTTTTGCCAGTGCGCCAATGCGATGATGTTTTCTTTAGTAATCGCTCGCGACCTTGCTTGCAGTACCAAATTAAGCGGTGTTCGGGGCCTTGTGTTGAGCTTATCTCCAAACAAGATTACGCAAAGGACATAGAGCTGGCAGCAATGTTTCTTCAAGGCAAAGACGACACTCTAAGTCGTACCTTGCAAAGGAATATGGAAAAGTCGGCCAAGACTATGGATTACGAGGCAGCGGCCGGATGGCGCGACCGCATCAATGCGTTGCGCCGAGTGCAACAACATCAGTCAATTACAGTAGGTTCGAGCGATATAGACCTTATTACGGTAGCAAGCCTGCATGGCAAAGTATGTGTCGAAGTTACGTTTATACGTGGCGGTCGGCATAGTGGCAGTAATGGCCATTTTCCACGAGTGCCCTTGGAGTTTACTGAAGGCGAGATATTAAGCGCGTTTATCACCCAGTATTACCATCGTAGGCCGGCACCAAAACAGATTGTGGTGGGTACGGCATTACCAGATCAGAAAGAGCTTCAACAGTGGATGACGGAGCAGTCTGGTTACAAAATCACTTTAACTAGCAACGTACGAGGTGCCCGCAAAGACTGGCTTGGTATGGCGCAGCTAAACGTGGTTGAGCGGCTCAAGCAACATATAAGTAAGGCCGAAAACGTTCACAATCGCCTGTTAGCACTCACTAAAGTATTTGAGCTAGAGCAAACTATTAAACGTATTGAATGCTTTGATATTAGTCATACGCAAGGGGCCCAAACTGTGGCTAGTTGTGTAGTCTTCACAGATAAAGGCATTAGTAAGTCAGAATATCGCAGGTACAACATAAAGGGCATCACGCCAGGCGACGATTATGCCGCTATGGAACAGGCAATTACACGACGTTATAAGCGAGCGCTTAAGGAAGAAGCGGTGCTTCCCGATGTTTTGTTAATAGATGGCGGGAAAGGGCAGTTGTCATCCGCGGTCAAAATTTTAAAAGAGTTACAAGTCACTGGTGTGTTGTTGGTAGGTGTAGCAAAAGGCGAGGGGCGTAAGTCGGGATTAGAAACTTTGTTTGTAGAGGGTCGTAAAATCGGTATTCAAATGCCCGCAAATTCGCCAGAAATGCACCTAGTAACGCAAATACGAGACGAAGCTCACCGCTTTGCCATTGCCGGACACCGCGGACAACGAGCCAAGTCTCAAACGCAGTCTATTTTGCAAGAGATTCAAGGGGTAGGGGCTAAACGTCGTAGTGCATTGCTTAAGCATTTTGGGGGCTTACAAGGCATCAAGTCGGCTGGAATAAGAGATTTAATGAAGGTGCAGGGCATCAACGAAGATTTAGCCACACAGATCTACAGTTACCTGCAAAACAATTAGAGTCCTTTCGTTCACAGCGCACAGTACGTAGACTCGGCGTTAAACAAGCTCAAAATCGACGCAACACTTAAACACACTGGTGTTAAACTACGCCTCAACATTCAAATCCAACAACCCCCTAATAGACGTGTTTATCTGATGGAACCCACTATTCCTAACTTGCTAACGTTGTTCAGAATTGCAGCCGTTCCGCTGATCATCGCTCTGTACTTGCTAGATCTGCAATACGGACACTGGTATTGCGCAATTTTATTCACATTGGCGGGTATTAGCGACGGTTTAGATGGTTACTTAGCACGTCGTTGGAACCAAACCTCGCCAGTCGGTGCCTTTTTAGACCCTGTGGCAGACAAACTGCTCGTTGTTTTACTACTGGTCTTGGTATTAACGGACTCGCGAGTAAGCGAAATGGTTATTTTCCCGATGGTGTTTAAGCTTGCGATTATCGTTATCGTGGCGCGCGAGATTATTATTTCGGCGCTACGCGAATGGATGGCCGAGATTGGTCAGCGTTCGGCAGTTGCCGTATCAGGTTTGGGTAAATGGAAAACAACAGCGCAAATGATCGCGATTGGCGCTTTATTGTTCCAAAAAAATCTTCTAGGGCTACCAACCATGCTAATCGGCGAGATCTTGGTGTACGTCGCAGCGGCACTTACGATATGGTCAATGGCCATATATATGTCCGCAGCATCGAAGGTTGTAGAGGCAGAATCGAAATAAGGTCAAATTGGCTAATTCATTTTGTTGACCTTTGCAGATATCTGAATATAATGTCGCCACTTCAAGCGGGAATAGCTCAGTGGTAGAGCACAACCTTGCCAAGGTTGGGGTCGCGAGTTCGAATCTCGTTTCCCGCTCCAAGTTTTAAAAGAAGGGAAAAGGGTATCCTCTTTTCCCTTTTTTCTTGTAAAGCACTGCACAAGTACAATTTGTACAAAAGAGTAGAGTTTTACAGTTTGAGTATCAGGCATTATCGCGGCTGGATGGCAGAGTGGTTATGCAGCGGCCTGCAAAGCCGTGTACACCGGTTCGACTCCGGTTCCAGCCTCCACTTTTTATGGGGGTAGAGATTGAGAGATGTTTCTTTGTAGGCATCTGTTGAGCTTTATGTTTGATACCAAACGCACAAGGATGTATCAGTATTGCGAGGGCAGGATGTCCTAACTCTGAATAGAGAACGCGATCAGACGCTGAAGTTCGAAGAGCTTCGGGGTCAAATAAGACAGTTGGAGGTGCCAATCCTCCGCGATTACCCGATGCCCGGGTGGCGAAATTGGTAGACGCAAGGGACTTAAAATCCCTCGATGGTAACATCGTGCCGGTTCAAGTCCGGCCCCGGGCACCATTTCTTGGTTACATACCCCATTTCCTTTTAGATTAGGTGGTTTCCTTTAGAGAACCGTCACGATCGTCTTCGGCGTGTTGTGGTGAACCTTCAGACGCTGCCATCATAGATACACTCTAGATTATTGCATTTGAGTAATTTAATCTCTCTGTCTTGGCTTTTTTGACACTATTCTTGGAAGAATAGAACTCTTATGTCCTAAAGCTTATTAAAAAGCGTTGCCTAATACGAGGCGGCGTTTCTTGTTTTACTTAGCTGATTCGGATAATACAAAGAGAGTCAAAAGAGAGGTTGATCCGATGGTTTCATTTTGTGCTTCCCCTAAACTTGGTTCCAAGAACAATAAGAAGAGGGCGCTTCTAAACAAGGCTGCTGACCCCTTAATGCCTGTGTTGTGGAGGGTGTATCACTGATGTCTAGTGTTAATCAGCCAAAGAAGTCCTTTTTGAACTCTGCAGCATGGACACGTTTTAGCATTTTCTATGCGTTGACCTTCCTGCTGCTTATTGTTATTCCAGTTGTTCACAGCTTAATCGCAGATGGCCCAATGGACTTCGATGCGGCTGGAGCTAGAGCTTCTGCGACAACCGGTCTGGCTTGGACTTCGAATCTTTGGGTTGTGTTTAGATTGTGCTTAGCCGAACCAGTGTTAGCTCTTGTTGTATTTGGCTCAGCTGTTCCAAGTATTGCAGGATTATTAGTCTGCATTGGACGAAACGGACGCGTTCGCGAACTGTTTTCTCGTTTTCGAGTGCGGATACCTTGGCGCGTTGCATTAAAAGAGTACGGACTTATATTTCTAGTTATGGTCGTTGGGCTCTCGTGTGCGTATGCGCTACGTTCGGCTCTTCCAGGCCCTGAATACGAGCGACCTGCAGAGTTTCTTGGGCCAGGTTTAGTATTAGCGCTTCTGGCAGCTGCTTTTCTAGATCAGGGTGCTGTACTCGAGGAACTAGGCTGGCGTGGCTATGCTCTATCAGAGCTCCAAGAGGGACTTATGAACCCATTGGCTGCGGCGGTTGTGATTGGGGTCGCGTGGGGGCTCTGGCACGTACCTCGCGATGTCACTTGGGGGGTCGTCGAGCGTTTGGGATTGCTTCAGTATCTACTCTTATACTTGCCCAGTTTTTTAGCAGGCACCATAACCGTTTCAATCATCATTACGTATTTTGTGAACCGGTGCGGTGGTAGCATTCTACCCGCGATAATGATTCATGGTCTAAATAACGATGCAGTAGGCTTTGCCGGATTTGCGCCACTCGAGATTATACTTTCTCCAATGCACCAAATAACCAGTGCATTACCTTTCGCGGTAATTGCGTTCGTTATTGTGATTAAAAACGGGCGACAACTGGGCTTAAACAAACATACAACTATTTGACCTAAAGCGAGCTGTCGTTGGTTGAATTGCATCTGAGTGACGATCCATTTTTTTGTGAAAGCTTATAGACCAGGCCATGTAAGCCTGGGGAACTGGATTGGTCTAATAATATGGACGGCCACCTTTAGAAAGACTTACCCCAATAATTCTTAAAATTGGTGTTTTAGCTTAGTCTTATCCAACAGCAGAACGTTGGCTTAAGTTCTTTCTAAAAATAACTTCAGTAATCGCAGCTCTTCTTTCTGCACCATCCCTTTTTTTATCAAGACTTCGTAAACACGTATCAAATCTTCTTTATCGCCATAAAGTTTTATATTAGGAAGGATGCTCGACAACAGCTCTAGTACCGAAATATACATACTTGTTTCGGATTTAAAATCTTCCATGTAATCGTGCGCATTACGTACCTGGCGAAAAAAAGGAGAGACCACAGCGAAATTGAGTCCATATTCCCACATGCAGCGCTGTGCTATATACATCTTTAAAATGTCACAGAACCTAAATGACACAGTCGATGGTATGTAGAGTAAATGAAAAATCTCTGGTTTAGACCATAAAGTGGCTTGCGTATTACCTTGGGAGAACACACCTTCTGCGAATACGAAACCAAGCGCATCTTTAAAGCGAAAGTCATCGGTGTATTCGCTAGACGTCAGTCGATATATGGCGTCTACGTCGGGGTTTCCATCGACGAGGCTCTGAACAATCCCGACATTGGCAAAATCGGCTTGAGATATTGACTGTGTCTCGATGGGTTGAGCTTTGTTTATGTACTCTAGTGGGTAGCCTCTAGCCCAGATAGGGCGATCAGAAAATTCGGTTAATATGTTGGGTATTCTAGGGCTAGTGACTTTTTTTAATTCGAAATTCCCCCAACTATTTATGTCACCTATTGGATAGTTATCGTCGTCGGTATCCAAAATCGAAGTGGCGCCAGAGTTGATGGCGCTCAGGTACCCTAGATTTTTTCTGCAATAGTGGTTGGTGGGTAGTTCTCTTTCGAACGTCTGGTGTGACTCGCACTCTATTGGGATATAGATAAGCTGTTGATTTTCATATGATGCGGCGTCAGTCTTCACATCACCCACGACAACAACCTGATTGTCTTGAGTCAAAAACCTGTCTATGAAGGTGTCCTCAAGTTTATTTGTTGAGGTAATCACTACGGATTTCATTTGATGCGAAAACTCCTTTCCAATTCTCGTTTCATCCATGGATTTGCGCGCATTTTAATTGGGTGTATCACGTCATATCGGTCTTCTAAAATCCATTTGCGCAGATCTAGCTTAGTAAAATTTCTCGACTCGCGCCAAAGTACTTTTAGCTTCAGCGACTGAAAAATTGCTGTGTCATCGAAGTTTTTGCCGACAAAATTAGCAATGGCTGTCGGGATGGCAATTTCAAGAAAAAGGCGATGCGTATAGGTTATATTTAGGAAATCGACAAAATCTTTTTCCCAATAGTGTTTAGGTATCAAAAAGAAATCACTAAAGCCATATGAAATGAACTTCATATCATCACCAACCTCAAGATCAGCGGCAAGTGTGGATAAAGCTTTCAGACCATAAGCCCCATCGAGATGGTGCCAACGGTGACTTGTTTTTTCTTCGTGAAATTCAAAGAAGTAACTCTTAAATTTAACCTGTCCAGTAGGGTATGTTATGGCTTTCGTTGGCGTTATTTTATGCAGTGTTTTTGTGTTCAAAATACAGTCGTCATGAAGGTAGAAAACGCCGTCTGAATCTTGTAATTCAGCATAATAGTTTTCATAAAAATGCACGAAGATCATCTGGGTGAAGAACCCTTTTTCTGTCGCTAGATAGTGAACGTCGCTATATTCATCGCCGCAACCATGGTCAGAGTAGAAAATAAGTGTCTTGAAGTGGGGGGAATAAAGTTTTTTAAGCGTTTCTTTATTGGCTAGGTCTTCTGCAAAGTTGAAATTAATTATTAAGATTGTATTTCTCATCGGCGACCCTCGCGACCACCGTAAGATCGAGTCCCAAACGAGTCTAATCGTAGCAACATATTTGTTAAAAAAAGACATGATGGTTAGCCCGCGAGTAAAAATTTTGCGGCGAGCATACAGCACGAATTGAAATAAGGCGAGTTATCTATGTTGTCGTGTTGTCTATGTTGTCGGCTGTAACATGTTAACTTATTGTGGCGCTTATGGTTATTTGGACATAACCGCGACAGGCGCTTGTATAACCTTTTTAACACTAAGATCAGGTGATATTGGCCTAGCCACAACGCTCCGATATGCACAAAACGGGCGTTGGAATATAACTGGCTCTGAGACGTTTAATACCATGCGCAATTAAATAGAGCCTGATGGCAAAAGTATCGAAGAGCGTTCTGCTCGTGCTACAGTCGGACTAATTCAATAACGAAGAGCCTTATTGACATGAAAGTGCTAGCTTTAATTTTGGTCACATTTGTTGCGTTATCCCATTGCGGTATCTTGGTTTTAGAGATGTTTTTTTGGGACCACGAAATAGGGCGTAAGATCTTTAGTATGACGCCTGAAGTGTCCAGCAGTTCAGCAGTACTGGCCATGAACCAAGGCTTATATAACGGCTTCCTTGCCGCTGGTTTGTTCTGGGGGTTGTTGCGAGACAGCACAGATGTAAAGGTGTTTTTTCTTGCTTGTGTAATTGTGGCGGGTGTTTTTGGAGCACTTACCGCTAAGCCAAGTATTTTCCTTACACAAGCTTTTCCGGCGATTCTCGCGATGCTGGTATTGTTTTTGGCTAACCGCTCACAGAACTAGGCTAGCCTTTATTTTGAATCAAGCTTCCCCCCAAATCATCACATTGCACCATCTTGTCGCTCGATAGCATAAGCCTGTTTCTTACGGTGACCTGAACCGATGACTAAGATGGATTCAACGTCTTTTGCTGATCAAATCATGTGGCTCAAAAAATCTGTTCTGATTGTTCTTTTTTACGTCCTGTTAATCAGTGGCGCCACAGCGCAGCCAGTGAAGGTAGCGTTTATCGGCGACCAAGGCACCGATGTTAATGCACAAGCGGTGCTCCAATTGGTCGAATCAGAAGGCACTCAACTCTTACTGATTCAGGGTGATTTAGGTTATGACCCCGACACTGCCGCAATCTGGGAGGCTAATTTAGACAGGATTCTGGGGGTTGATTTTCCAGTTCTGACGGTGGTGGGCAACCATGAGGAGTATGAATGGCCGAGCTATAAACAGTTCATCACCGCACGCATTAATCGAATTCCTGAACTGACCTGCACTGGCGAAATCGGAGTCAAGGCGTTATGTCAATTCAAAGGAATTGAAATTGTTCAGGTCGCACCCGGCATTAGTGAGGTAGAGGGGGTGCTAGCAGAAGATGGCTACGAAGAATACATAGATCAATCATTTGCCACTAGTCAGGCGAAGTGGCGGATTTGTAGCTGGCACAAGAACCAAAGAAAAATGCAAGTAGGCGGAAAGAAAGACGAAACTGGTTGGGGAGTGTACCAAGCTTGCTTGCGCAACGGTGGGATTATAGCGACCGGACATGAGCATTCTTATTCCCGTACTTTCCTAATGAGTAATTTTAAACAACAAACAATTGTTCATAACAACAGTCATATGGAAATTGATAAGGGCCAATCATTCGCATTTGTTTCGGGTCTGGGCGGAAAGAGTGTTCGCCCGCAGCAATTAAGTGGTGCATGGTGGGCGGCGATCCAAACGTTAGACCAAGGCGCAACTCATGGAGCTCTGTTTTGTGAGTTTGATCAACTATTAGCCTCTTGTTACTTTAAGGGCATTAATAATGTTTCGCGGGACTCCTTTACTCTTGAAAGTAGGCTGGGTATTACACCGCCAGACCCTAACCCCAGTGACTCAACCATGGCTTCTATCATCGCGATTATCGTAACTTTACTGTTTGATTAGAGCAAAATATCGCTCTCATTTATGTCATTGCAAATGAAATGTTCAGCTCCGAATTAATTTGAACGTCCGTTTCGTGCCCTGAGGTATGCACGGTTTCTGTCTCTGAACATACGTCTGTAAGCCGTTGTTCTAATAAGTCATGGCTTACGTCTGCGCGCCTGACCCTAGCAATCTATGCACTTTTTCTTTTAGCTTAGTTTTATCAAACCGCGTTTCAGTGCTTTTTTCAATTTGAGTTGCGATGATCCAATCATCTATTGGGGTATGCCAAAACGGCTCGTAAATTATTATTCCTTTTGAAAGAAGTGCTGCGCAATAGCTAAACGAGCTTTTTGCCGTAATCAATATGTCAGCAGATACCATGTTGACGAAGGCTGAAAATGGGCACTCATCCAAGTGATAGCTCACATCCAGACCATCTAAATCACTGAATTGATCTAGGGCTCCCTGAGAATATAGATGGATTGACACATCTGTTTTCAAATCATCCATTATTAGCGTTAGGCTGTTTAGCAAAGATCGATAGTACACGTTATCAGTATGCCTGAAGCTGTTGGCAGAAACGTCACCTCGCCGTACGTGAATGGCAATATTTACTTTTCCTTGCCTATAAAACGACCCATAGGCTTTCTTTGACGAAGCATGATATTTTGTAAGAAACTTGTCCTTTAATCTCGAATATCCATTAACGTTATTGCTCAAATCGGCAAAAGAATGACAATGCGGTATCGCATACAAGGTGTCTGGTTCTAGATCAGTAGATGGCTGGTTGACACTGAGCACAGGTAAACTGGTTACATTCGAATCAGCTAACGCTAATTCGTCTTGCCCTAGGTTAAAAAAGCACTCCCATTCCTCGCTTGGTTGATCGTGCGCAACACTGATGAATGGCGTATGGACATACCTGATACCAGATTCCTGAGCAAACAACATAGTAGAAAAAATGGCTTGTGCTTGAGCGCCAATGCCATCCGTTTTTCCAGAGCACGTAATGTAATAGTTGCTAATTTTGGTTTCTCTCGAAGTGGTTTGATTCAACAGCTAAATCACTCTAGTTAAGCAATTTCTTCAGTCCACTTATACGGACTTAAAAAGAATTCGTTAGTTTTAATTGGGGATGATTCATGGCTATTAGACCGAAAATAGCGTAGGCAGTCAATGCGACTGTATTTTACTAACCTCTGCAACATCTCAGCTCTAACATTCGATTAACATCGTCTTATTTTAAGCTTGTAAGATGCTCACTTAACCGGTAATTGGTTTTTGATTGCCTATGCTACAACGATAGTATAAAAGGAGCTTTCGTATCAAAAGAACCGTAACGCTTGCGTTGGGTGTTCATAATGAGTGACAGGCAAACTATAAAAATGCTCTAATGAAATACTTGGTATTCGGTAGTCTAAAGCTTGTTGAGACGAGGGCTCCTTGGCTTTTAAGCCTCGGGCAGTACTGATTAGGTTTGGTCCTGAGTAATCACATATATGGTAGGTTTATGAATTCGCTAAAAATTAGTTTCAACGTAAGTGCTTTGAAAATAGTAGTTCTCTTGTTTTTGTTGTTAGGTATCCAAACACTTTCAATTGCGGCTCCGCCAGTAAACGATAATTTTGCGAATGCAATAGAGCTTACCGGTGTAAGTGGCACAACCAGTGGTTCTAATGTTGATGCCAGCTCAGAAGTAAATGAACCTTATCATGGTGTGTTCTGAACACCGTCGGCATCGATTTGGTATGCCTGGGTAGCTTCCACTGCGAATGAAGCATTCTTTAATACTTTCGGAAGTGACTTTGATACAGCGCTTGCTGTGTACACTGGCTCCGCGTTAGATGGTCTTACCCAAATTGGTTTCAATGATGATGCCGAAAATGGTAACCAGAGCAGAGTGAGTTTTATTCCAACTCAATCAGCAACCTATTACATAGCTGTGGATGGCTATGACGGTGAGACAGGTAACGTTACGCTGAATTTCGATGCCTCTGAATATACCGAGGTTTCTGTGAGCGGTGTTGTGAAATTACCTAATGCAGAAACTGCTCCAGTTGGCGGCCTTGATATTGTGGTTACTCTGTCGGACCAATTTCGAGGTTTTCTAGAAGATGTTTCGGTCACTATTGCAGCGGGTACTAATGAGATTTTGTATTCTCAAGCAATAGACGTTTTAGCATCTAGCCAAGTAATTGTAGGTTATAACTGTTTTGACTGTTCGGATTATGTCGCCACCGGTTACTACAATACTACTGAATCCGTTTTTGATGCTGATTTGGCTACTCCACTTACTGGAACTGAAGCTCACACAGACATCGATCTAACGTTAATAGTTGGTGATCCAATCAGCGGAAGAATTGCTCTGCCAGGCAACGACCTTGCTCCATTAGGCGGGACTCTTATCTACGTCTTAGTAGGTGATTTGGTCTCAAACTCTACCGCTGGACTCACTTCTGTCTTCATCGGTGAAGGCATGTCTTTTTACGACTACCGACTTACGATTCCAAAGGTAGAAGGCTCAACTTTGGCACTCGCATATTTTTGCCTAGCAGGGTGCGATCAATACGAGCCCTTCGGATTCTACTCAGACAATGGCACCACCATTGATTTGGAGCAGGCCACATTGCTAGACAGTAACATGCCACACATTAATAAAAATATTACTCTTGTCAGGCTTGACGACGAATTGTGTGTTGTACTTAAGGCGAGCAATGGGAACGTAACTAATATTTGCCTCTAGTGTCATTTACTTACTCTGTTTTGTGAATTTTTGTAACTAGCTAACGGGTGAGTCAACCACCAATTAGGGGCTGGCGAATAGTTGGGAACTTCAAGTTTTTTTCGGTCTGCGCATTCGTCGTCATGGGCACATATTGAATGCCAGTAGGAAGGAGTCCAGACCTCACAAAATCAGCATCACGCCAGCTCATCCGATGGTGTGTCCGATTCCATTTTCTGTACTCCGGTTTTTGTAGTTACTAAAGGTCAAAACTGGGCCTGGGTCGGAGAATTTTGCCTGAAGATCAATATTTTTCTCTCTTAACTATTATGCCAACATCATAAGTCACATTTGATTGTCACATTTTTAGTTTTGTTGCTTCAGTGCCCGCGCCCAATGCAATAGGCTAGATTTGAGGAATACGACCTTGATGTCTTTAATTCTTATTGAACGAGTGTCATAATGCGCCGCGCGTCCGACTCTTGATTCCCCTAGTAAGGTTTGCGCTTGTTTTGAGTGGGCTCTGGGAATTGATAAATTCCCACAAAAAGTTGTTTGAATAATGAAGGTGAAGGGAGTTGCCCAGGTTAATTCAATGACATATTCGAGACGCTAGTTTTATATAATCATCACAGTCAACCACCAGCTTTATAACCAACCAATAACTAATCTAAATATGCCATATCTATTTACGTCAGAATCCGTCTCTGAAGGTCATCCAGATAAAGTAGCCGATCAAATTTCAGACGCGCTTATTGATAACTTTTTAGCTTTTGATAAAGAGTCAAAAGTTGCTTGTGAAACCCTCGTTACGACCGGGCAAGTTGTGCTCGCTGGCGAAGTAAACTCAAACGCTTATCTTGATGTTCAATCTATCGCCAGAGATGTGATCAATAAGATTGGATACGATAAAGGCGAGTATATGTTTGACGGCAATAGCTGCGGCGTGTTTTCGGCGATACATGAGCAGTCACCTGACATTAGCCAGGGCGTGGACAAAGTTAACAAAGAAGAGCAGGGCGCTGGCGACCAAGGGATGATGTTTGGTTATGCCACCAATGAAACAGAAAACTACATGCCTCTGCCCCTCGATATTTCGCATATTCTACTTAAGGAGCTGGCTGAACTCCGAAGAGAATGCAACGAGATCAAGTACTTACGTCCTGATTCTAAATCTCAAGTAACCATTGAATACGACGATAACAATAAACCAATCAGAATAGAGGCGATCGTTGTCTCTACTCAGCATGATGCGTTTGATACTGAAGAAAACATGTTGGCAAAAATTAAGACCGACATCGTTAATATTTTGATTCCACGGGTTAAAGCGCTCTTACCCGCTGAAACTCAAGCGTTGTTCAATGATCAAATCAAATACCACATTAATCCTACTGGTATTTTTGTTATTGGCGGGCCTCATGGAGATACTGGTCTTACAGGCCGTAAGATTATTGTAGATACCTACGGCGGCAAAGGAGCACATGGTGGAGGTGCATTCTCTGGTAAAGACCCCAGCAAAGTAGATCGTTCCGCTGCTTATGCTACACGGCACATTGCCAAAAACTTGGTCGCTGCCGGTGTTGCTGATGAGGCGCTCGTTCAGGTTGCGTATGCGATCGGTGTGGCTGAGCCGATGGGTTTATATGTCAATACGTATGGAACGTCGACTGTAGAGCTTTCTGATGGAGAAATTGCAGCGAAGTTGATGGACGTGTTTGATATGAAGCCCTATTCAATCGAAACTCGGTTTAATCTAAGAACACCCATCTATTCTGAAACCGCTGCCTATGGCCACATGGGCAGAAAGTGTGAAGAAGTAGAAAAAACCTTTACATCGCCCAATGGCGAGACGGTCTCAATGAAAGTTAAGCTTTTCCCGTGGGAAGAGCTAAATTATATTGATCAAATTAAAGTTGCGCTGACTTAGATCGGTTTTCGTTTAAGGTTTTTGACTTAGTCCGCATAACTCGTTACTAATACGATTATGCGGATTTTTTTTACTTGGTAAACTCACTAAACCCCATGCGCATGAGGTAAGTGATTTAGCCACCCCAGACCCTAGAGTCTAGTCTACCCGCTAAATCTATTGCTCTGGCTTGTACAAGAGTTTTTCCGCTCAAGTTAGTAACTTGCATAACTACCACTAATCGGTCTTATTGTATTCGTCTCGCGCACGATCTGTTGGTTCGCGATCGCATTCGAATTGAATTTTGTTTCTCACATTCTTGAACATGTTTTTGTTTGAACATGAGCTCAAAACAAGCGACCTGCAAGCCAAACAACGCAATTCTCTTTCTATACTCGTCAATCTTGAGTTGAACTGAACAAATGTCAGCTAGTTCTAGACAATTGAAATTCGCTCTCGCCCGCTGATGAATCGCTAAAATATCTAAACAGGTTCGAACTTAGTTTCAATTTCAACGAATCCCAGACACCACTTGGAATAAAAAATAATAATCGAAAAAATAACTACCAGAGGATCAATAATATGTCTAAAAGCGATCAAGTTTTACAAGAATTCATGCATGGCCTAGAACGAAGAAACCCAGGTGAGATTGAGTTTCAACAAGCGGTAGAAGAGGTAGCGGCAACGATACTGCCTTACATAGACGACAAGCCAAAGTACAAAGACGCGCGGATTTTGGAGCGTATGTGTGAGCCAGATCGAATTATTAGTTTTCGAGTTGCGTGGTAAGATGATGAAGGCAATGTGCGCGTTAATCGCGGTTACCGAATTCAATGTAACAATGCCATTGGCCCATATAAAGGCGGTTTACGTTTTCATAAAAACGTTACAGCAAGCATTTTTAAGTTCTTAGCTTTTGAGCAAACGTTTAAAAACAGCTTAACCGGTTTGCCTATGGGCGGCGGTAAAGGTGGTGCTGACTTTAACCCACAAGGTAAGTCAGACCGCGAGGTTATGCACTTCTGCCAAGCCTTCATGACGGAGCTATTTCGCCATATTGGTCCTCACACAGACGTCCCTGCTGGCGACATTGGTGTTGGCGCTCGCGAAATCAGCTACATGTTCGGCCAGTACAAACGCTTAAAAAATGAGTTTGTTGGCATCCTAACGGGTAAAGGCCTTGAGTACGGTGGTAGTCAAATCCGTACAGAAGCGACAGGTTATGGTTGCGTGTACATGGCTGAAGACATGATGACCCAACATAAAAAATCGCTAGAAGGACAAATAGCCATTGTTTCTGGATCAGGCAACGTTGCGCAGTACACGTGCGAAAAAGCGACTCAGCTTGGCTCCAAGGTAGTAACAATGTCTGATTCTTCAGGCTTTATTTATGACAAGAACGGTATTGATGCAGAGAAGCTAGAGTTTATTAAAGAGCTGAAAGGCGTTAAACGCGGCCGAATTTCGGAATACGCAAAAGAGTTTGGCGCTGAGTTCCACGAAGGCAAACGTCCTTGGGGAGTTACAGGCGATATCGCCTTCCCATGCGCAACGCAAAACGAGATCACCGAAGATGATGCAAAAATAATGATCAAAAACGGTGTTTCTGCTGTTTGCGAAGGTGCCAACATGCCAAGTTACAAAGCAGCGATAGATGCGTTCCTTGATGCGGGCGTTCTGTTCGCGCCAAGTAAAGCAGCGAATGCGGGTGGTGTAGCGGTATCAGGCCTTGAAATGACGCAAAACAGCATGCGTTTATCTTGGGATCGTGATGAGCTAGACGGACGCTTACGTAAAATCATGACGGGTATCCATACGAGCTGCGTTAATTACGGCGAGAACGATCGTGGTAATGGGCAAATCGATTATGTGAAAGGCGCAAACGTTGCAGGCTTCATTAAAGTGGCTGATGCGATGTTGGCGTATGGCGTAATGTAAAAGCTTTTTTTTGCGTGTTCAATTTGCACACAATATCTGCCTTGGATAGCTTAATTTTCAACGGATAGATATACCAAGGAAAATAATATGAACAATAAAAATCGCCGTATAGAAACAACAGGCTTTGTTCTTGTTTTACTAATGATTCTTATTCAAGCGTCCTACGGAGTGCTTTCGTTTGTTGCACCGTCAGAGTTTGCAACGGTTAGGGGTACAGAACTATTTACACTGAATGACCTAGACTGGGTTCAGATATATGGTTCGCGAACTCTTTTTATCACTTTAGTACTCTCATACCTATTGCTAACACGTCATTTTAAAGCGTTGATGTGGTGCGCACTGTTCGGCCTGATTATGCCAATTGCCGATGGCTATCTTGCTCACCAAGCACACGCACCACTCGGCGTGGTGCTAAAGCACGTTGCAACGGGAGTCTATCTACTCGCCACATTTATCGTTCTTAGGATGATTGTTTACAAAAAGTAAATAATCATGACGTAAGTAAAAGCCCACATGTACCTAGTCAACTTGTGGGCGTATCATTACTCAATTCAAACAAACATATTCACAACTCTCAGATGCGTAAAATTCTCTTATCTCTCGGTCTAGTGCTATGCCTACTCATTGCCGTTTTATTGGTTAGAACCTTAAGCTTTAGCGGCGCATCTAGCGAGTTGCCAGAGATGGTCAGCGTTGACGTTGACGAAGAACGCGTCGTACAGAATATGTCTCGCGCTATTCAGATACAGACAGTTTCCACCGGTGACCCTGAAACTCAAGAGACTGCGCCGTTTGCAGAGTATGTGGCTTGGACGCGCGAAACGTATCCCGAAGTGCATGAGCAACTGGGCTTAGAGCTCATTGCTGAACATTCCATGTTATTTACCTGGGCTGGCAGCAACACTGATCTAAAACCGATTCTATTGACCGCGCACTATGACGTAGTGCCCATAGCGCCTGGCTCTGAGGGTGATTGGAGCTACCCACCATTCTCCGGAACGGTTACTGGTGGTTATGTGTGGGGCCGAGGTGCTTTGGATGATAAAAGTGGTGTCATAGCCATGTTAGAGGCTGTAACACTGCTCATAGAGCAAGGATTTACGCCTGAGCGCACTATTTATCTGAGTTTTGGGCACGATGAAGAGGTCGGTGGTAATTTGGGCGCTAAAGGCATTACCGAGCATTTACGCTCACAGGGCGTGCAATTGGCGTGGTCTTTAGACGAAGGCTCGTTTGTTACCGATGGGGTGGTACCCGGTATTGCGAAATTAATGGCTCCGATTAACGTGGCTGAGAAAGGCTGGGCTAACTATGACTTAGTAGCACATGGTCCTGGCGGTCATTCGTCTATGCCAGAGAAAGAGGTTGCCGTAGATATCTTGGCGCAAGCTTTGGTTAAGATTCGTCAGAACCCAATGTCAGGTGGCATTGATGGAATCGGCGAAGAGATGATCGATGGTATAGCGAAAGAGGGCGGTTTTGTTTTAAGAATGCTTGCAGCTAATAAGTGGCTGTTTGGCGGATTATTAGAAAGCCAGTTAGGCAAATCACCCAGTGGCAATGCTATGCAACGA
>Ga0115545_1000250_pt1 | contig 29013 bp, 35 predicted proteins | sample COGITO_mtgs_1003_FD_87188 | JGI IMG/M metagenome (GOLD analysis project Ga0115545, IMG submission 87188) | Pelagic marine microbial communities from North Sea - COGITO_mtgs_100330 | ecosystem: Environmental > Aquatic > Marine > Epipelagic | place: Germany:Helgoland, sampling site Kabeltonne...
TGCACCGCCTTGACTACCTGTTAAACCTTTATCTCCACCGCCACCTTGACTGCCTGTTAATCCTGTGTTACCTGTTAGACCTTTATTTCCAGAATCACCTTGACTACCTGTTAACCCCGTATTACCTGTTAAACCGTCATCTCCTTGTGAGCCTTGACTACCTGTTAATCCTATATTACCTGTAAGACCTTTATCTCCTGCTCCACCTTGACTACCTGTTAAACCATTATTACCTGTTAGACCTTTATCCCCTGCTCCACCTGAACTTCCTGTGTCACCTGTTAAACCTTTGTCTCCTGTCGCACCTGTTAAACCTGTATTACCTGTTAAACCTTTATCTCCTGTTGCACCTAATAATCCTCCACTTCCACCATCTCCCGCAGTTCCTTGTGCGCCTATCAGACCTGTTGTTCCTGTCAGTCCTTTATCTCCTTGAGAACCTTGACCTCCTGTTAATCCTGTATTACCTGTTAAACCTTTATCTCCTGCACCACCTTGACTACCTGTTAATCCTGTATTACCTGTTAATCCAAGGTCACCCGTCAATCCTTTGTTACCTGTTAAGCCCGTCAATCCTGTGTTCCCCGTTATACCTGTTAAACCTCGGAATCCTGTATCACCCTTTACTCCTGTCAGACCTGTATCACCAATTCCACCTGTGTCACCTGTCAAACCCGTGTTACCTGTCAGACCCTTATCTCCAAGCCCCCCATCGTTCCCTGTTAAACCCGTATTTCCTGTTAATCCTATGTCTCCTGTTAATCCTGTGTTACCTGTCAGACCTGTATTTCCTGTTAATCCTATGTCTCCCGTTAATCCTGTGTTACCTGTCAGACCTGTAACACCTGTTAATCCTATATCTCCTTGAGAACCTTGATTACCTGTTAATCCTTTATCACCTGTTAAACCTTTATCTCCTTGAGAACCTTGTGCGCCCGTCAAACCTTTGTCTCCTGTTGCACCCGTCAATCCTGTATTTCCCGTTAAACCTCTATCACCTGTGACACCTGTGGGATTGGTGACATTCCAAGTAATACTAACGGGAGAAGACCCACTATTAGTAGTAAGAGTTGTATTAGTTCCTGCTACAAATTCAATAGGTTCTTGATTTACAGGAGTTAAAGAGGTTTGACCTGTGACAGAAATGACATACCAAAAGGAATTCATGCCCACAGTAACCGAGCCACCACCATCATTCGTAACCGTAAAACCATCAGTTATGTCAAAAGACATAGTATTAACATTAGTAACAGTTAATGAGTTATCTGAAAGTTTAACGGTGATGTTGGCTGAACCACCACCACCTGTGGCAATAGTGACTTGTCCGTGTCCATTATCAGTTAAAGTTCCATTAGAAACATTAATGTGAGTAACATTAGAAACATCAGTCGCAAGGTCTATCGTGCTTACCCTGAGCAACCCTGAACCTCGGTCTGTTCCTGTTAGTGGATATGTCATCAAAATACCTCGATAGATTACTCTATCTTATATGCAACAGTCGGACTATAAGAAACCTCTCGTTGGTAGAAAGAATGGGTAAAATCATGCTGGCATGGTTATGTCGGTGTGGTCAGTATCAGAAGATGCTACATATTGTTCTGTCCAACCTGCGAAAATCCCATCAACAGCGTTACCTGCGGCGGAAAAATCGTAAGTTCCACCACTTCCATTTACAATACGGAATATAATTGATTCTTTAACTACAATGGGGTTTTCAAACTCCCATAATTGATTGTAAGGAGATGAAGGAGACAACTGAAAATCATCCCATGCTAAAGCAATTTGCCCATCTATAATTATTTGATATGTGATTCCTGTTACACCGTTTAACTCAGCGTGACCGAATTTCTTTATTCTCCAGAACTCTAAATTAGGAGTTCCTGCGGCTGTTATACTCGCACCTGTTTGTGATGCTCCTGAATCGGTCAGATAAACTGCAAAAATGTCGGCACTAGCACCGTTAAGAACTGTTCCCGTGTCTTTTTTTTGCCTTTCTATAATATTAGCCGAATCTGCCTTTGGATAAAGATGCCAAGGAGTAATAAGATTATTATAGCGCATCAAAGCAGACCTATCGCCAAATCGAGAACGGACAGGACGCTGTTGAACAGGACTTGTCAAACCTTCTCTGTGAGCAGAAGTAGCCACATGAGTAGTTGTCGAATAACTACTTGGAGGGGGAGGGTTAGGGTCAACGGCATTTCCCGCTAAACTGTAAGGCGTTTGAAAACCCTTATTACGATAAGGCTGTTTAATATCGCGTTGTCCTTTTGTTGGGGATGCCATTTTTTTTCACCTACTTTCGCTCAAGCGGAGCAACCACCTTAGCGAGAGCGTGGGAAGTCGCTGTCCGTATATGTTCCCGCTACTTTCTGGAGAGCCAACTCACTTATCATGTTAATGATAACTGTTCGACCATTGTTTGCACCAGCCGTCAATGCGTTAACACAAGTTACGGTAACAGACATTGGGTATTGATACAATACCAGAATTGGGGAAGGTAAAGTTAGCATCTTACTGTCAGATAGTAAAGCAGGAGTCAGAGAGAAAGTTTGTGAAGGAACATTGTTTGCTCCCACCGTAATTCTAACATCGAACTCAACATCTGTTGCAGTTGTTGTATTCAAAGCAGTTCCTAATTCGTCCAGAATAGCCACTTGTAGTGCGTAAACTCGAACTTCTTCGTTGTTAGCCTGTGAAGTGGTAATGTTAGTAGCCACCGTTGTTCCTGCGGCGGCGGCTGGTGCGAATGCCGCATTTACACGGTAAATCTCTGGTTGTGGGTCTTGATTTGCCATTTTTTTCATCTCCTGTTGTGTTTATATTTAGTAGCCCTACTATTTATGCTTGTGGTTCGGGGGTTTAATACCTAACTATATCTTGCAGGGCGACTATAAGAATGTATGCCTGTATTTAAGCAATCACTCAAACAAATCAGTATCGTCTTCCTTGTCCATAGGAGTAAGTGAAGGTATGTTTTCTTGAACATCTAAATTGGCTCTAATCAAACTCCAAATCTTCGGAGCAACGTCTTTTACCTCTTCATCCAGATTACGCCCCTCTTTTTCTGCCTCGGCTTCAAAATACTCTTGAAACTTTGATATTAAACTCATAGTCTTATAGAAAGAAGGAGTAAAAACAGACTTGTAAGCCTTGCCAATATCGTTAGCCGACCTAGCCGACATGACGGCTAGAATAACTGCACCTAAATTAGTAGCAGTAATGAATCCTAATAACTGCCATATCCACCACTCAGTCGGGTGAATAGCCAGAGCAAAAGATTGTAAAATAATCTCTATAACTACGCAAATCATTATCATCTGCTTGGGATTTATTATGGTGGGGTCGGAAAATCTATCCCAATCAACGTCTTTATCCATCAAAGTTCCCCCATAGGATTTCTACTTACCTCAATAAGCCAACGGTCTTGCACTTGAACTTTGCGCCCGTGAGGAAAACCATGTTCTGATAATATCAGCATCGTTTTCTTCAACCATCCTCGCCCTTTATCACAGTAAAAGCGGTCTTCCCTGAAAATACCTTGATTACTTTCCAAAACAAACTGCTCTAATGAAAGCAATCTTAGACCACCTACTCGTTCCCAATGAAAAACAGGCGACTCTAACTCACTTAAATCTGCTTGAGGCAAAGCCGCACCTGTGGAAATAGCATCCGCCTCCATTTTCAATCGTTCTTGTATTATCTCGAAATCTCGTTTAAACTGACTAGACCAAAAATCAGGGTCAGATTTATACTCTTCGTCCCCGATAGCCAAACGCGAGGATTCGTAAAAACGATACTCTTGGGCTACTAAATCAACCACTCCCTTTTCAGTTTCCTCTTGAACACATGACTTATCCTCGTCAGGGTCATTTTCCAAAGGTTCATCATTAGAAGAAGAAGAAGGGTCATCAGCATCTACAAACATAGTATAACCACTCTTATTGGTCGCCCTTTACTCTTAAACCTACCCCTTCGGGTAATTAGTCTAAGTTATTCAACTGTTTAGGCAAGTTCTTGTAATTCCGATAAGTGTTGTAAAGAGAAAGAGAAAATCCGATAGTAATACCTAAGAAAGAGAGGGCTTCAATAGCGAACCTAGTCTTGATGGCTTGGGCTTTTTCATCATTATGAGAAGAAATCGCTCTTTTCTCATCACGGAAAGTTTGCTCGCCCTTTACCATTAAAATCACCATTACTCATCTTTGGAATACATTATCCCTGCGATTAAAGCAATAGCACTCACAGTAGCGATAGTGCGAGGAGCGCGACTACCAGATTTAAAGTCAGGAAGTTGAAATAACCTGTTTAAGTAATCTCGAACTCCTGTTTCTTCAGAATGTTCTGCTTTAAAGTCATCGGGCATAGGACGTTTTTTAAGTCCAAAAACATCGTAATACCAAGGAACGCTAGTTGTAGCGGCTCTGATACGAGCCTGTGCGCCAGGTAAAGTTAGTAGTCGAGTAATCCATTGTGGGTCTGCGCCTGAAGAAAGCCTCGATTTGCCCGCTACACTAGGTATAGCCCCTTTATCTTGCAGAGTGTAGGGCATTCCTTGAGGGTAAGGAGAGTAAGCGTTGCCGCTAGAATCCAAGGCGGTTAAATAAGTTTTCCCTGAAGCCGAGTCGAAACCAATCGGCTGACCTTTAGAAGTGTAAGCGATTATATCATGTCCGTCTTTATCGTAGCAACGGCGTGTGTATAAATCACCAGCATCACAAGTTATTCCGTAGCCTGAAGTCATGTTAATCAATTTAAATTAGTAGTCCGACTATTTCAAGTCTTACATTCGGTTTTGGCAGAACCATTCATTCAACCCTGCCATCTCATACCCTAAGTGAGCGAGGAAACCTACTAAAAAAGTTCCCACAAAGGGCCATGCTTTGTTTTCTTATAAATTTTTACTTGGGATAAACATTAAAGCCGTTCCAATACCTAAAGTTGTCATTCCTACTACTACGCTTTCCATTATTATTCCTTTTCTCATTTAATCACCTTCATTTCGTTCTCATCATTATATCGAGTTGAGTTTTAATTTCACTAAGTTGAACTTTAACATCTTGCATATCTTCCTTGGCTTTCCTGTGGTGTGAGCCGAACTCATTTTTAACCTCATACAAAGAGAACACCATAAATCGGTAAAGAGCGTAAATAGAACCTAAGAGTAAAACTAAAGGAAGTCCGTAATCTTCAACCATAGATAGAACAGAAAGAGCGTCAGCCATTAACAATCACCTATACAAACATCATACCAATCCACAGCGCGAGAGTATTTGTCCTCACCATTTTGTTTAATACTAAAGGTAGCAAAAATATCATACTTTCCATCAGTAAGATTGGTTAAACTCATATTTACATAATCCCAATCTTGATAATAAGTTTCATAGGTAAGCCCATCTTGTAATCCTGTCCAATTTCCTGTTTCGTTGCCTGTTTCATTTTCGTAAATAGTCCAGATAACAGTTAAGTTATGTGACTTATCTCTACAAGACAAATCAGCATCCCATTCAAAACGAATAGTATCATTAGTTGTATTATATTGCCACCAAGCATCATACATTTCAGGAACACAATTTTCTTCAACAGGTTCTTCATATTCACAAGAACCATCGTCAATTTCTGCTGTTTCATTATAGTTTAAAGCCGTAGAGTCTGTGCAACCCTCTATCGGCTCGTAATATTCACATGAACCATCATCTGCTTCTGCTTCCTCATCATAATTTTCTGCATCAGAATCGGTGCAACCTTTGATTACTTCTTCTTCATATTCACAAGACCCGTCTTCGGTGTCTGCTTCTTCATCGTAGTTTTCTGCTTCGGAATCTGTGCAACCGTAAACAGGATATTCACAAGAATCATCTTCATCGGTAGCATCATCATTAAAGTTTAAAGCATCTTCATCCATACACCCGTAAATAGTAGGATTAGTAATATCAGGATTAGTGTCTAAAGAATCGTCTTCATCTGACCCATCACGACAGTTCTTATATCCGTCATTAACCATATTGGCTTCTATACGAGTTCCATCTTCACAGTAAAAATCATCACCCCATTCCCAATCAGAATCTCCAATCCACTCATCATCACCATCACCATAAGGTGTAAAATCAATAACTCCCACCATTTCAACGGCTGGCATTAAAAGAGCCAATATAGATGCAATAGTAATTATCAAAGACCTTACTTCAGTAGCCCTTTCATTTATAGTATCAATAATAGAATCTGCTTCTGCTTGCGTCAACACGACTCACCTCTTTTTCCTTGAAGACTTAGGAACAGGGTCAAAGTAGTGGTCATCTAATTCAGATTCAGAGGGTTTGCTCATTCTCATTTCTTTCAAAAAGGCAATAGAGTCGTCTGCCTCTAATGCTAATCTTAGTTTTTCTAATTCCATTAGGTGTCTTCTTTCTTCACCATCTAACAACATACTATGAGTCAAACGGGCAGGGATAACATCTACTTCTTTCATTTGCTCGGTTTTCCATAATTCTAACATAGAAGTAACAATTAAAGTCGCTAAAGTTCCGATGATAGCCAATAAAGCCACGAAACCATCTAACATAGGCATAACCATATCAGGTGCGCTGATTCCCATAAAAATAATAACCATAGCCGATAAAAGCCAGCACCAGACGATAGGTATTCCCACGTATCTCATCATACTATCATTAAAGGAGGGAACTTTACGGCTACCACTACCTCTAACCTTTAAACTTCCTTGTATAGGTTTTTTCGGCTTCTTAGATAGGTCAACCATACAATTAGGTTGGTAATACGACTATTTCAAGTCTTGTCCTTATCGCTAGTTTCCTCATCAACTAAGTTTTGAATACGAATTTTATCATCTAAGTCTTTTTCTAACTTTTTGGCTTCCCTATCTTCTGCTACTTCATCATTGTAAGGAGCATTATCTAAGGGACTTTCTTCACGATGCCTATCCATTTCTTTGAGTATTTCTTCTCGGTTAGTGTAGTCATCAAAGAAAGGCTCGCGAACAGCCCTCTTTTGAGGTCTAGTAGGGCCGTAAAACTCTGTTAATTTTTCCCTTTTCTGATTTTCTTCAGTTTGAGATGTCGCCCACTCACGGAAAAAGTCAGCGTCTAAGTCTAATCCTTGTTTAAGAACATCTTGCTTATACCATTCCAAATTAGTAATAGTGACTCTGACTCCTAATTGTTGAAGTTTTTTCGCGATTAAAGCGTCAATTCCATCGTAAAGAATATACTCAAAATAGGCTTGCGCCTTGTGATTAGTGATGGGTGTAACAGTAGAAAGATTACTTAGGTTACCTGATGTGGGAGATGAAAAGAATAAACCATTGATACGAGAGTTAAGAATATAGAATCTGTCCACTTCGCTATCAGGAAGGTAGTAAGATTTTAAGAAAGAAGCGGTGTTCTGAGGAAGTTCACCATTATCTTGAACTTGAGAGGTAAAGGCTGTTGCTCCACGACTCATGGAAATTAAGAATCCTGTTCCTGCTGGCCCTGCTAAGGGAAAAACAGCCGTATCATCAATCATACCGCCAGAGATTACTTTAGTTTTTCTATTAGTCAAACCAATACAAGTGTAAGCGGTTTTATTAGCATCAGGATTATAACCTGCTGGAAGATTTGCTTGAAGTTCCACTCCCAACCAATTGATTTCAGGAAACTTAACATCCGTGTCTCCCGAAGCAGGTATAGTATTATCGTAAACAGTTGGTGCGCCTGTCGTTCCTGTTTCGATAGGCGCGTCACTAATAAGAAGGTTAGGGCCGTCATCAGAAGTCCCCATGATAACATACAAATCTTCACTATCAGTAGTAACACGCTTGATAGAAACTACGGAATTGAAATAATCACTCGCCGTTCCACCTTTGACTCCTCCGATGTAATCCACCCAAAAACTACTTACGCTGTTTCCATTGGCTAAACCCACCCACCTTTGACCAGCACCCCAAGCATTAGAGAAATTGGGTTGGTAAACTCCAAAGATTCCTTTTCCACCCGCAGGAGAAGCATTACTATTACTTCCCCCCCCGAATAAAATTAAAACATTAGTCGGACTTCGGTTTCCCCCCACATCAGTATCTTGCAGGGCAAGTGTTCTAATGATGGAAGGCCCATCTCTGGTGACACCTGTTCCGTTAGCGTATTCTACGGCGAACTTATAAGGCTGAACACCTGGTAAATCTGATTCAACCATCATCCCAAAAGAACTCTCTGCCCCATCTGAAGCAGAACTACCACACATCACTACTTGGTCGTTTTGCTCACAATAAACAATATCACTAAGTAACATGGGGTTGATACCTGTGTTAGTAGCATTAGGTAAATCGAACCAAGCCCAAGACGGCCTCGAATTAGCGTTTACTGAACTTTCAAACTGAACTGCTCCTGTGCTTTTAATACTCACAAATAAGGGAGTCATATTACTATTAGGAGAAACATTGGCTTGGTAAGTTCCAGGTGTTCGCATTTGAGCCAAATCTGTATTAGCGTGACCTACGGCAAGCCATTGGTCGTTAAGCCAATTAGTTGATTTTCCAGCAGGTAAAGTAATTACGGAAACTAAACCTGATTGCTCGGTGTTAGGAGATTGAAGTGTAATGTCCACAGAGTCGTATAACGCAGTTAGAATCCATGTAGTAGTAGCAGGAGTAGTAGCCCCTGCACTCGCTACCATAACTAAAGGAACGGCTTGAGTCGCGATTGTATCACCACCTGTATTAGTTGCTGTTCCATCAGAAAAGTAATTTCCTACTGCACACATAGTCGAAGTAGCAGTATCGTAAGACATATCTTGAATATTAACTGTTCCGACTGTGTAATCCGAAAGTTGGGCGCGACAAGCCACTTCTAAACTCCCGTTAGGATAATCAGCAAAGGTATCAATATCATTTATTTTTTTGAAAAGAGCAGGAACATCAGTCATATTTTCACCTCTACTCAACCTATTACTGTCGCTACATATTCCGATGCTATAAAATTATCTGGCACACCTATAATAGAATTGCCAACATAATAAGTTATATCATAATTAGTGTTTTGGTCAAAATAGACTCTGGGAAATGCGTTATAAGAACGCTGTCTTTGAATAGAAATAGGATATGGGGCGGCTGTTCCTGTTAAACCCTCACTCCACGTTCCATCAGGTTGATTGTAAAAATAAGTGTTTTCTATGAGAATATTTAAAGCACCTCTAGGTGTCCACGCGGAAGCACTATTATTGAAACCTGGTGTAGAACCCATGCCTTCTACTGTGATGAACTGATTAATGGAAGTGCTGGCGCGAGGATAATTTTTATCTTTCGTGCTTCCCACATCATTAGTAGTAAAGATACTTTTGGGTTTATTAACAAAAGCCTCTAAATCAGCAATGCTGTCTGAACCATCATCTATGATAGTAAAAACATAGGCTTGCCTTCTTACTCCCATTAAAACACCACTCTCAAGTAACAGACCAACATCATAAATCTATGGGCTGTCGTTATTGGTCAGTTGGCTGGCGAACCAAGCCGCTAAAATACCTATTCCTGCTATTCCTGCTATCGTTCTTCCATCCATTTGACTGTCCTCCGCTTTCTTTTCTGCAACCTGTTGCGCTCCACCCGCGATGTAAGATGCTTCAAAATGTTCAAAATATTTAAAGGGGATTTTAGTCTTTTCCCAATTAGCCCTGACGTATCTAATGTAATCCTCTCCAACAGCGTTAAACATACTACGACCCATGAAGTCACCGACCTTTTTAGCCTTTTCAATATCATCTTGTTCTTTGAGTTGTCTAAGAGGAACAGATTCAGGTTCAGGTTCAAGTTCAGCCATTCTCCGTTCCTCATACTGTTCTTTCCTTTGAGGAATAAAAGGTGGTGTCCTTCTTACTTGAACACTTTTATGAGGTTGATTATTTTCAACGCTGACCCTTATCCTTTCTTCTTCTTCTTCTTCTTCTAATCCATTTGTCCCATCATAATAAGTTTGTGGGGTTTCATAACTGTCAGCAATCACAGGCATATCTAACGATTCAATATCAGCAGGAGATAAAGGTTGAGGAATATCAATATGTTCTTCAACCACAGGAACTTCCACGACAGGTTCTTCAACCACAGGAACTTCCACGACAGGTTCTTCAACCACAGGAACTTCCACGACAGGTTCTTCAACCACATTTTCTTGAGAAGACAACTCCGCGCCCTTTTCAAACACAGTAATTGAATCAACCTCCTCGTTAGGGGTCTTATCTGGGTAGGAAGCAGGGATTTCATCAGGTTTTAATATTTTACACCAAGTTTTCCCATTTTCACAAACACCTTTACCTTGGTAACGAATAGAACCTTTAACATTCATTTCTATTACTTCATTAATTTTAACTTCAGGATGTCTAGTTTTGCACCCTAAACAATAGACATTAAATAATTTATTCATCTAAATACCTATAAAAATTACTCAGTAATGCTACTTAAAGGCACTTAGAGGGCGTGACTTAGTATCTTATTTGTGAAAAAGGGTCTTGGCCGTGTGCGCGTGTAGTGAAAGCGTTGTTACTGCTAGTGATAGAACTACCCATAGTGTTGTGGAAAGCGTTTAATACTCCACCCCCTACATCAAAGAAGTTTCTTCTTTCGTGAGTTCGTGCTTCTTCCTTTTCTTGCTCTTGTTCGTGTTCCATCATGTCTAAAACCTGTTCCATCTGCATTCTTTCCATAGCAAACGACTCCGACATAACCTTAACATCAGAGTTTCTACTTAACCTACCTAAAGCAAATGAACCCATTACTAAAGATGACATTTTTAATCCTGACTTAGTGCTGGCTTGTAATACATCATCTTTAACTGAGAACCCTGCGAGGGCGGAAGTGGCTGAAAGGCATAAAAGACCTAATGTAAAAGGGTCGTTTCGGACACTTTCAAGTGCGTCTTTGAAGGGGACATTCATTTTGCTTGCCATCTGAACTTCTTCTCCATCAGCAGATTCAGCCGAAAACGCTTCTGCGTTCCATAACCCTTGTTCAGCCCCTTTTTCCATGAATCTTCTACGCATGGTGATACCTCATTCAGAGTATGTCGTCAGACTATAAGAAGGCTTGGCTTCTTTAAACAGGTGTTTAATCTTCGCAACTTGTTGTATTTTCTTCGTTACAACGATGAGTTTCTTCATCTTCTCTTTCTTCTTCTGAGTTTTCACAGGCTTTTTCGGTGCAAGACCAATTTCCATTATCACACACACATTCGTTACACCCATCAGGACTTATTCTTGTTTCTCCATCACGACAATTCAGAGTGCTATTAGAAGTAGTATTCCATTCTTCAGGGTAGCAAATAATAACACAAGCCCCTTCAGTAGTGGTGTTGTTTAAAGTTTCCCAAGACCCCCCATCCCATCGGCAACGGTCTGCTTCTGTCATATTATCCCAATCAATTTCCAAAGTATTGTTATTTTCATCACAGTATCTTCTATCACACTCACAAGTAAGAGCGAGACAACTAACAAAATCCTCACTATTGTCAAAGGATGTGTAATCTATAAGGGCGTAACCCTTGTCTTCACAAGTTTCTTCTAAAGTCTCATTTCTCTCTTCATACATAGTAATATTCCAATCAATCATCATTATGACGGTTGAATTGTCTTGAATTACAACGGTCGTAGTAGAATTGTTAGAGTTTAAAGTTGTATTCTCAGTAGTGTTTAAACTATGAGAGGCGTTATTTCTTACACTCAACGAATAATTGAAGTGGGCTTCCTCTACACTCAAGTAATATTCAATACAATCATCGAATTGTTCTAATTGCTCAAATATTTCTTCAGCATCACTCAAACAGCCTGAACAAGACGCGCTTATCATTATCACACTAAACAGTAATCCCATCATGGCTTCCTTCATAGTTATCACTACTTATTATCGTTTATTCTATTTAACTATTGGTTAAGTCTGCGTTTTACTGAACGCCGATAGCCGAACCAGAATAATTAGAACCGAAGGAAGAAACTGTGTATTTTAAAGCCGCATCTGTGAACTTTCCTTCCCAGAGCGTTGTGTCCATATTAGGGTCGTGAACATTAGCCATCGGAACAGGCCCGTCTGTAATAGCCATCTCAGGATTCATAGCAATATTTTGACCAACTGCTCGACCTCTGTTAGTCATCTTTAAATCACCATCTCTTTCTGTGCGAATCTGTCCTACACTTCTTCCACTTGAAACTTCGTCTAAAGGTTGAGGGCGGAAAACTAATTCTGCCGCTTTTGTGTCACTAAGAGAACCCATTATTTTAGAAGCCACATCGGATAGTTGTGTTCGGAAGATGAGGCCAATTGCGACCCCTCCAAGTATAGTCCACTTGTGTTCGCCGACAAAGGAAATAGCATCACTCATGTGTAAGCCTCGATTTAATTATACTGAAGGACTATAAGAAGGCTTGGCTTTCAAGTTAATATTTACAGTATATTCATGCCTGTCAATAAGGTTAATCCTACACCTGCTATGATGAGTAATCCTTTACGCAGTATGCCGAGTTCTTTTTCTATGTGAGATAAATGATTAGTTTCAATCACTTCTACTCTCTTGTCTATATCATTAACTGTTGAAACAAGCCATGTAACTTTCCCGTCAGTATCTCTTTGTAACACATCGTCTAGGTCGCCACTCATAGTCATCCCTAAGCAGAAGTGTAACCACGACTATATTAGTATTGGCTTTCGCAAGCAGAAAAACTTAAAAGTCAAACCTTTCTGCCGCAGTAATATCAATAGTAGGAAGTTTCTAATTCTTCCTCTTTGGCGTAAAGGTTGTTGGCTTTATTTCTGGACTCGGTGACTAGGTTGTATGCTCGGTTCATGTGAACATCAGTTAGGACAAGTTGGTTGTTAGCCTTTCGGTCTTGAACAGAAAGGGAAAAAGCGGTAGTAACTAATTCTCTTAACCATGCTCCAGAGTAATTTTCAGTCTTTTTAGCCCACTTATCCCACATTATTTCCTTTACATTAAAAGGTTCTGCGTATTTTAAAAGTATTTTTTCTCTCCCTATCACATTGGGCATCGGAAACTCTATTCGACTATCAAATCTGCCTGGTCTATCACGTAAAGCAATATCTAGTGCTTGAGGGTAATTTGTCGAACCCAAAGTTATCACACCATTGTTAGATTCCACACTATTAAGAGATGAAAGTAATTGAGAAACATATATGCTACGGTCTTGGTGTCCTTCAGCCTGTCCTAGTGTATCTATATCTTCTATTATTACAATAGTAGGGCTTAATCTTCTGGCTAATTGGTAGCATTCATTTATCGCACCAGGTTGGGAAAGAGTTTCAGCAGGAGCGTAAATCCTAGTTATATCAGGAAACTCATTTAAGATAACTTCCATTGTCAAGGTTTTTCCCGTCCCTGGTGGCCCTACTAATAGGACACCTCTGGAAGTTGGAAGTCCGTGTTCTTCATATAAATCTAAATTTTTAATAAAATTAACTACATTTAAATCTATGGAATCTTTTATTTCAGAAGGTAAAACGAGTTTACTCCAATCACTATCTTCCATATTAACCCATTTCCATTGAGGAGTAAAACAACCTCCTTTTAACGGGCCTTCAGTTACAAAGTATTTATCTATGGCCTCAATTACTTCTTTAACTTCTTTATGATGACATTCAGTAAAAATTTCAAATTCACACACTTCATCATCCCATGTGTTGAAATGGAATACCCATTTTGTGTCATCCTTTTTCCTGTTACAGAAAAATGTTACTCTACGAGGAATAGGAACTTTAGTGTCTGTTAATTTAAGTGCATCTCTAACCACACAAGTTCCAAACAAGGGAGGTAATTTTTTCGCAGTTCTACTAAAGTTTCCTTCTTTAATATACCAACACTCATCAATAGTGTAATCTCTTTTGAGGACTTGGTAAGCACATAATCTCATAATTGATGATTCAAAGTCTTCATAATGAGTTGTAGTGTGGGCGTAGTTACCATCATCGAAATATTTCTCTATTACACTATCAACCGAATCGTCTTCAGAAGTATCTTTATTATGTTGATTTATAATAGTGAGAAGTTTTTCTATATTTCTACCTGTAATTGACGACCCCATTATTTGCATAATTTCAGCATCTAAATCAATTTTATTTTCAAGGGCGGTCATCTTTATCATCTTTAGTTATCTCATTCACTATATTAGGTAATGCAGATTTTGTTATCTAAATAACAGAACAACTAAATAGGAACTTCTCATAATTGAGATGAAGTCTATGTTTGATGTTGTTATTCCCACTTACAATTCTAACCCAGAATTTTTAAAAAAGGCTGTGGATTCAGTATTAAATCAAACCTACCAAAATTTTGAAATCTATATTTGTGATGGAACTCCCACTAATTTACCTAATAACGCACAAGAAACTTTAAAGCATTATTCAGATAAACGAATCCATATACTTGAACAATCAGGAGTTGGCCCGTCCAATGCTAGAAATGAGGCTGTGAAGGCAGGTAGCAATCCGTATATTGCTTTACTTGATTCTGATGATTTGTGGGATGTGAGAAAACTAAAATATCTTTGTGAGTTTATAGAAAAAAACAGTCCTAAAATGATTTGGTCAGCATTTAAAATGAATTTAGGTGTGGATTTTAGAACAGGTTTTTTGGAAAATTGGAGTGCTACTGCATTAGAACACAGATGGTTTAGAGTTTATTGGTGTCCGTTAGCCACATCTTCATTAGTTTTCCAAAGAACTGTTTTAGAAGAAAGCGGGGGTTGGAACGAAAAAATATTTATGGGTGAAGATACAGAGTTAAATGTAAGAATCATAAAAGAACACTCTCAAGATTGTCATCAAATCAACGCCTACATGGGATTATACCGAAGGCATGAAAATCAAACCTCTTTTAATGAAATACACTATCACGAAAATCTTCAACAAGGTTTAATTTGGGTTAACAGGTCTAAAGTCTTTGATGAAACATTTTCAGAACTTAAAAAAACTTCTATTGATAGTTATTCTGAAACCTATTGGAAAGACTTGTATGACCACGTTCAGTCCCACAGAATTGCTAGTGATAATCCAGCCGAATCGAATTGGGAAAATTACATTCTGATGAGAGTAGATGGAACACCTAATGGAACAAAGTTTAAAGAGAAGACTGCACACTTAGAAGATGTTATGGAGGATTTAAATTGTTTGACGTAATTATTCCAACCTATAAATCTAATCCTGTTTACTTGAGGTTAGCAGTTAATTCAGTTTTAAACCAATCGTGTCCTGATTTTCAAATATATATTTCAGAAGGTGCGCCACCAGACCACCCTCAACACAGTAAAGTTATTCTTGAAGATATAAACGACCCTCGTATTCACATCATTCAACAAGTGGGATTAGGTATTTCAGATGCTAGGAATCAAGCCATGAGAGCAGGGAACAACCCTTATGTTTGCACTTTAGACTCCGATGATTTATGGGATTTACGCAAATTAGAGTATTTTAAAATTAGAATAGAAAACTCCTCTACACCAATTAAAATGATGTGGGGTGCGGCTGACCATCCTTTAAAGAATGGTATCTCATATCGTTCAGGTTATTTTGAAGAATGGGAAACTACTAAACCTGAACACAGATGGTTAAGGTTATATTGGATGCCGTTGATGACATCTACTCTTTTGTATGAAAGAAAATCGTTAGAGCAATTCGGAGGTTGGAATCCGTTTATGACTATGGGAGAAGATATGGAAGTAAATTGGAAGTTCATGTGGAATTATCCCACACAATGTATTCAATGCCCCGTTTATTTGGGAACATATCGCCATAATGAACAATCTACAATGCAAGGTGGAGATTCAGGACACACGAAGTTTAACACCTCTGTTATTCCTAATAGTAGAAGATTCTCCGCAGAACGAATGTTTGAATCTATGAAACAGGCTACGAAATATAAACCAACTCCACATTGGAAATGGTATTGGTCATGGTATCAACAAGTTTTACACGGTTGTCGCCAATCTAGTAATGCAGAATACTCAGCAGGTAAAAGAACTTATCCTTTACACATACTACAAAGAGTGGATGGTGAAGACAATGGGACGAAATTCACCGAGCGACCTGATTTTTTAACGGACGAATATTTAGTTAACTTGAAGAAGAAATATCCACAAGAAAATTAATGAGATTATTCAACTCCTTTTCCTGTCTCTCCTGTGCTTCTAATGCCCACCCATAAGCCTTGTTTTGGGCTTCTAAATACTCTTCTTGGATAGTTTCAATTTTTTGCATCCACACCTTTTCATTCAGATAGTCTTTTTTACCCACATAGAACGCTCCTGTGCCGCCCGATTCATGTAGTGCGGGGTAGTCCTTAGTTAAGGTGGGAACACCCCTACAAGAGGCTTCTATTACAACCTGTCCGTAACCTTCAGAAAAGGTAGGAAAAAGTAGCACATCTACACCATCGTAAAACTCTTTCATATCTTCGACATACTCTATTCTTTTACTGTTCATTCCATCATAGTTGTAAAACCTTTCCATCATCTTGAACATCCAATTTCCTTCACCCCAACCTCCAAGTAAAACATGAAAGAAACTATTGGGATGATTTAGAATACACTTGCGTATGATTGTTTGTCCTTTGTGGAGATTACAATTTACTATCCCAATTTTTAGTGTTTCTTTTACCTCTTGTGAATTAGGTTTTTTCAACCACTCATTAAAGTTTAAAAACGGATGAACAACTATGGCATGAGGATTACTTTCAGTAATATAATTGTAAGTATCTAAATTATGTTGCGTAATATGAATTACACCATCTGCGATATTGGAATGAGAAAATCCGATGAAAGGAAAATCCCCCTTAGCGTATTTATCTGAAAGATAGTCTTTACTTATCTTACAGAGATTTTCTGCAAACGTGTGGTCAGGATTATAAGGTTTATTCCAAGGCCACGCCGAATGTTTAACTTCTTTTACACCTTCTACAATCATATTCAATTCATAGTCTATATCTAACATAAGTGTAAGAACTTTTATTCCTAACGCTTGGATTTCTTGAATCCATTTTTCAGATGCTCGAATGAATTGGTTAAAGAGAATTACAATATTAGGTTGAGTTTCGGAAAGTTCTGTTTTTACCATCTGCAACCATTTATTTCTTTCATCTTCATCGTGGTCATTGAAATCTGTTTTTAAATTTATTCGAGTAACTTTATCTTTGTAATCTCCATTCCATTTATTCAAATCTTCACGACCACTTACGATAGCGTCAACATCTACATTACTTGTTCTCAGCGTATCTAATAAACGATAAGGATGAGTATCAGCACCTCCAAATGAAGGAGGCCAACCTGATGAAACTAAAGTTACTTTCATATTTCACCACAACAATTTTCAACTTTCGGTTCAGGAATCATTACTTTAGGTTGAATAGTATGGTGAGGGTCGTTAAATATTTCAACGTGAGGCATCAGTCCAATCCGATTATACCCAGAATTATGAAAATTTTCACAGATAACAGTTGTATCACAATCAAAACTTTGAAGGCGATTAGAGTAACCCGAAAACCTACAACCTGTGATAATAGGTTTCATTCTATACAAGCAGACTAAATTAAAGGTAGAATAAAGAGGAATAATATCATCTATTTTATCAGCAAGGTCTTTTGGATTCAATGATGATAATGGTGAAGTAAAAAGTGGCACATCAGGTTTAATTTCATTATTCCACATATCTTCTTTATCAGTTAAACGAGTAGCCCATTGGTCGTAAAAAGTTAATTTAACCGATTCACCTTTGGCTAATGCTAATTTATAATTATATTCGGTTGGAGGAACGTAAGACCCCGCCGAAAGAATGTCCCAATTTTTTACATTATTAAAAAGTAAGTTTAAACTGCTTACTGTAAAGTGAGCATCCACTTCAACAGACATAGCGTAGTCATAAACCGTTAAATCAGATACTTGGTCAAAACAATTATTTCTGGCTCTGGCTAGGTTTTCAACTCTTGTATTATTCACAACACTTTGGTAAAAATCGGTGTTTATATCTTCCAATCCTAAAAAACAGTCAGTAAAATATTTGTCAGCATCTTTCATCACAGTTTTTAATAGATTCTTGCTATTGTCTATGGAATCATTTTCATAAACAGAAAGGCTAAACTCAATGTGAGGGTATGTTTCAGTAATTTCAGTTATCTGTTTCCACCACCTAGGAATCGTCAGTTCCGCGTTTCTTACGATAGTGCAGATAAGTATTCTCATTCATCTTCACCAGACCTCTTCTCTAAAGAAAGTTGGTAATCACAAGTTCCGAAGTTTTGGTCACCCCACACTACAAATCTTCGGAGAGGAACAAAAATTGGAGTGGTAATCCGTCCTATAATCTTTCTCCAACTCATATCCGCACATCCGAGATAGCCCTTTCTAAAATTTTCATTTCGATACTCCCAATAAATTGATTGTTACCAATGTAAAAACCACAACCATCTAACGTATCTGAGTTAGGTGTTGGAACTACTTTGATTGAATCGCCATTATGTGCTTTTTGCATATAAGACTTAACGAAAGGTTGATTGAGGAGATTTCCTATTAGAAAAGGTCGTGTTTCAATACCGTGATTTTCTAAACTTTCCAATACTTTACTACGAATAGTAGGTGAATTACAAATGAAAGGAAGAACCATACTACTGTTTCCTTCTAAATTGAATGGTTTGAATAACTGAGGGTGTTTTCGGATGATAGTGTCGAATCGTTTGACATTATGTTTTCTTATTTCAATAAACCTGTCTAAATGAGGTAATTGAGTTAAACCAATAACAGCATTTATCTCACCACTTCTAAAGTTAAAACCTCCTTCAGGAAACAAGAATCTAGCATCTACATCAGGGTTTTCCTTTTCGTATTTATCCTTTACATCTTGTGGAAGTTCTCTTGACATTCCATGTGACCTAAGCATTAGGAGTAAATGGTAAAAATCAGTATCATCGGTGCAAATCATTCCCCCTTCTATTGTGGTCATGTGGTGTCCGAAATAAAAACTAAAGGTTGAACCTACACCGAAAGTCCCAACGAGTTGTCCCTTGAAATCAGCCCCATGAGATTCACAACAATCTTCAATGATTAAAGCATCAGGAAAATATTTACTAACTAAATCCATATTGACGGGTGAACCCATCAAATGTGTAGTCCATATGACATTTACATCAGGGTGTTCTTCCTGCACTTGTTTTAAAGTTTCTTCCGAGAATCCAAAATCCCACAAATCATTATCACAAACTACAAACCGAATATTAAATTGTTGGAGTGTAGCAATATTAGTGGCCCAAGTGCAAGCAGGGGTGAGGACGACCATCTCTTTATCTGAAGGGTCGAAGAATTTCCTCTTCAAAGCCCACAACAAAATAGTATTAGCAGATGAACCTGAATTAACGAATACCGAGTGTTTAACTCCCAACCATTCAGACCATTTATTTTCAAATTCCTTTACCTTTGGGCCGTTAGTGAAACGATTACTCCTCTCTATGAATTGCATCATAGAAGATTTTTCTTCTTCACCAATAGCGTCTGCCATCAAAGGCCATTTATAGTTCGACATAATTTCTACCTCCACCAATCATCGAATATTGTAATCTTTCTCCTTGACCTGCTTGCCTTTCAGACATTATTATGTCATATAACCAATTCCAATACTTTTCATCTTTAAGTAAATCATTTTCTTTTAATTCTTTGAACATATTTCCAAAAGTGTCAGGCCGACCTGTGGGTGCGATTCCCGATTCTGCACCGTGAGATTCCCCTCCTTTGGTCGTTTGACTCGGATGAACACGATAAGTTCCCACCGAGGCTTCCACTTGATGAGCATTATTAGGATATTTTTTCAATATTTTTACATTTAAATCTGTGTCTTCACCCATCGTAATTGTCGGATTCCACCACCCTACTGACTCAACGGCCTCTCTGGAATAAACTTGAGTGGATGTCATCAAAGGACTCCAACTTACTCTGAACCATCGGTGATTAGGATGAGTTTTAAGCCATTCTTTAACAACACCACCATAAGAAATGATAGTCCTTGTTTCTCCTTTCGGGGTGATTATTTCTAGTTCTATCTTAGCCTCACCCCAAATCAAATGAATCTCAGGATTCTCTTGAATAATTTGTTTATAGTATTCTAATTTTAACTCAAACCAAGTGTCATCGGAATCCAAAGTTGCGATATAAGGATTGCTACCCATTTTACCTGCTTGATTACGAGCATCAGATATTCCCTTACCCACTTGTTGAACAATAGTTATCCTTTCATCATCGTAGTCTGCTAAAGTTTTCTTAGAATGCCAATCATGGTCTTCAGGCGTTCCGTCAGAGATGTATATTTTAAACTCTGAATAACTTTGATTTAATACTGAATCTATTGCTTCTCGCAAATGAGCAGGTTCGGTTTTATAGACAGGAATTATAACATCAAACATTTTCAACTCTCCAATATATTATTACTAGCAATCATTTGGGCTATATGCTTATGGGTGTTTTCTTCCTTTTCGCTTATCATATTTAAATATTTGATAAAATCTTGACCGTTAAATCTACTGCGATTGAGAATCATTAAAGCCGCGTCATTACATTCAAAGTGCCAATAATTTTGTTTATCGAAAACATCTTTAATAGATGAAATCCATAAATCCACATTATTATACTGCGTAATCGGAACATATTTTGCTTTTCCCATCGTGGCTTGATGAATTGCAGGATAATTACTTGTGATAACAGGAGTCCTTCTCATCAAGGATTCGTGCGCTACTTGACCGTAACCTTCTATCCAAGATGGGAATAAAAAAGCATCTACACTATCGAAATAACCTACAATATCTTGACTGTAATCTTCTATTTTAACACGTTCTGGAAATGTAGTTCCATATTCTTCTTGGAGATAGTTTAAAAAATCACCTCCAATGCCCCACCCCCCTTGTAAAATAAGAAACTGATATGGAGTCTTTGCTATAACTTCAGCAATAATATCTCGACCTTTTTTGAGTAAAGGATTAATAACTCCGATGACGTAATCTTCAGGTTTTTCTACGACAGTTTGATAATGATTTCCATAATCTATATTGTTTGACCATTTTTCACTCAACATAGGGTGTAGTGTAAAATCTTGACCTTTAGTGGGTTTAAGATAATCCATGATTTCTTTGTGAAAATGGCAAAGATGCAAATGGTAATCTACTTCAGGAATATTCTGTTTACTCATTAAGTGAAAATCATCTGGATTTCCTACTGAATTTTCTAAATCAATTTTAACTTTATGAAAAGTTTCTAAGAGGGTGTCTGAAGGGTTTTCTTGATTAGCAACAATCAAGTGTTGAATATAACTAAAGTCCATATCAAAAGAAGTTGTAATTAGATTTCTGAAGTAAGGTTTTAATCTATCTAAAACTAAATTTGCATCATTATGAGGGTAATAAAGAGTTTGTAAATAAACGATTCCAATATCTTTTTTAGGTTCATTTTTTAATTGTGTTTCTAGTAAGTCTAGCCAATTATCGGTGTTTTCGATAAGTTTTGTGGAATCTTGAAAAATAATTTCAGAACCCTGTTTTACCCCTAATTTCGCTATTCCATTATGAATAGCAGGTAAAACTAATCTTTTCTGTTTTACACTTCCATTATCATAACCTTTTACACTAGGCATTCCTGTGTAAATAAAAGAATTGTAACCTTTTTCATTGAGAAAATCATTTAACCGATTAAAATATGTTTCAGCCCCACCCCAACAAGGCATAGAAGTAATGCTAATTATTCCTATATCCATATTTACACCATCATATTCATTAAGAAGTGTAGAAACTCCTTTATTTCCTTATCTTGTCGGTCAATCAACTTTTGACGAGTGTTTAAAGCCTTATTTTTCCACATCTGTTGGTTATGATAAATTTCGTCTAATGCTTCCAACCAAGTATTAACATTCCAATAATCAGTAGGTTCAACAAAACACGCTTCATTTAATGTCGCTTCTTGAATGGCAGGAAAAAGTTTGGTAATTACGGGTGTCCCACGCATTAGTGCTTCATGGGCTACTTGACCATAACCTTCTATTGAAGAAGGCATAAATAATACATCAATAGAATCGAAAAACTCTACAATATCTTCCACGTAATGAATTAACTCTACTCGCTCTTTGAAATCATAATTATACTCACTTTTCAAAGATGAGATAAATACATTACCATTTCCGTGTCCACCCTCTAATACTTTAAACGTGAAAGGTGATTGTGCGATAACTCTAAGCATTAGGTCTGAACCCTTTTTGGGAATAGGATTAATCATACCTACTTTAAAATCTACCTTTTGTATCTTTTCTGTGAAAGATTTAACAGGATTTGTTATCCATTTACTTTCCATCAAAGGGTGTAAAACAAACTCATAAGGTTTTTTACCGAAAATAGTATTTATGGTTTCTTTATTGAAATCAGTTAAATGAAGTATTCCTTCCATTTCAGGATTATAATGTCGAGTTGTTAAGTTCCTGTATTCCGAATTGCTTATCTCAAGTAGCCATTGTTTATTTTCTTCAATCATTTCAAGTAAAGTTTGATTATCTTTAAGATTCTTTTCAAAGTTTAAATATATGCCGTAATCTAAATCAAAAGAAATAGAAATAAGTTTTTTAAAGGGTCTGCCAAATAATTTACGATAATCAATTTCAGAAAGAGAAGTCAAATTTTCTACATAGATAATACCTATGTCGAATTCATCTTCTTGTAATTCTTCATTAATCATATTACTCCAAATCATCATTCTTTCAATTTGCTCTTTTTTAGTTAAAGTCCGATAATTATCATTAGGGTCTTGGAACATTATCTTAGTAGTGTCTTTAGTCATTTCAGGAGCAAAAGGTGGAACAATACGAATAACATTATCCTTTCCTGAGTCATACTTAGAATCAGCAGAAGTCGCAGTAATTCCTTGGGCTTCTATTCCGTTATCATTTAAAGCGTTAACAATGCGGTAAAGGTAAGTTTCTCCCCCCGACCAAACAGGAGGCCACCCTAATGAAATAACTCCAACTTTCATTCCTTTTCCATCCTGTTAAGTTGATACAGGATTGCTGAGTTTCTTTTCATATCTTCACTTATCATAATCTTTACCATCTCAGCAAGATTAACTTTAGGTTTCCAATTGAACTGTTTAAACGCTTTGGTAGCATCACCACGTAAAACATCTACTTCCGCAGGACGCATGAAACGAGGGTCTTGCTTAACGTAGTGCGACCACTCTTCAATACCCACTTCTCGGAAAGCCAAGTCTAAAAATTCTCTAATAGAATAAGTATTGCCTGTGGCTAGAACGAAATCATCTGGCTCGTCTTGTTGAAGCATAAGCCACATCCCTTCCACGTAATCGGGTGCGTAGCCCCAATCACGATAAGAATCTAAATTACCTAGTGAGATGTGGTCTTCTAAACCTAACTTAATCTTAGTGACTCCATCGGTTATCTTACGAGTTACAAATTCAATCCCTCTTCTCTCTGATTCGTGATTAAACAAAATGCCTGAACAAGCGAACATACCATAAGATTCACGATAATTCTTAGTAATCCAATAGCCGTATAGTTTAGCGACACCATAAGGGCTACGAGGATAGAAAGGCGTAGTTTCCGTTGCAGGATTTTCCACCATCTTACCAAACATCTCACTTGTAGCCGCTTGATAGAACTTTACATTCTCGGATGTGTTTTCTTGGTATTCCCTAATAGCCTCTAAAATTCGCAAGACTCCTAAGCCGTTTATATTTCCTGTTTGTTCAGGTATCATCCAAGAAGAACCTACGAAAGACTGTGCCGCTAAATTATAAACTTCAGTAGGTTCAGATTGATTCAAGGCTCTTAACAAAGAGTTCTGGTCGCCTAAGTCACCAATGATGAAAGTGAAATTAGGATTGTTTTCCAAATGGGCAGTATTACTACGATTAGGTTTAGAAGTTCTGCGCTCTAAGCCATAAACCTGATAACCCTTCTCTAATAGTAAATCAGCCAAATGGCTTCCGTCCATTCCATTAACGCCTGTAATCAAAGCACACTTACGCACATTAGAATTGGTCATGCTTGAAATAGGGTCAGCCACTATATTAGCGTTAGCCACTACCGAAGTAAATTAATAAATTAAAAAAAGGGTGAATAGGGAGAGATACGAATATCTCCCACCCACTCACCTTATGTAATCAACAATCGGGCAAAGGGAGGGAGTTTAACTCCCCCACCTATGCCGTTATGTCTTCTGACCTTGCACTTTTAACAGAACTTAATCCATTGCTGGTGCTGGAGGTGCTGACTGTGCTGAGATTAGGCTTCTCTTATACCAATCCACGTTAGCAGGTGATACAGATATTCCAAGTTCTAGCAGTTTGTTAGCGATTAGAGCATCAGGGCCATCGTAAAGTGTGTATTTCACGAATGCTTCTGGTCTTGCCGCCGCACCTGCTCGGCCTGTTACGACAATCAAAACATCCCAAACTTGTCCAGGTAGGACGTAAACATCTGGGTATAGATTGAATGAAGGCTGGAATTGAACGCTTCTTGGGTAAGGGCTTGCAGTTCCAGGCACACCATCGTTAGGACGGTTATCAGGGTTTAGGAAGTAATCAGTTGTGTTGATTCTGATTTGTGTGAACGCACCTACGCCTGTTGATTGCATAGTAATAGGTGTGGACGGTGTTGAAGCAACTTGCTCGATAACAACGAACTGAGTAGCAGTTGTTTCTGCTGGCTTAGTGATGTTGTTTCCTAGACCGCCAACGAAAATACTCGCTTGGCTAGTGCTGTCTGCTGTTGCTAGGTATTGATAGATTTGACTTCTCATTGCCATCTTACATCATCCCTCCTGCTTGCTGTTCGATAAGAGTTCTCTTATACCAATCCACGTTTGCTGGATTTACAGTAATTCCTAACTCTAATAGTTTGTTAGCGATTAGCGCGTCTGGGCCATCATACAATGTGTATTTGATGAATGCCGCAACACAATCTGCTGTGGAAGTCTGTGCAAGTGCGTTCTGTGCTGTGAATAGCACATCCCATACTTGTCCAGGTAGCACATAAACATCAGGGTATAGGTCGAAAGACTTCAACAAGTTAGTTGTGCTTCCTGCATCTACCCCTCTTGGGTATGGGCTTGCAGTTCCCGAAACTCCTGACATTTGGGTAACGTCTGGGTTTTGGAAGTAATCTGTCGTGTTAATCCTGATTTGAACATCTCCACCTTTGTTGGTGCTGTCATCAGGGGAACACGCTATGTCTTCTATTACTACAAACTGCGTGGCGGTCGTTTCTGCGGGCTTCGTTATGTTGTAACCAACGCCACCTGTGAAAACAGACACTTGTGTTCCTGATGCAATAGCCACAGACGTATCTGCGATATTGCGGGACAGAGTGCTTCCTGTTCCAGATGGGGCGAGGTTAGTCCATTCATATATCTGACTTCTCATTGCCATTTTTTTCATCTCCATTTATTTTTTTTTTTTGTTTTGCCCCTCGTTTTACTGAGAGACAACTAATCACAACTTTTTGGACTATATTAAGTCTTGCATTTTGAAGGAAAGTATTAAATGCTATATGAGAGTGAAAAACAACAGGCGAGATACCCAAGTTTGGTCAAAGGGGCAGGACTTAAGATTCTGTGCGTAGTGCTTCGTGGGTTCAAATCCCACTCTCGCCACCAGATACTATTATAGATTTGATAAAGAAAGTAAGTAATCTTACTGACCCATTATTGAACCGTAGCCAACTGCACCTTGAACGTGGTTGCCTTTGCGACCGTATTCTGCACCGAAGTTCTGAATAACTCCATGACCACTATTACCTGCGCTGTTTCTCATAACTGTTGGAAGAATCCATGTGTTGAAAACATCTGCTGACTTTCCTGTTACATCAAGGTTAGAAGCGTCAACCACCATAGGATTCTGTCTTACAGTTGGAACTGTCTCAGCCATCCATACAGGAGGTGCGTGACCTATATCTGCTCGGTGGCTGTCCAGAGGATTGTATTGACCTAAATCTCTGTAATCAACTACCTCATATTCTCGGCGGTAGTCGAGTTGGTCTTGTAATAGATTGTTAGGAGTAGAAGCACCTGCTTGCTGTCCTAATGGGTCTGTTGTTGTAGTCATTGTAGTTTGTCCGATAACTGAACCATCACCTGTTGGGAATACTAAGTCGGAAGGGTCACCTTCTGCCATGAATCCATCAGAGCGAATGTTACGAATTAACTGTGCGAAAGCAAGTAGTCCGAGAGTTCCGCTAAACGCCTGAACTCCTCTGCTCATCTCACCTTCAAACATACCATCTCCGCGAGCCGCATATCCGACAAGTGCGGATGCGAATACACCAAGTCCGACATTTCTCACTAATTGTGAACGGCTACCGAATAGCCCCATATACGAGGATATAACTGCCCCCGATGACAGCACAGCCGCAACGCCTAAAAGCATTGGGACTGATGCCAATTCTCTTGCGCCTTCTTCAACTGTGTCTATGGACTCTTGAATAACCATCTTAATCACTTGCCCCTATTCATCTGCACGACTATAAGAACCTTAGCCCTAGAATTATTGCCTATTCAATAGTCCGACAAGTCTTTACATTTAGAAATAGTGTCTTCTAACCCTTGTTTCAACGCTGTTTCCAAACCTTGTTCCCTCATAGTTTTCAATCCTGCTTCAGTAGTGCCACCCTTAGAAGCAACACTCGTAACTATTTCCTTTAAACTCAAATCCGTATTACTATACAAGGATAGTAAACCTTTAACTGTTTCTAATACAGTTGATTCCGCATCCCGTTCCGACAACCCTTGCTTTGTCCCGACTTCTTTCATACTATTGAAGACTTGCGCCAAATACGCGATTCCTGAACCTGATAACGCCGTAACAACATCCAAATGAGATTCATCTTCTACTTCAAAATTAATACAATGGCCTAAATCTGAAAATAAGTTCTGAGCCAACCAAACTTGTTCTTGCGAGTTTTCTTCTTTAGTTACCCAACCTGTCATACCTTGACCGTAAGCCACAGATAAATTAGTCATGGCTCTAACAACAGTAGCATTTGGAACACGGGCATGATAATAGTCTAAAGGTAATCCTGCGGCAAAAGTAATTAAAACACCTTTGAAATGTTTAATTTCATCTAAAACCTTTTCCATATCTTGCGGTCTTATCGCTAGAATCAGAACTCCCACTTCTTTAGCAAGTTGTCTGTTATCTTGCATAACAGGAATGCGAGCGAACTTAGGGTCGCTTAAAACAATGGGTCGAACATCCGAAGCCTTAATCATATGAGGTGTGTAAGTAAATATACCTTCCAATAAAGCCCGCCCTAAATGACCTAAACCTATTACCCCTACCACAGGTGGTTCGTATAAAATTGCACTCATAAAGAAGCCTCTCGTTTGAATAGTAAAGGAGTAGTCCTATACTTAATTATTAACAATCCAAACCACAACAACATCACAACAGTTAATGTTTGTTGAATCAAGAAACTAATACTTTCAATGTAAATAGCGTAAAATAGCCAAGAACCATTACAGATTAAAAGTATAAGAGTAGTCCATAAACTGAAATCATCCGTTTGTTTCCGTTCTATCATCCGAGCAATCTGAGGAATCCACGAAGTAAGAGAAAACAAGGCGACAAACGCCATTATAGATTCTATTAAAGCCCCATCCATAGTATTTCACCTAAAAAGGATTCTGAACCAAGTAATCAATAAAATCCATAACCTCATCAACCTTATCATCAGACAACTCTTTGTAGGAGGTATTGTATTTAGACTTAATGCACTTGGCTAGATGAGCGTAAGGATTTCGGCCTTGCGGATGGCGAGGTGATGCAGGTAATTTACCTTCTAAAAAATCCCCACCTGTCTGAATAGCGACCCATATCTTGCGACAGTTTATTTCATTCATCGTTTTTTCCTCCTATATGAGTCAACCATTGGTGAACCTTAACACTCCACTCTTTAAGATTCTTCGACTTAGTATCTAAAGTATTTACACCTGTTTGAAGTTCACCCATATCATCTCTCACCCCTTTCAAAGCGTAATGCAAAATCTTTAAACTACGATGAAGAAATATATTGTGAAGGAAAACAACAATCAAACCGAAACCTAACAGCAAATCCAACTCGTCCATACTATCACCTAATCTCATCAACTAACTTAACCAGACGCTTAAGTTCCCACTCAAGTTCACCCACCCTTTGCACAGACTCCCGCAAAAGACCCCAAATCCTATCTATCTTCTCCTCGTATAGGGGGTTGTCCACAGGGTTTGGAATTAAAGGAATATAAGAACTTTCTATTTCTACTATTTCACCCATTTCGTAAGCGTCAGTTTTAGTTTCGGTAGATATGTAATTAGAAAAAACATTAACTTTGACTGCTTTACATTTGCAGACTAAAGTTTCTCGTTGCCCCATGACAGCCCGCAAAACATCTTGGCAATCTAAGCATTTGATTTCTTGGGTTTTCAATACAGGCACTTTAAACCCTCCGTGATAGCCCCAAACGAGGGTGGAAGTTAGTTAGAAATAAAGGGTTTTCGAGATTATCAATCGTGTAGTTATTCATTTGACTCACTCAACGTAATTGGTGTAACACTTTTCACAACAAAACATAGTTAGATGCGGAGTGTGGGAAAAGAATCTCTCACAGTTGGGGCATTTCATTTTCTCACCTTGACAATTATTATAGACAACCACTATATTAGGATTCGGATTGATTATCTCCGCCAATATAGACTATTTTAACCCCTTCTGGTTGTTTTTTAGTGATGTAACGATGAGGGTCTAAGACGATTGAACCTTGGGGAAAGGTAAGGTGTTCAAAGGCAAGGTGTTTAGTGGAAATGAAATACAAGGCTTCAGGGGTGAACCATACTGTATCAGGTTCTCTTAGGAAAGGGTCGTAAGACTCTGCTGTGATGCCTCGTTCTTTTAGGATGTTCTGTAAAAGGACGGCAGGGCTTCCGACTGTTAATTTAGTTTCAGGTTTAAAACTGCGCCCCATCAAGATAACA
>Ga0115545_1000261_pt1 | contig 28559 bp, 32 predicted proteins | sample COGITO_mtgs_1003_FD_87188 | JGI IMG/M metagenome (GOLD analysis project Ga0115545, IMG submission 87188) | Pelagic marine microbial communities from North Sea - COGITO_mtgs_100330 | ecosystem: Environmental > Aquatic > Marine > Epipelagic | place: Germany:Helgoland, sampling site Kabeltonne...
CTATTGATAAACGATTTGACGTCCATTCCGGGAACACAGAGTGCCTCGTAGATAGCATACATCGTCTCCTTCTTACAGACGTACGGTGCACGGAAAACTACCATGGGCACCACTGATTCCTCTTTGCAGCACCGAACAATACCGATCACCGCATCGACAAACTGTGGAGATACAATGTGCCGAACGAAACTGTCGTTTTTCCGCATCAGACGTAGTGTCAATGCCTGTCCAATACCATCTCGCAGTTGTCGCATCCCAACTACAAAACGGTCGCTATCGATCTTGGAGGCGACACCATCGCACATGAAGCTGGTCAGTTGCTTGGTATCCATCTGCCACTCGGTCCGGAGCGTCTCGAGCCCTGTCCAGAACCCGGCGCTATCGATCTTGGAGGCGACACCACCGCACATGAAACTGACCAGTTGCTTGGTATCCATCTGCCACTCGGTCCGGAGCGTCTCGAGCCCTGTCCAGAACCCGGCGCTGTCGACCTTGGAGGCGACACCACCGCACATGAAGCTGGTCAGTTGCTTGGTATCCATCTGCCACTCGGTCCGGTGTCCACGTATAGTGCCATGCGCTGTCGGGCACCATGGATCATCAGCATCTGCTGGGCCCATTGACGGTCTTTCAATTCGACCAGACGCTGGAAGTTCTTCCGATACCCCACGTTCGATACACACATGACATCGTTCAGTAGACCGTCTCCATCCTGGCTTCGGATCATCGAAGGTACCTGGATTGAGAGTGCAGTCGATATTCGCAATGTGATCTCTTCAGGGCCCACTCCGTCACGGACATCCAGAACATGAATCCGATGGTGGTCCATCGTTCCGAGTGGCGCTGCCGCCCCCATACGGACACGAACGGCCATCACGTTTGGGTTGCTGTTCACGGCTTCGAGGCTTTTGGTCCGATCACGTGACACTCGGTCGGGACCATGAAAGTAACTGCCATCATAATCGAGGAGGAGCGTCATGTTTGGAAACGTGTGCATCCAGTCCCACCGACCATTGGCCCGTGCAAGGTCGATGCTGTCGACCACGCATTTGACTCGGAGACCGCATAGATTGGCGAGATGACAGATCACTCGACCTTCTTCCATGGAATCGAACGGAAATGACGGCTTCTGACAAAGTCTTTTGGAAGGCGAAGACATTTGTCACTGTTACAGTATCCTGTATCCAATTTTATCGTGACCCAACGACAATATGTCGTGGCAACATGTTCGGAATACGTACATGGAAATTTCCATGTTCCGATATTATATTGTATCGCTCTCATTCATTCACACCTTTAGTAGTATTCACCCAATAAATAAATAAATGTCGGTGGACGCTGTCCTTAGTGAATGTTTACAGAGAGAATGTAATGTCAGCAAGGAAACGATAGCGAACCAACTGAGCAAACTGAGCAACCCCGAGCTACAACAGTGGATGCGGGAGCATGATTGCAGACAGTGTCTCGACCACGACAAGAGACGCAAGAAAGAGAATGTCGAGTACATAGCCCGACGTTTCGCTCAAGGTAGCGGTAGACTCATGTCCGACCCCAGCACATTCCGTGCCGTCACTGACTTCATTATATTATCCCCCGACCTTTTCTTCCCAGATAATTATGAATAGTCTCGAACTCATCATCGGAGACCCAGAGGCCATCCAATGTCTACGTCTTTGTCTTTTCCTGGAGATGTCTCTTAATTGAAGAATCTCTCCGGTTACACACGTGTGTGAATTTCCAAATACACGTAGTCATACCATACACTCATAGTAGTAGTCACATAATAAATAAATAGATAGATGTCGGTGGATGCTGTCCTTAGTGAATGTTTACAGAGAGAATGTAATGTCAGCAAGGAAACGATAGCGAACCAACTGAGCAAACTGAGCAACAACGATCTACAAGAGTGGATGCGGGCGGATTGCAGACAATGTCTCCCCCACGACAAGAGACGCAAGAAAGAGAACGTCGAGTACATAGCCCGACGTTTCGCCCCAGGCATCGTCGAAGAGGACGATGTTGGGAACGTCAGACACGATGTGGATGACGACGATGACGACGACGATATATTTGGATGTCATAGTGGTACGGAGGAAACCGACTACGACGAAGAAGATCTTTACATTTCAGATCTAATGGACTCAAAGGATCCCATTCGAGGGGGGTTGGCCATGGTGCTAACACCTGATGAACGTGTATACATCAAACCATTTCTGATATTGACGGAAGTCTGGGGCTATCCAAACGGTACTGCATTCGAGAAAGAGACACACGATAGTTCTTTTTCTCCTCATGGACGCCTAATACAGTACATAACGGACCGTTTGATGCGTACACTCTCGAGACTACTTACAAACTCCCCTGTAATGCTGAACGATTACCGGACTAATTTAAAAGGCGCAATCGGATCATTTCCAATGGTGATTGAATCAAAGGAAGCAAGGGCGTTTATAGATCGCTTCATGTATCACCAGGTTCGTGATGAAAACATGTACCAATTAACCGAGCGGTTGGCAGACTACAAGGTCGGGAATCGCAATAGCTTTCTGATGGCATCAATAGTGGGTAGTGCTCGTGCACTTTTGGCCATTCAGACCGGTGACAGAACCGGGGTCGACATGTTAAGGGTACTCAAATTACGCATCGATGAAATGGACAACGACGACGAGTGATTGATGGGGTTTTATACTTCTTCTCAATAAAAATCGATAAACAACAAAACGATCGTTATCGTCGACAGCATGCATACTAACAGCGGCGTGACTCGGTGCATGATAGTTCCAACGGTGGAGGGTGCATAGAGTGTCCCATGCATGAACGATCCGACGATGCACCAGGTCGAGAGTGCCAAGATCGTGAAAAGGGTGTATCCAAAGGTAGCTGCCGACAACTCATGCGAACCAGGTTCGACCGACATCATTCCTTTATTGATTGTACAATAGTCAGTGCGATACAACACGCATCTGCGATGTCCTGTGCCGGGTTAGGAACGTGTCCACTGATGGTCTCCCGTAGTCCGAGAAGTTTCATGATGGGGACGTCCCGACTCTGCATGTGGCGGATGGCGTCTTGTTTGGATGCTTTCCCGTTACCGACGACTTTCTTTTTCCACTGGGTCGGCGTGATCATCGATTGTTTCCAATGTGGGAATGCCGACCAGATAGCATGTTTCACGACACCTCCGAGTTCCTGGAGTTTGTAGGAACTTCCCGCATTCCTGGCACCAAATGCGTAACTTTCAAACCCAATCCTCACGTCCCTCTGTACAAATGGTCGCAACACGGTCTCGACAATATGGTGCTGTATATGCTCGTATCGTACGTTGTTCGATGCCGACATCGCACTTGGTATAGGAGGCAGCATCGTGACAGTCACCTTCTCTTGGTGTCGATGGAGTCCATGTTCACGTTGACGCTGCGCAAACCCGAACAGGTGCCACTGGTCGGTCGTGGAGTCCAACAGGGCGATGCCCGGGGACAGGAGTGACAAGTCGAGACCAACGTAGACCGCCATGGAAATAAAATGAACAGGCACCCGGACCGTCGTGTCCGATCATGGGAATTTCATACGGACCGTTCGAATATTCTTCTTGGACCTCTTCCTGTCTTATACGGAGATACCAGATGCCAAAACGACGACGTCCGCCGACGACACAGAAAGCACCCTTTCCATTCGATTCTCTGGAAGAGGGACATGCGGTCTGCACATTGGCCAATCTCTGCGGGTTAGGTGCACAAGAGGTCCTCCAGGGTCTGGATTTGGCCCATGCGCGAGGGCGGTGGGACTGGGTGTACATATTCCCGACGTGCACGCTGTTCTACGACTATGATGGGGGATACTTTCATAACGCTGGACGCACGGCGCGTGACAGAACCAAGAGCCTCGATGCCGTCAATAGAAACCCGGACGTCGTAGTCGTCCGTGTCCGAGTCGGAGCGGCGGCCACTCTGGACCTTCAGCATGACCGTATCCACGTCTTGTATGACAGAGGTGGCGATACCACGCACACGATGGTGGCTCGGAGGATCATGGAGCTTCTGAAGATCCCGTTGTTGTCGTTCGTGCCAAGGTCCCAGGATGGTGATGGGTTGTTGCACGATGTCATGTTGTCAGCCAACAGAGAGTACCGTCGAGACTTCCAGCGCCTCGTGGGAATCGGCGGGGAACCGTGGGCACAGCGGATGTTGCGGGTGCACGGCGCCCGATTTCGCCTGTCGGCGTACGTGGATGGTCTGATCAGACTCCACCTCGAGTGGCAGCTGACCCCGCACCAACTGGGCACATTTGTGAGTGGAGGCGTGGCGGCACTGATCGACAACGAACGCTTCTGGGAAGGACTCGAATGTCTCCGGACCAAGTGGCAGATGGACAGCAAACAGCTGTGCACATTCATGTGCAACGGAGTCGCGTCGAAGATCGACAGCGCCTGCCTTTGGGCAGGACTCGAGACGCTGCATACCGAGTGGCAGATGACCACGACGCAGTTGTGCAAGTTCATGTGCAACGGAGTCGCATCCAAGATCGACAACCGGTGTTTCTGGGCCGGACTCGGGACGTTGCGCACCGAATGGCAGATGGACACGAACCAGCTGTGCACGTTCATGTGCAACGGAGTCGCATCCAAGATCGACAACCGGTGTTTCTGGGCGGGACTCGAGACGCTGCGCACCGGGTGGCAGATGGACACGAATCAACTGTGCGCGTTCATGTGCGGCGGGGTCGCGTCCAAGATCGACAGTGAATACTTCTGGACGGGACTCGAGACGCTCCGCACCGAGTGGCAGATGGACACGAATCAACTGTGCGCGTTCATGTGCGGCGGGGTCGCGTCCAAAATCGACAGCGAATACTTCTGGACGGGACTTGAGACGCTTCGCACCGAGTGGCAGATGGACACAGAACAATTATGCGCGTTCATGTGCAACGGCGTCGCGGCCAAGATCGACAATGCATGTTTCTGGGCGGGTCTGCGACGGTTGAAAGATGGAATTGGACGGGAAACTGCCATGTGGCTGATCCGACACGGCAGTTTCGTACGACACTTGGTGACAGACCGTTTCGTGTCGGCTGTAGTGGGAATCGTGACTCTGATCCGTGCCCGTGGACACAAGGTCCCGATCTTCTTCTTCCGACCGCCCTACGTCTGCCGGACAGACACCGTGTGTGTCATCCAATCAGCATTGCTGCGTGCGCCCGACATCTCTCTCTTCATTGCTAGCTGTCGATTGCCCACTTACCGTGCCAAAACGCGTCGGGTCATGGCTCTGCTGGATCCACCACCCTTATAAAAGAAACGGTATGCACCCTTATGTATGGATCGACGACAAGTATGAACAACACCAATGTCGATCCCCCGTGATCCTGCAAGCCCAAAAGATTGCAGTAGTCGTGACGATTGTAAGTTTTATTGGCATCTTCACCTGGTGGTGGATCCGACAACGTGCACATCCGTTGCATACACACATTCGCACGAATCTCCAGATCCTGCGGAATCGTTACACGACTCGGTCGGTCGTACACGTGCAGGATGACGATGAATCATAAAAGGGATATTCGGGATCATATTCCTCTGCCATCGACCGAGTGTGACACAACGGACAATACGTACACGTGCACTTCTCATCGTAGTACCCCACTGGATCGGTGGATGCGTTCCACTCGACTGGAATGTTGCACCCACGACACGCGGGAGCCGGCTCCAATACATACGACGACAAACTGGTCAGGAGATCGGTGATGGATGGGGTCGAAGGGCTTGTGCGGGGAACATCGTCATATTCCCGGTGTCGATCTCCACTTCTCTCATATGTCCGGGATGAGGATCGACGCCGACGATCGTCGAACTGTCTCCGAGGACGACGGGAATAGCAGTTCCGTCTGGACATTCGTGTTGAATGAACTGGTGAGACACTTGTCACAATCGATGGATAAATTTCCAGAAAATTAGGTTTTTTTTTCCAAACCTACACGTCGACACAATACTACTATAAAAAACGGACAATGGACGAAAAGACGGGCACCATCAGCGTGACTGATCTGATCAAGAAACTTACTCGACCGGTGGACTCTGTACAGACAGTGACTGGATCCTGGGGCTTCTTCAATGAGGTAGATGATAAAGTTGAGAATCCGAAATGGTATCCATCGGGACCGGGAAAGTTCATCGAATATTCAGACTCACATCAACCGAGAGAAATCCAATTCGATGATCAGGGTTCTATAAAAACCGCACTCGATTTTGAGGGTGATATACCGATTGAAAAAGATGAGCTCATATTTAAGGTAGGAGAAGAAACATATAATTTTACACCTACTCACGATATGGTAGGAGTAATTGCAATAGGTGTCCACGTTAATGACGACGGTACAACTGTGGCTATCCATATACAAACGGATGGAGTCAGGTATGTCCACACTGCCGACAGCTCCGGATCAGATATAGACATAAAAACATCAACATACACGAATAGTGGTGTACTGCTCATACATGGTAATCGCAGTTATATACATAACAATGGTACAATTACCGATTTAGGAGGAGAAAACAAAATATTAGAAAACATCAAAGGTGCGTTCATGGACATGCACATTGACTCCGATAACGCATGTCAGACATATGTCAGTGTTGAGGATTGTGACTCACATGATGGTACGTGCGTCCGCAAGTTGATTCTTGTCAATGGATCCGGCGAGACGGTGAAAGAGTTACATGAAAATCATATCACACCGGGTGATCATCATACGGATACCATCACAAGCGTCAAGATGGGACCCGATGGAGCGTGGCCATTCACTATTCAAGCAGGAGATTCCGTATACGAATGGCGGCAAGATGGGACGGTTGTTCGCAAACTGACAGGTGTGAAAGACATACTGGGGTGGGGATCAAATGGATTATCGGCCCGTGCGATTATCTACCGACTCAAAAGTAGCCCTGATACGATCCGGTTCGAACCGAGTTTAGTACCGAAAGAAACAAATACACCTACGGAAAGTAAACTTTCGGATAATGGGACGTTCCTACGGACATATAGTGGCGATCGTAAACATACGATCACAGTTGCCCATCAGAGCCAAGAGGATGTTCTTGGTATCACCAAGTGGGCAAAAGTATCTTCCTACGAGGTTACATTCTCTCCCAATCGACAGTACGTCCTGATGGAAGATTCAGCGGGGCGTCCGGTTGTACGTCGTTTCGTCCTCTATTCAAAACGACTGTTCGACGGACTGACCAGCGACTCGGACATTGAAAGGTACCTCGAGTACTTCCAGATGATCTGTGAATCTGGCTATGGTGAAGGTGATCCGTTCTGTCGATGCGCCAATTACAGTGGTGAACTCACTAAGGAGTATGGACTGGATGACGATACGTATCTGTCCAAACGACTCCGTCAATCGGTCCAATGTCTGGATGGTGATTGCATTTACCGGAAGAATCTCAAAAACAACATTGTCAGCGTGTACAAACTGAATGCCACGGACTGCAATATGGATTTGACGGTGTGTTCCTCGGATTTCAACTCGAAAGATATATCTGCGTCATCACAGGTGAACGTCGTGAACCAATGCGGAGTGGGTACTGATCAAGCGACTCCCGATTTCAACAACGACAGCAGCAGTGTGTCTGGATTACGTGCACCGTCGATCATCACGTGCGTTGTGGTGTCGCTTCTGCTGCTGTTCCTAGTGGGTGCATACATTCATTATCGTTCTGGTCGGGGTAAAAAATAACGCGGTGAGTGGTTACTAATAAACAAAACACATGTCCGTAAGAAGACGAATTGCAGAGAATGTCTCGACCACGACAAGCGGCGCAAGACGGAGGACGTCGTCGCCGCATCGGGTGAACTCCTGTCCGACCGAGACACGTTTCGTGTCGTCACCGACTTCATGACGATCGGGGATCTGGACCGGTTGAGCTTGTCCAGTCGGGCGATGCGCTACCGCGTGGACCCTTTTCGGATTCAAAGATTTCAACAACGAGTATGGGGCATCAACAATTGCCCCAGAACCTGACTCACCTCACGCTTGGAGATAGGTTCAATCAATCTATAGGTCGATACGTTCTACCGCCGAGTCTGACCCACCTCACGCTTAGAGATGGGTTCAATCAGTCTATAGGTCGATACGTGCTGCCACCAAGTCTGACCCACCTCAGGTTTGGAGATGGGTTCAATCAGTCTATAGGTCAAGACGTGCTACCACCGAGCCTGACCCACCTCGAGTTTGGAAAACAATTCAACCAGCCTTTGGCCCAAGGCTTATTGTCGAACCTGCCGAACCTGCTCCACCTCGAGTTTGGAGTGTTGGGTTTCGACCAGCCCTTGGGTCCGGGCATGTTGCCACCGAACCTGATGCATCTCAAGTACATGAGGTTTGGGTCCGATTTCGAAGACCGACCCATAGGTCGAGACGTGCTGCCACCGAGTCTGGTGTCTTTCCAGTTCAATCAGCCGTTGACCCGAGACGCCTTGTCGAACATGACGAGCCTGACCCACCTCGAGCTTGAAGTCGGTGATCAAATGGTGCCGACACTGCCACCCCACCTGAAGTACCTCAAACTCAGTTTGTGGCGCAACCAGTCGTTGATCCGGGGCATGCTGCCACCAAGCCTGACGCACCTCGAGTTATACTGCAGACAGCCGTTTGCCAGAGGCACATTGTCGGACCTGACGAACCTGACTCACCTCGAGGTCCGTGGGTTCGATCATCCATTAATGCCGGGCGAACTACCGCCGAACCTGACTCACCTCAGGTTCGAAAGAGGCTTCAGTACGTCGTTGGTTGACGTGCTTCCACCGAGTCTGACGCACCTCAATTTACCATACTGCGCTCTTGATAACCATCCTCTGGACCAGAACGTGCTGTCGTGTCTCGTACAATTGATTATCGATTCTCAGGTCCATGAAATTGTCTTTTGTACACGTCGGAACAGATTTATACATTACGAATCGACAGGGGAAAACGCTACAGTCCCCTCTTCCAATTCATGTAGTGCATACCCGAATCCCATTTGTCGTATTCACAGTCATCACAAAAAATACAATTAAAATTATTTATAATTGGTATATCTCGATGGTAATTGTCGTTGGTTGGGGTCAATAACTAATTTCGCGACCTTCTGGGTGATCATCCGTTGAATGGCGGCATAGAGGCAAGGCCGAAGATCCAGAATTTGCCGCATCGGCAGCAGGAGCTGTTTCTCGAGGTAATATGCCGCATCCAGTTGGTGTGAGTCGCGCTCGAATGTGGCCAAGGTCACTGCGGACTGGAAATGCTTGCGACCATCTCGAAAGGCGGCGATGACAAACCGCAGCCGCCGCCCGGGCCGAGGACGACTGCCCGTCTCTCGCTCGTACTGGTCGGCGAGATGCAGTGCCAGAACATTCTCCTGCTTGTACTCTGCACTCAGGAGACACGTGATGACGAACTCGGGCAGCTGCAGGGCGGTCGGACGCACTGTGAACTGGTGATCAATGATCCCGGCGACCCACGCCACGATCTCGGCGTCATTCAGAGTGTTGCTCATCAGGTGATTCATCAGGGCTTTGCCAGCGTGTTGTACGAATGGACAGCGGTCCCGTTTCTTGAATGCAAACCCCTTGTACAATTCCGAAGGCTTTGAGTTCCACCCCTCGGCTGTCGGCGGGTACTCATGGGCGGCGTACGTCTTCTTTTTGGACGTTTGGAGGTGCGGCAGCTTCAACGTCTCGAACTCCACCGCATTCGGAGCTGGAAACATCTGCGTCGTGTGAGCTTCCAACTCGTGTCCCTGCCTGTAGATATCGCGCAGGATGTCATCTCGAGACGTCAGCGACGGGTCGGTGGGAAACTGGATCATGACCGAGTCCGTGTCACCGTACACGCACCGCCCCCCACGAATCATCGCCTGGTGACGAACCGTTTTGTTCATCCACTGCCCGATCATGCAGACGCTGGCCGCAATGGCCGTGCAGGGCACTCCAAACGTCTCCGAACCGCATGCGCCGTAGAAGGCGTTCTGAAGGATCTTGCAGCACAGCTGCTGCGCATCCAGGCTCTGGCGAACAAAGGTGTCGGTCGTCAGTTTGATCTGGGCCCGGACCTTCTTGCGATTCTGCATCACGTCGTGGATGATGGAGTCTGTGATGGACCGAGTCGGCACACCATCGTAGCTTTTGATGAACACGCAGCACGTCTCGTCGTCGAGGGGAACGTATTCCTTCTCCGCCCGGTCGTCGTCCAGCCACCGCCGGTCGTAGCAGACTCGCATGAAACATACCCGATATCCCTTCATGATCGACGGATACAGACTCGCAAAGTCCAGAGTGACGACGGCCTCTTCCGGCTTGGCGTAGAACCCTGCGTCAGGGTCGATGACGAACCCGCCTCCGAACCGTTTGGTGGTCTTGGGCTTGGTCGGTTCCTTCGGGGCCATCCCCAAGAAGGCTCGAACCGACATGTGCCGTCGACGTTTCCGAGGCCGCTCCTGGGCCACTGCCGTTGTTCGAAGAGACGCGAGAGGAGGGTTCTCGATCCAGGTGGGATCTGGAAACGACGAGTCCGCCCGTCGCCGTTTGACCAGAACGTACGGATTGTCGAACTGCGTGTGGTTGATGTAGATGGCCTGGGAATGGTAGGTCCGAGCGAAGCACGCGAAGGCCCGTGCCTGTTGGCCCCTGCTCACAATTTTGAACAGCGACAAGTCACACGATCCAGAAAGCACCAAGTTGTTCACGATGAAACAATTGTCGGACTGCAGAGCACAGAGGACGTCGAGCTCCTTGGTGATGAACGCCCGTCGAGTCTCCAGCGGGGACAATGTCACTTCCTCTTCGCCACTGTAAGTCAACCCGGTTTTGCACCGGATCAGACGCGGATGGGCGAATGCATCGGGCAGCGTATACCCATCCAGGCTCGGGCTGATCATGAACTTCTGGAGGATGCACAACAGATCCATGACTTCTCGTCCAGGGCAGGTGAGGTCCCGGAAGGAGTCGTCCAACATGTTCAGGTTCTCTCTGCAGTCCACCTGCCGGATGGAAGACAGCCCCAGTCGACATCGGTGCCGCTTGGCGCGAAAGTGGAGGTACGCGAGGTGGTCAAAGGGATCGGACATGTGCACGATGATGCACGGGTCGTGGCATGCAAACCACCTGGCAATCTCCCGCAGCAGCGCCGCTTCACTGCCGGGCACGGACAGGACCGTGCATTCATCGTCCGTTTCAGTGTCCAGGCGTCCGTGGCGCAGTTCACACGCTTGCACGCGGTCTTTGGCGATCGTGTGGTCCGGCAGAAACAGGTTCGTCGGGGTGGCGGTCGAGCTGTGGATAGTCGCCCGGATGTACACGTACGAGACGGGCGGAATCGGCATGCACGGAGTCGGCAGCGACACCAGGTCCTGGATCAACATGTTTCCCGAGACTCCGCCGGTGTTCAGACGCCCCGACCGCGGCGTCCGTTTGAGCGTGTACCACGACTGCAGCGTCCAGCCGGTGCTGTGCAGCAGCTGCATCTCATCGCTGTATCCACGGTGAACGACGGTGACATCCAACGTGTCCAGTCGTTTCATGATGCGACGTTTGTCCCCAATGTTCGTGTAGTAGACACGGAACAGACGGTCCTGACGGTTGTTGGTGAACCCCACCAGGGGCGTCATCTGACATTCGTGGACCTCGTCGACGCTGAGTCGATCATCTGCCAGATGCGTCTCCACGTCAAAGGTCTCGATGGCGACATCATTCGGACGCACCAACACGTAGGGTCGGTAGTTGGTGACCACCAGGGTGTATCGAACACCGGTGGTGTCCACGCAGAAGAGCACGGGTTTGCGAGCCCATTTGTCACTGGTGACACTGGTCACCTGGACCGAGAACACGTACAAGGAGCAAGCCATGACTGTCGAAAAACAAATATGGGAGACCAACCTACTGTGGTACGGAGTTGGTCAGAAATTTCCATTATCTGATGATGACGTGGCGAACATGGTCTGTATTTTACGTTCCGCTCCCGGACCGATGCCCGAGATGTCCCGAATGTCATTGACGCGTGCCTGGAGCTCCGAGAGGGACTGGATTCCCGCTCGAAACAACAGCCGCGTAGTCTTCATGCCCAGTTGTGCGCGACAGTCGTCACGGAACGCGAACCACGCGTCGAACATTGATCGTGGTTGATCTGATCTTGGGACTACACCATGAGTCTGGGCCGTGGCATGCACCACGTATCGTCGGTCCCGCACGCGGAGAGTGCTTCCAAGTCCGATATCGTACCGCATGATCACCGCATCGTGGATCAGACTGACCATAAAAATAACACCCTCCTGAGAATACACACGGGCCCACGGTATCCCAGACATCCACGTGATTGCAATGACCTCGACGACCTCTTCGGAAGACAACGACATCCGATTTATTTTTATGTACCTTTGGTGATCAATGAAGAAGAAAGAAAGAAAACATGACCGCCATTGTCTCGATATATGGATGTATTCTTCTGTTGATGATCGTCTGGTTGCTGGTACTCGAACGTCGGGTGAGAGTCTCACTCTCGCACAGACCGACAACTATTCAAACGGTCATACCCTCATGTGCTCTACGATCAGATCGTCGTGTGAGTACCATCATGCGCATTCCAGCGGACGGACCTACGGGCCCGGCACAGATGCACGTGCACTGCGTTGGTCGGCTCGAGGCGGACATGCATCTGACCATCACGTTGGTGGGACTAGAAAGTGGACCCCAGATCATCGGCGGGTCGTCGGGAACATCGGGCACGTTCACCATCGATGAAGTTCTCGACTTGTTCGTGGACGCTGCTGATCTGAACAATCTGATTCAACTTCGTCTAGACTTAATAGGTACCAACATCGGATCGACACAGAACTCGATCTCGGATACTCTTGTGTTGTTTCGTATATAGGCGCTGCCGTCCAACGGCACGGAGTGTACATAGATACTCGTTGAGTATACGACAACAGTCCACAATGGGAGTATGTAGTGGTGTCGATGTCGGTGGCACGACGAGCACATGGTGCGCCACGGAGACGCCCAACAGTTTGAGCATGCGACGGCTGGACCACGTGCAGACGGATCGGAGGTACGTGTGGTCGTTCCGGTGGCTCATGCGTTCCGACCCATTCCGCAACAGAATATCGTCCATGAGTCCAATATCATATTCGGGAACGTCGCTGATCAGGTAGAACAGAGGGAATTCCCGCTTCACCGAATCGATGAACTGACAGATGCGGATCTCTTCGGCCTGGGTCTCTCGCCCCGCACCCTGTTCAACGTTGTAGACGAATGCTTCGGGGTGACGTTTCCAAAACTCAGCGGTCGATGATGGTCGGGTGTGTGTTCCTCGGTCGCACGCGGTGTGGAAACTCTTGACAAGGTGCCCGCCGCCATTCCCACCGGTGTGGCTGTACAGAATGATTCCTACCGATTGCCACACGTTGGGTTGGAAACACTCGAAGTCGATGACCATGTACAGCTGTGCCGTCATGATGGGATGGAATGTACCACGGTGCAAGCGGTGGGCGGGAACGGATCCGGATGTTTCCATATATCCCCCTGAAAAAAACACATATGTGCAACATAGAAGAAACGGACATGTCGTCTCGGGCTATTCTTTTCGGAATCGATTACGTGAAGTCCTCCATCCCATTACGGGGATGTTCGAACGATGTCAAAAACATGGGCGAGTACCTGACGGACACGTTGGACTACGCGACCGTGGACATCTACACGGAACAGGACACACCCGAGGAGGTCACGGGGCACGGCATCCTGAACATTTTATGGGGGTTGGTGGTACAATCCCACCGTGATGGTCTGGAGCGGGTCTGGATCCATTTCTCGGGACACGGCACGGGAATCACCGATCGGTCAGGGGACGAACAGGATGGCCAGGACGAGGCGATCTGTCCGGTTGACTACGCTACCCGGGGCGTCATCACCGACGACATGATCAAGAACATGATTCGGTACTTCAACAAGGAGACATCGGTCGTCTGCGTGTTTGATTGCTGTCACTCGGGTACCATGGGGGACCTCAAGTATCGGATGTCGGAAACGGGAGATGTCACTGCGAACGACCTGGAGGACACCCAGTGTTGGGCCAACGTCACCATGCTCTCCGGATGTCGGGACGACCAGACGTCCGCTGATGCATTCAATGTCGAGGGCAACAGACAGTTCTCCGGTGCCATGACCACGTGCTTGCTCAGCTGCCTACAATACCGGCATCGTCTGCACGGGTCAATCACGGCAGGTCGGATCCTCAAGGATGTGCGACGACTTCTACACAGCTACCAGTTCGAACAGGTTCCCATCCTCACGTCCAGTCGACCTCTCAAGTCCACTACAGTGTTACCAATGTGATTATGTCGAGATTTGTTTTATTCTATTCCGCGTTCAGCAGCATCGTGAGATGTCGTTCTTCCAAACGCAACTGGGTCAAACGTAAATCGACGTCTGCCAATCGTGTGCCATCGGCTTCGGTACCGACAGTCTGAACGATTGACGATGCTAGAATGTCATACATCAGACCCTTTTTAACCCCCTCGTCTCTGATCTGATCAATTCGGACGTTCAATAAATCAACTGCCACCCCCAGTGCCATAATGTCCTCTTTGAGACTATCGGAAAGCATGAGATGGTCCTCCGGAAGAAGGTCAACTGTCTGGAGGCTTTCGGTCTTTAATCGGATGGATGCTCGTAGTTGGGGTATGATCGTCTCTGTTTGCGGTTGCGTCTTCTGTACTTGCGCGTGGTGTTGAAATTCATGTGGTTGCTGTGATTCGGGTGTCGGTGTTGATGTCGGTGTCGGTGTCGGTGTCGGTGTCGGTTCATGATCATAGTTCCGGAGAGCACTCGACATCTCCGACTCGGTGGCAACTGCGACTTGACGGACAGTCCAATGAAGTTTGTCCATGCACTTCTGTTCGATCAAATGGTTTGGGTGTTTCGACTGTTGTTGCATTTCCTGTTTATTGTTATGTATATGGGATGTTTAATTCAGATACCCCTCCCAGCAGAACTCTCCACCAACTCAGTCATGACATCCTCGTGCATGGTCTGCATAGCCGTCTTGACCTGGACACGGTTTGTATTGTCGGACGTCAATCCCTCCGTGAAAGCATGTGCAAACACAAACACTCGGGCCACCTGTGAAATGAGCATCGGTTCTACAACCTCGTCCCACCCAGGAACACATGACAGATGACGGGAGACGAATTCTCCCGCATTATAGGCACACGCCCGGATCTCATTGATGTCGTACTTCCCACTCATGTACCATGCCGCAATTATGGGTAACGTGGTGAAATCGGGACTGCTGAACATGTGTTGTTTATTCTAGTGTGAAAAATCATGATAATTGTCATCACTCGTGTCAGCCTCCATCTCCCCATGGTCGTAGTCCATGAGCATTTCCTCTCCAATACACACTTCGTCAATCGTCCGAAATTCTCCATTGTCTCGCATACGAACATTGGCAGTCCGTCCAGTGTCCTTTGAGGAATTGACGAACCGTAGTTGCTGATCAGTCCCACCCTTTGCGTCAACATACGTGTATCCAGTCTTCCAGTCAACGCGGGTGACCCACCATGGTCGGATCTGGAGACGCAGAATACTATCTGATCCAGACACCTTCGCTTCCGACCGGGTCAGCAGACGTCCCCTGTACCACCCAAGCGTCATGCCCACCGGAAGGACCTTCTTGGCGAACAACCCATGTCCGGCAATGGTAGAACGTCTCACGGAAGTGTCGAGGAGACGTGCCGCATCTGCAGCTGCGGACGCGATTTCAGATCCAGTCCGACCCCGCAGATTGTCACTCGACAACCTGCCCCGGACGAACCCAGGCCTGGAACTTGAAAACATCCTTCTGCGTGCACGTCTGTGCCGGACCATACTTTGGTTTGACAGAACAGATCATTTAGAGGCAGTATCCCGTTAAAAATTCCCGTCTGGTGTATATAAATCTAAAAACAACAAGTACCCAATCGTATTACGTTTGGGTTCCAATATAAATAAAACAGAACATCAACCATGACTGACATCCTGTTTCGAAGTCGACAGTGAAGCGAAGACTCTTTACCCAGTAGATATTAATGATACTGACGCACTGCTGACAATCACGGTGAACGACGAAATCCAGGAGAATATAGTCACTAACCTCGTTCGGTTTGCTGGCAGACGGAACCGGGTTGATCACCCGAAACTATCGTGCCAAATTCTTCCGTATGCCGGTCTCCATACCCCGTCCATTGACGAAACGTGGTACCACGGGTCATAAGGAATTGATGATAAAGTGCAGTGGATTGATAATTTATTTATTTTTTGACTAGAATTGAATGCGGCGTCGACTCCGGTGGGGGGCATTCTGTCGAGGGTGCTGTTCCGGATCTGGGTCTGGTGGTTCCGGCTGGGCTTGCGCATACATGGGCGACCACTCAATGCCCCTACTCTCTGCCGTGTATATAACGAACGAGAAATCGTCGTTCCCGTCCATGTCGTCCGAAAACTGCACCGGAATACCCATTCGCCGTGTCATTGCTTGGTACGTCGGCCGTGACAGAAGCGGGGACTGTCGCGTTTCCGGAATCCCGCCCAGAATCACATCAAAGGATTGGTACTGTTCATGCAACGTCCAATCGATCACCTGGTTCGACTGCAAGGCCCACACCGGATGTATTGTGACCACGTACACACCTTCCGGTGCAACGATGAGATGGGAACAACAAAAACGTTCGTTTCCGTTGTCTACCGCCCGTTTCATCGCATGAACCATGGAATGCACATCGTACGAGGACGGAGGCGACACTGACCGATTCTCGACATTCGGGTGCGTGTGACCACTTAATTGTGATGCGTCAATTGTGGAATCGTGCTCGTCTGACGTCCCCGTCCCGGACCCAACCAGAATCAGGTCGTCCAGGGTCAACGTGTGTGTATCCGATGGAACCGAGAAGAAATATTCCCTTTGGTCACGATGTGTCGCTACTAAAGCGGTGATGACGTCTCGTTCGATGTGTAGTGTATGTCCGACCAACACACTTTCCGTTGGAGGGGGTATTGGCAACGTGTCGATGTATTTTCCAAGCGTCACCAGATGACGATATGCACCCATCTGTTTATTATTATGTTAATGAAGTACGACCCATACCATCCGAAATAGATGGGCAGTCAGTAGGTTGAATCATCTGTACGTCGAAGATCCTCGTCTGGAGCATATGTAAAATAGTTTCGGGTTCTGGACATGGGGTCGATGATACATCACATCCCATGATTCCTGTTTGTTTGTTTATATTACTACCACATCGGTGGAAAAAAGAAAACTGAATCCATAAAGAAAACAGGTACCAGACGCAACGATGTTTTTGATGCTGTTGGTGGTGTGTCAGCATGTTGTGGCGATGGGATGTATTGGATTTATGTTGGGCATCTCGACGACCTTCGATGGTCCGCTGCTACAGACCAAGAATGGGGGCAGACTGATGGCGCGCGTTCTTCGATATGGTGGTCCCATCGGCATCAAGTTAGGACAGTACCTGTCACATCGCCCCGATATAGTCTCCCCCGCTTGCATCGCCGAGTTGTCCAAATTGACCGATTCGAACCCCCCGACTGTCCCCTTCCGTCGGGTTCAAGAACTGACCCAGGACCTGGAGAACCTGTTCATTTTGTCAGAAGAGTACATCATCGGGACGGGCAGCATTGCCCAGGTGTACCGGGGCATCTGGAAAGATCCCGATCTGTCCGAACCGCCACAGGCTGCAGCAATCAAGGTTGTCACCATCGACACGGTCGTCTTCCAGTGGGAGATCCGGTGCTGCCGATGGTTGCTGGGTACGTTGTCACGACTGAACATCCTTGTCGAAGGTTCGTTTTTCGATGACATCGCCCGCCAAGTGGACCTCCGCAAAGAGGCTGAGGACATGCGATATGCCCATGAGTTGTTTTCGCACACCGATGCTCCCGTTCGGGTCCCGAGGGTCCTGTACGCGGACCAGCATATTCTAGTCATGGAGTTTGCCCCCGGGGTGCCTCTTCATCAAGTGCCGGACCCGACTCGGAGTCACGCCGCACGTGCCGATGCATTCTGCCACATGGTCACGCACGGTGACCGTCGGTTCCATGCGGATCTTCATGACGGGAACTTGCTGTGGGACGAAGTCGGCGAGGACACCTGGTTGATTGACTTTGGTCTGTGTTGTCACCCTCCCCCAGACTGGCGATTTCCACTGCTGAGAATCCAGGAAGTGCTGGCGACTCCTCCGGGAACACGTCGTCCGACCCGTCCGCTGATGGCGGATCTCTTTGGTCGCCGGTCCGTAGAAAACACGGAGGCCGTTGGTGCGTTTGATGCACTGGTGAACAGCATCACATCTCTTCCGGTCCAACCGCGCATCATATTAGACTTTGTTCGTCGGTTCGGACTGGAATTGGAACCCGGTCACGAGGCGTGCTTCATGCAGCTCACATTGATCGAGACGTCGTGGTACACTCTGTCTGGATGATATCATCGGGGATGTCCCGGCACATCATGGTTTCCGTCACGCGCGTATACATCGAGCGCATCTGTCCGGTGGCAGCATCCAAGGAAAAACTACTCTCGACCAGAATTTTGAGTGCCACACCCAACAACATGCCAATCAGAACGGGGAAGATTCGGACTTTGTCGACTAAGAACCCAAGTGCGAACCAGAAGATGAACGTGTACATTTGTTCTGTACTGTTCAACTACCCTGGACACTTTCCGAAATCAAAATCGTCCGTTGGTTCACAACCGCTTCGACGGACAACACGGGTTCCATCGCTCGGTGCGGAAAGGCCATGCCACCATCGGGTTCGTAGAGATGGATGACCTGTTTCCACACCGTCGGGAATTGTGACAGCACCTTGTGATGCAGTGCTCGCATAGGGGTCTTTTTCGCGCACATGTGCGGATCAATGAACATCACGACGTTCTCCCCACGACGAAATGTTTCGGCGATTCCCCGCACCATGGCACTCTCCTTCTGGGCATTTGTCAGCCGACGGTCGATACGTATGTCGCCCGTCAACACCTGGTTGAACGTTCGGGCAATGGGGTTCTGCCAGAATCGTCGGTAGTCATCGTAACAAACGATGCGACATGGCCGGTGTCCAACGATGCCCGCAGCTGCGACAAACGATGCGGATCGGCCGTATGCCCGAATGTGATTCAACAGGATGAAATGCGGAGTGGCGATCGGACGCCGGGGAGCTCCCCGACACACCACAGTCATCGGGGTTCGGTTCTGGACCGCAGTTGCAAACTCCGCGAAACAGCGTCCTTGTCGGGCATGCGCGTAGACTAATCCTAGTCCCACGCAGGTTTGTATTCTGGCGGACGACAGTACAGTAGTGTCAATCAATATAACCAAAAGATACAGCAACACAATAAAAATCATCAACGATCGTGATGTCGACACCATCATCCCTCGACTTTTTTCTACAGGGACCGATGAACGTATGCATGTCGACATTTTCTATCGATCGGGTTACATTTTCTATCGATTTGTCACATCATGGTGGGACAGTGACCATTACTGTTCTCATGAGTCCCGAAGATTGGTCGATCCTGCGGACCTGGATTGATGAGACTACGAGCACGGTGGTCCAGACACCCTCAAGAGTCAAGGGGTACCAGATGCTCGCGCACCAGGTGTGTCGACATTACTTCGACAGTCATCCCGATCTCCCGCGTAGTCAATATCAATGCGATGCGCTGGGAATCCTGTTCGTTGTGAGTTGCTTTTCGGCGACTGTACCGGCGCGCGTCCCACTCCTCCGGGATATCAGCGCAAATGCATTCAGTGCACAGTCCATCCTCTCATCGATACGGATGGTGATCCGGTGGATGTGTCCATGTCACCAACAACACCAACACGTGCGGACATTGTACACCTGCAGTGATTCACAGTGTGACCTGGTACGGACGAAGGATCATCGTTACCTGGTGCGGAAGGAAATCAAACATCAGTCCGGAGTCCCCGTGTACCACGGCGTCGTGGAAGTCATGACACAATACCTTCTGCGAACATCGTCACCACCATGTGCGAACATCGTCCGCCTCGAAGGAGTCTACATCGACCATCGTACCCTGATGCTGTTCTACGAGTACCTCGAACATCCCCTTGACCGACACTATTCCGACCGAGACGTGCTCGGGATGCTCCGTGGTATCCAAACACTCCACGACCGGTCCATCTGCCATCGGGATATCAAACCAGACAACCTCAGATACGACCCGTCACGTGGAGTGGTCGTCATCGATCTCGGGGCTGCCGGGTTCGGAACGCAACGAGACACGATACCCATCTGCACAATCACGCATCGACCCCCCGAGATACTGTCTGCCGAGGTCGACAGTCGCAACTGCACGTACGACGGATTCACTTTGGACATCTGGTCCATTGGCGTTCTGTTGGTGGATATGTACGTCCGGAAAGAACCATTTGGAACCGTGTCGGGAAACATGACGGCACCCGAGATGCTTTCACGCATAACAACACGTCTTCCAAGGATCCTCCGCCAAGTCGACGAGGTCTTGGAGCCCCCACTTGCGGGACTGATTCGTCGAAGCCTGGGTCCAGCCCGAGATCGTCCATCCATCGCAGAGTTTGTCACGTTCTTTGAAGGTCGCCTGAAGGCATCGGAATGAAATACGTATGATGGAAATTTCCGAACCGTGAGGGTCCACGCCGGGTGTTTGGTCAAAAACAATGGACCACATCGACGAAGTCTGTCTCTGGCTCGCCGAAGAGGCCGTCAAACGAGCGAAAGGTTCCAGTACAATCGCAAACGTGATCCTGCAAGTCCTGGAGTCCACGCTGATGCCGATGATCGTGAACAACCAAAGTGTACGGAAGGAGATGCTCGACATGCTGTCCACGAGAGATCCCGGGAATTTGCTCGAGTGTATCAACATCGCGCTTCTCCAGGAAATCCGAACCTCGGAACTGGTACAGGCATACATCTACACGCTGCATCAGAAACATGGTAATTGTGACGACCCGCCATTTGGACCAATGAACAGCCGCCTCTGGTACTACCAGGACTGGGACTCCGTCTCACATTTCAATAATTTACTCGTCGTGGTCACATGATTTCGTATAGTAATGATTGTTTACATGTCCGTGGACGAGGTCCTCATCAGATGTTTGGAGAAAGGTTGTAATTATAGTCGCCTTGGGTTCAAATCGATCGACATTAAATATACTATAGTAATTCATAAAAATTTGTTATTTTCGGGGTCGTAAATAAAATGCCAAAACCACCATTTTCCCATTGTGTGTATATATGTATATAAAGAATTTATAATCTCATAGTGTACATACATCCCGATTGATAGATATATCATATACAATCTCATTGTCGTCCAATAACCCACATCCATCGTCCACCAAAGGATGGTCAGGACTAAGAAGACTACGTCGATGCCGTCAACCTCTGGTCACAGGAAGAGCATGGCGCATCGATCGTGCATGAGACTAGTCGACGTGAAGAAGCTACTGGAACCTCCAAAGATCCGCAGGCGCACGATCCCAAGGAAGAAGATCCTCAAAGAGAAAGGGAACCTCCCTTGTCATCATCCCTGTCGGTACAGACCCGATGTATCACTATCCAGTCAATTGGCAGCGATACTCGGAATCATTTCGGCGACAGTATAAGGCTCTGATTTATTTTTAAACGCAGGGATATTTGAATGATTTCAAATGATTAAATGTTCATTCGCAGTGTCTCAACATCAAGGCCGAAGACCCTTCTTCTCTTGGATGCCAAAGTATACATCGGAGGATGTCATTGCCTCCACTAGTTGTTTATGAGGCACGTAGATCGTATAATCACGGAGGGGGATTTGCGCGATCCCTGCGATCCCTGAGTGCATCTTGGGCCACTGTGGAGCTTTGAACGTTTTTCCCATCGCACCACCTCTGCAACATCGTCATATCAAAGTTGTACACGATTCCCGCGGGGTCTCGACCGACGACTTCTCTCAGACACAGAACCTGTACATCTAAAAGCCCATTGCCGTAGAACAGATACATATTGTGGAGTGACGACTGCAAGCGTCGGTACGAAGATGGCTTGTCCCTGCTGTCCCGTCCTCGCATGTTGATGGTTCGTGGCCAGCTGTACCCCGCCCCAACCAAGAAAGTGGTCAAGGTTGCGTCTGGGTGGCACGATCTAGTCTCGGCAACCAACTGTCGACATCCCGTTTGGGTTCCCACCGGTCAACAAGTTGAACGACGGGATAGGATACGTACGACCCTGCAATGAAACTGCCCGTCTCACTGAGACCCATCAACCCATGATCGGACAGTTGCTTATGCATCTGGGCGACGGCACCGATCATTTGTTCTTTCTAAATGTACAGTACTGTTTCGCACGGTCATCGTTGTTTGATTTATTCATCCCGGTTTGAAACGTACTCCGAAGTATCCATGTCAACGTCGATCTTGGGTACTTTGTGTATCGAGACCGACGTATCGATTATATTCGGATGTGTAGTCTCGGTCGACACCACGTACGAAAAGTCCGTGGTCCGCGACCGGAATTCATCGATCGTCATGCCGCCCGAGTCGTCGTGCATGTATGCGCTGATGAAACGGGGATCCGGACACGTATCCACGGACGTGCCCAGCCCGAGCTGGGTCTTGCAGTAGAGCGAAAACAGGTTGATCTGGTCCACGTTGGTATGCGGATCCCGGAACAGCCACCCCTTGGCACATGCCGGTGAACAGAACACCAGGTTGGCGAATTTGAACTGTTCTATCTGTTGATCATACGCCACGGGAACTAGCGAAGGCTGGCCATCGAACTCGAAACCGTCCAGTGCACAGCGCATGATGATGAGGCAGAATGAATGGACATAGACCACATGAGTTTGGACCGACGGATATTTCCATGTTTATTCACTCGGGTTCCGACACGAAACGATGCACGCGCAACGGTGATGTTCGGCCAAGACGATGCCCTCTGCCGATCGCCTGATCCTCAAGGGCTTGTGTCATCGTGTGGAACAGCACGATGTCGGTTGTGCCCGGGAGGTCGATGCCCGCACCATTGACACGAGAGTTCAACAGGAGAATGGGTATGCGACCTTTGCGGTAGTCTCGCAACGTGCGGACTCGGGTGGAGCTGTGTCCCGTGATCGTTCCATATGCGCACTGCACACCCTCCAACATCGTCCGGATGTGGTTGAGACACGCATCATATTCCGAAAAGATCAGGACCCGGTGGTCGGACGATCGGCAACCCTGGATGATCCCGAGTAAAATATCCATCCGCGACAGCGTGCTGCTGCGATCGACAGTCCGAGGCACGGGAGTTCCCGTACCCGCGGCGGCGGTGACGGGGGTCAGCTGATGAAGTTCCACCGGAGCCCGGCACTGGGGGCACGTCGGGCTCTGTGCCAACCATGGTGCGATGCACCGCAGGCAGAACAGGTGGTGACACGGTGCCACAACGGGACCATCGAAGGTTGCCATGCAGACGGGACAGGTACCATCCGCCAGAATAGATGCGAATCGTTCGTCTACAAGCTGGAGGTCACGGTCGATTCGTTGGACACGTGACCGCCAGACCTCACCATCCCCGTGCCCGAGCGTCAGACGCAGTTGCGCCTCCTGCAGAGACCGTGTCAGACGGGTGCGGACCAGATCCACTACGTTCGTAGCCGTGTCGCCATTTCCCCCAAGTGCGCGAAGAGCGCCTTGCACGTCCCCCTCTGTGATCTGTGCCATGATGACTGGATCGACCATCCCCTCTACCACTCGGGCGATCGTCGGGGCTCGGTGGTAGCGATGCGTGATGGTGACAACCTCTGGCAACACGGGACGATCTTGAGATGTACGCACAACCAAGGATCGGACGTTGGAGCCCGACAGAATCCGCCGCAGAGCATGTCGCACTCCCAGACGACCCCGAGGATGATTGTCCGCGATGGGCAGCAACACCTGCCACGTGGCGGTGACGAACCACGTGAACCGTGCCATCAACAGTCCCATGGCGGAGAAGACGTTGGAATCCGTCTCATCATAAATGAGACGCTTCCACAGCGCATTCATCGTCACCAGTCGTTTGTAGACTGTCGTGCCGACAACTGCCACGTCGAAGTCGGCCGGCACGAAGTTGGCGAGCTTCCGCACGTTGTCAATCAGCACGTACCGCAGGCACCCTGCAGTCTCGAGCTCCCGAATCCATTGGTGCCGGATCGAGGTCCCGGCGAGAACGATCGTCGTTCCATGCACGGCGGCCGGGCCCGGGACGTACGACTCGTGCCCCAGGACACCCCGACCCATGGTGTAGGCGTATGCATCCTGACTCATGTGAGGATTCTGGATATCCGTATGGACCAGCGAGAGCATCGCTCGCGTCTTGCCCGACCCTGCCGCATTTCCATTGATACCTACTCGGGAGTGCAGTCGTCGGTGGAGACCTCCTCCTTCGACTGTCAGGGTCGACTCTCGGGCAACCATCTGCACGACACTGGCCTCCTGGTGGGCATTGAGTACGATGGTGCCACTCATGGATGGATTTCTACAGCACACGACCCCAGATCATAGACGCAAGATGGAATTTTACCGAGTGGTTCTGGTTAATTTATTTCCTCATCATACGGGCCCTTCGATTTGTGATGGACGCACGTTGGATACCATGTGCCCGCATGAACCCGGGCATGATCACCTGAAGCCCGTTGTAAATCAGCCACGGGTCGCGATCGATCACGCGACGGATGAACCCATCAACTGAAACGGCGCCGTAGACGTCCAGGGGCATCGAGCCGGGTCCAACGACGTCGAAATCCTCGTCGACGAGGCGTCCAATGGACGCCCGGACGCGTAGGATCTCTTCGTCCGATGAGTCCGTGTTCCGGAAGAAGCGGAACGTTCCACCCACCACCTCCGTACCCCGGGGTATGATGTACCACATGACGTTGCTGGCTGGATCCATGAACCGATGATCGAGGAGGCGCCACGCCAGCTCGGGGCTGTGCGTCCGGAAGAACTCCACCCCATGGAAGACGGCCCGTGGCATATATTTGGACGTGTTCAGGTCGATGATGTTCGTCCAGCCAGTCTCATTCACTATTGTTCCCAACGCTGTTTCAACGGGAACCTGAACCAAGTACTTTCTCGAGAGTGCATTCGACCCAAGGGGCAACGTTCGAATGGGTTGGGTGTACGGCGGCGCCACCATCGTAAATTCACGTTCTGTGCAGTGTAGAAGAAAAACCGAGATGGCCGGCTTCACGTTCTTTCTGTTGCTGACGATGTTAGTCGCATTCATCATGAACTGGATCTACGTAAACTTTCTACACGAGTGTGGAAATGGACATCATCATCACCATGTGCGGGAAGAACCGGAAGAATCGAGATCAACACACTCGGACGACCTTGCTGCCTTTGCACAATAATAGGCAATCCGTTGTATATAACTTATTTTTTTTAAATAGAATATTCTGAGTCTCGTCTGTATCGCTGGAACCCAATGTCCACTTTTTAAGATATCCGTTGTGAGTGAAGGAGATGATGTTATCCGTCGACGATGGTGACGACGACGAGGTCATGGACAGGCAGATCAGGGCACTGGCGACCGTCACCAACCCACTCTCCGTGGTCCCGGTGGTCCCGGTGGTCGAGGACGACGTCCCTCCTGCGACGGACGCCGTCGCTGTCGACGAGATCCAGACGCTGGAGATGGGGACCATCATCCGCGAAACCGAGCTGGACCCGACGTCTCCTGCCCACCAGATCGTCCGGTACTTGCTGTGTCTGGAACACGTGTTCCATGTCAAGAGGGACATTATGTTTCTGTTGGAACATGTCTACATTGAGAATGACCTGACGGATATACTCCTGCGGATCGACATGAACATCGGATTCTTGGACATGTGCACGCCGTCGAATGAATTCGCAGGCACCGAGATGGCGGGTTGTGACGAGTCGGTCTACGTGGGTCGGATCGAACGACTGACGAAGCTGACGACACAGGCGGGAAACATGGCCAAGTTGTCCCAAGCCTTTGGCACGGACAACACGCCCGAACTCACACTGCCTCCGTCTCCCGAGGACCTCGATCGAGAATGGACACCGCAACAGAAACTCCTCAACTTTCTGCTCCAGTGTGCAGGGGATCAGAGGTTGCGGCGGAAAGGGTCGGCGGTGTATCGTCCACGTGTTCTGCCAGGCAACATCCACACTGGATTCTACGAATATGATCGTGAGATGACAGATTTCATCTTCCAATCTGTCTCTCCCGCTCGAAAGTACCCCGAGTTCTACGACGCACTGACAAACCGCCCTGCTACGCCGCAGCAGATGGCCAACTTGCTCACGGGGTTGCCCGATCCCCGATGTCCGTTCTTGGTGAAGGACCGCACGCTGTTTTCCTATCAGAATGGCATCTTCAACGCTGCCGATGGCACCTTCATTCCCTACTCCGAACGGACGCTCAACTCGACCAGCACCGCCAACTACTTCGACGCAATCTTGACCACCGACATGCTGACCAAGGACCCGATGTCCATCCCGACGCCCAACTTCGACCAGATTCTCATGGACCAGGATCTGGACGCGTGCGCCATGGGGTGGATGTATGGTCTCTGCGGACGCCTCCTGCACGACGTGGGCACCCTCGACGACTGGCAGGTCACTCTGTTCATCCGTGGAGTGGCCGGCTCGGGTAAGTCCTCCATACTGAAGGTGATGCAGATGATGTACGAGGCCTGCGACATTGGGTACATGATGTCCGATGGGCAGACAACGTTCAGCGACGAGCACCTCTACGACAAACACATGGTCATGGCCATGGACATGGACAAGCGCACGCTGTTCTCCGCCACGCGGATCAACTCCATGACATCTGGGGAGAAACTGAGCATCAACCGGAAATTCAAGACTGCCCTGAACACCGAGTGGAAACCCCCCATCGTCATGGCCTCGAATGCCCAACCGCCCTGGGAGGACGTCGCGGGGAACCTGGTGCGACGCTTCGTCATCTTCGTTTTCAACAACCCCGTCCGCAATTCGGACCCCCACTTGTTTGAACGACTCAAGACGGAAGTTCCGTACCTGCTCGTGAAGATGGCACGCATGTACCTGAAACTCGTCGGGCGGTACGGTGCAGGCTCCCTGTGGGCCGAGGGCGTCCTGCCCAAGATGTGCCACGACGCCAAACGACAATACCTGGTGTCCTCCAACCCGCTGTCTGCGTACCTGGCCAGCGACCACGTAGTCTTCCAGCACCAGATGGAAACACCCGCCTCTGAGTTCCGTCGGGCTCTGGTGCAATACACCAAGGAGTATGGCGACCGTCGTGCCCCGACCATCGGAATGATCACGAAATTAGACCACGGGCATTTGTTCTCAGTGTATGGTTGCACACTCCATGAGCGGACCCTCACCAGCGGCACAACCAGCGTCATGATCGTCGGTCTGTCTCTCTTGGATGTCGTGTCGTAGGTGTAAAAAAAGTATATTTGGGTATAACATAATAAACAGATGAAACGAACAGTGCGCACCGCAATTGCAAAGATGGGAATCAACGCCTACGTCAACCGACCCATTGGCAAAATGAACACGGTCCAACGACTGGTTGCTCGTCTGGCGCTCGAGAACACCACTGCGATTTCCATTCCCACTGATTTCCAGCACGTCCTCAGCACCACAACCGTGATCAAGGAACTGACTCCGGAGCATCGCACGGTTCTCAATGATATAGTGACTCGAAGCAGGAAATTGGATTGCACCCGGTTCATGCAAGAAACCATCCAGTTCTACATGCGACGACATCGATTCAAATTCGACGAGGAGGTTCGCACGGTTGTCCAGGACGAACAAGCCTCCTTCGAGGCAGTGGAGGCAGTGTATGCCAGCACAGTCGCCGGCATGGAGGTGCAGCACGGCATGTTCACCAAGTCGTTGACGCGTCGCCGCAGACCCCACGCCGGATCCTCTAGACCCATCGGACCGTTCAATCGGTACATCCGGGACCAGTGGGCACTACGAAGAGATGAACTGACCGCGATCTGTACACAATCTCGATCCACGGACGTGATGCGTGTCCTGAGCCGTGAGTGGAAGGACAGTGTGGAATTACGTACACAATACGAATGTAGCTGATCACAATAAAAAATATCCCCCTCCCCTTTATTATAAATGACAAGAGAAAGAAAATGTCACGCGTATATGAATTGTGTACTGGTGGGTCTCCTGGTGTCGCATTTGAGACGTTCCAATTGTTCTATACCAAGTTGTTGCAGGAGTCGCATGATGTCGGTGAGTCCTACTCAACCATACGCTACGTCTTTGACGACTCTGTAGAGACCACGTACCGTCTGGGTCAACTTCCTGTCTCGACCATGCCGATGGAACGCGTGCATCTGAACACGTACCACTCTACGGAGCATCCGGATTGGTCCGTTGCAGTCTACCGCGAAGGACCGGTGGTCGCCCGACCTCTTGAGCTCAAAACCTACGTCGTCGACCGGCGAGTGGAGGAAACCGAACTGTGCATCCACTGGATATTCAACACGAGCAATCGACAGTA
>Ga0115545_1000265_pt1 | contig 28320 bp, 68 predicted proteins | sample COGITO_mtgs_1003_FD_87188 | JGI IMG/M metagenome (GOLD analysis project Ga0115545, IMG submission 87188) | Pelagic marine microbial communities from North Sea - COGITO_mtgs_100330 | ecosystem: Environmental > Aquatic > Marine > Epipelagic | place: Germany:Helgoland, sampling site Kabeltonne...
AATGATAAAAAATATAAATTAGAACGTAATTATTGGAAGGCTGTTGCTCAGTTAAAAGGTAAAGTCATATGATAAGTAAGATAACTATTTTTGATGATGTAACTCATTTTTTTGATAAAGATGGCAAACGTCATCGTATAGATGGACCTGCTGTTGAATATGACGATGGAAGTAAAGAATGGTGGATTCATGGCAAACTTCATCGTATAGATGGTCCTGCTTGTGAATATGCTGATGGAAGTAAAGTATGGTATCTAAATGGCAAACTTCATCGGGAAGATGGTCCTGCTTGTGAATATGCTGATGGAAGTAAAGTATGGTATCTAAATGGCAAACTTCATCGTATAGATGGTCCTGCAATTGAATATGCTAGTGGTAGTAAATTATGGTATCTAAATGGCAAACGTCATCGTGAAGATGGTCCTGCTTGTGAATATGCTGATGGTAGTAAAGTATGGTATCTAAATGGCAAACGTCATCGTATAGATGGTCCTGCAATTGAATATGCCGATGGACGTAAAGAATGGTGGATTAATGACAAACAATATACAGAAGCCCAATTCAATGAAGAAATAAAACTAAAAGCCAAAGAAATGACTGTAGCCGAACTTGAAAAAGCTTTAGGCTTTCCTATTAAGATTGTGAAATAACCTATGCTCAATGAAGATGATACTGTTCTCTTACCGGCTTTAAAGCCACCAGAAAAAGCTAAACAGGTAGTAGTAGTCCGAAAGGATTTAAACCTTCATAAGAAGTACACGGGTAAGTTTGCTGGACAAGTAGCTCATGCCTGTATGAAAGACTTGCTCCATAAGTTTACACACGGTAAAACGATAAACGATTTGACTGAGGAAGAAAACTCTTACTACCTTGGTATATTTACTAAGATAGTAGTAGGTGTAGATAGTGAAGCCGAGTTAGATGAGATATTTGCCAAATGTAAAATGGCTGGTTTAACTGTTCATATGATTGTAGACAGTGGGCTTACTCTATTCAATGGTGTACCGACTAAAACATGTTTAGCGATTGGTCCACACTATAGTTCTAAGTTTGAGAATATCACTGGACATTTGAAATTGATATCATAGAGTTTCCCTCATAAGGAAGCCAAACAAATGAAAACCAAGTACCGCATTAAGTTATTAACTAATGACAATAAAGCATTATATAACTTTGGTATTAAGCAGAAGCCTAAGAGTTTAAAAGACTTCTGTGAGCACATGGAGAAGTCTGAGTTACCAGGTGGTTGCAATGCACATTTAGCAGAGGATCGTGGCTTTCTGCTTTCTATTAGTGGTGCTAAATTAGTTCGTCAATCAGATGGTGTAGTGGTTGATGAGTATAGTGCTCCAATGTTTCGGGTGTTGTAATGTTTAAGGTTATGAATAGTCATTACTTACGGGATGTATTTGACCCAGAGGTTTATAGTCGTACTATTGATTGCATGGTTCATCACATTACTGAGTATCAGAAAAAGAATCGTATAGATGCGATTGCATTCCGTGGCTTAAGTGGTTCACTGATAGCGGCTCCAGTTTGTCATTTATTACATTTACCGATGATATGTGTTCGTAAGGGTCAGGAAGATTGTCATTCACCTTATAGAGTAGAGGGTAAATTTGAGACGAGTAACAATACATTGCAGTATGTTATTGTAGATGACATGATAGTAACTGGTGCTACTATTAAAGAGATTGTTAATAGTGTACGTTCTGAGGCTAAAGAATTAAATTACGGTAAGAAGAAGAATCGTCTTCGGGTATCACCTAAAGCCGTATTTCTTTATGCAGATGTATACGAAATGGATGACATTACTATAAATAGAAAGGTAATACCGATTATATCGTTTGCCGCTGCTAAATTTGATATTTGACATTGATAATAGAGTGATATAATTAAGAAACAATAATGGGGTGTACCGGCCGGGTCTTATATACCTGAGTACCGTAACGGTGGAGATAATATCAATGTGGGTTCGAATCCCATCGCCCCGACCATTTAAAGAATCCCACCTAAGACGTGGGAGTTTTTGTTGACAAACCCTTTAATCATATAGAATTACAATCATGGAACGATACACAGTTATTACTGAAAATAGCAAAGAAGTGAAAGGATTCACTAACTACATTGTTTACGATACTGAATTGAAACGTGAAGTTAAGAAATTCGTTGGTATTGGTAGTGCAGAATTACAAGCCGAGCTTGATGCTAACAGTTTGGCTTATGAACTTAATAACGCGGAATAATGTATATTGACAATTCTATAAATAGAGTAAGATGTTTACTACAACATACACACGCCCGGCTAAGCTAATCGGAAAACTCACTCGCTTCTAACGAGTAATTATTGGTTCGAATCCAATGCTGGGTACCATTTATTTTTAACATTATGAAATGCCAATTTCTCATGTTGCCAAAAAAATTGGCGTTTCTAATACTACAATAAGAAGAAAATGTTTAAAACTAGGAATACTTTTACCAAACAAATCATGTGGCACGATGCCCAACGTTATTGCTAGCTGAACCTATAGATAACGACGGCTTACTTAACCACAACTAGTTCTTTTACCGTAAGTTAAAATTACGAATCTATCAAATCCCCCCTCATCACTCAAGCGGTTGGCGTGCCCGATAGAGCTGTTCGCCTTCACCTCTACTAAAAGAACGTAAGAAGCCCTACCAATTCCGGTTGGGCATTTAAAGTTTGACATTCTAAAAAAGCCATTAGAATCTTAATTATGAAAACATGCACCAAAGCTATTCCATCCGCTCAAGTCGTCTATGTCTATGATACTGAAGACGGTAAGCCAATCATTACTGTCAAAGTAATCTGGACACCAGTTGACGGTACATTAGATAGACAGCAGACGACATCCTATAGTCTTAGTGATACTCCACATCATAGAAAACTTGCTAGTCGTTTAGTTAAAGCTATCTATGCTGGTGCTGCTTTACCATTCAAAGGAATAATAAAAGACGTTAATGGTAAATCATTTGTTGATTGTGGGATGGAAGTTATGGGCAAGTACATGAACGCTGACTTAAAGAGAATAGGATACTAATCATGGTTGAAATTAAAAAAATCAAACACAAAGTATCCATTCAAGGTGAAGATGGAAATGCCTTTGTCATCATGGGTAGGTTCTCTCATGATGCCAAGAAAGCTGGTTGGACTAAAGAAGAGATTGAGAATGTAATGACAGAAGCACAGTCAAGTGACTATGCTCACCTATTAAAAACTATCCGTTCACATTGCGAGTAATCATGACTATTAAAAGAACTAAAACACACCGTGGCTTTAAAATTGGCGAATTTGAAGATTGCTATGGTAATAAGTGTAGCATTCAAGAATCATCATTAGCTACTAAGAATTGTATCTGGTTAGGTATTGATGATGCTAAACCACAAGTGATGGCTAGAGAGCATCCAGAGTTAGCTAATGGAGAAACTACTGGTTGGGTACCATATCCGATTCCAGATGATGTTCTCCTTCAGACACGAATGCATCTAACACAGAAGCAAGCTAAAGAATTAGCTAAGTCTTTATTATACTTCGTTAAGTATGGATGGCTCCCAAAAACTGCAAAAGATGCTAATCATCATTTTAAAATGCTGACAGCCTGGCGTCCAAAAGTAACAGTTGACAAAGAAGAAAAGCCAGTATAGTTACAAGTGTCATAAGGGAGTAATCCAGTAGTGAATGTGCCCCAGCTACCTACGGAAGAAAACTTTTAGAATCCCCCTGCCGAAAGGCAATAACGAGAGCTATGAATACAGCAAGCCTTTAACTTGCCAAGTAAGTCATAGCTCTTTTTATTTTACGGGATGACAGATTCCATAATTGATTGCAGCATTACCAAAATCCATCATCTTAATATGTTCAGCCGATGGATGCAAAGCTTTCTTTGGTTTATATCCTAATAGATTTGAAATAGAACCAAATCGTAATTCACTCATCATTGATGTTCTTACATTATCAAGATAGTATTGTCCAATTCTTTTAAGAGCTTCATCGCTTACAATAACTCCAGTAAGTGGTACAACCCCCATCATTATCTCTCGTGGAATATCTGGAAGCCGAGCCTCGTGATTCCACCATCTCCATACTTTATGTTCTTCTCGGTTTTTTATTCTAGCACCAACAACATCATCCATTTCATTAGGCTTCACATAATCCATTAAGTCCATATTGACATACGTATCATACTCAATGAAAGCCCATCGTTTACAATTGAATGTTTTCTTATCCGACATATACCAAGCAATGTAGGATAGTTCACTATTAAGCCATTTATCTTTACCAGTTGGCGCGAACTCTTGTATCCTTTGTCCAAATTCTCCACACTCTTCTGTTGCATAATCATTCAGACTGTTTAATCTTTCACCATTGCTGATAGTAATAACTGGTGAGTTTGGGTTTCGCTCCCTAATGAGTTTCAGGTTTCTGATAGTACCTGGAGTCAGTTTGAAGTAAACGAATAAGATACCAAGTGGATAGTCACCCTCTATAGTTTTAGAATAATCAACTTTCATAAAAAGCCCTTGTAATTGCCAAAAGCATTATATCATCTTTGTTATGAGACACCAGATTAAGAAATACGGCAAAAAGCCTATTGACATAGCCAAACATTGGCTATACTTAACATCTCTCTGGTTTATAACAATTTATGAAAGGATATCATTATGGGACGCAAAGCATCTCAGACCAATCTAACCCTTAAGCCTGGCGTTGGCCTAGCTGTAGTCATTAAGGAAGTTGCTACTGGCAAACTCATTCGTGCCTCCACGCTTTGTATACGTGATAAAGGGCATGAGCCAATCTCACAACTGAGTGGACCTGATCCATTTTTCAAAGTGAAGATTGGTAAAAAGGGTACTGGCTTTACTTACATGACTTTCAAATGTTCTGCATCATTAGAGAAGTGTTTAAGTGAAGATGGTGCATATGAATGGATGAACATGTCACTGAAGTCAGCACGTAGTCAAGGTTTAATTGGAGAAGAGTCTGACGTGGCTCCAGTAGAAGAAGTTGCTACAACTCCAGTAGAAGCAAAAGCCTAAAAGGTTTGTGTGGGGAGGGAGCTAACCTCCAATCAAAAAGTTGTGGTTCTCAAAATTCAACTTTACGTTTCCTCCCTGCACACTTTTTATTATGACAGAAGAAAACTTATTTTTAATACTGTTTATGTATCTATCGGTAGGAGCATCCTTTACGTGGTATGTCGCTACTACGTATTATGAGATTCATAAGAAACAATTAAGTTCTATTACTTTGTTTTGTTTTAATATAGCAATAATGATTCTCTGGCCACTAATTTTACTTATAATCTGGATTATACCCCAGAAGTAGTTCCATTTCGTACCCATTCAAGAGCTTCCAATACAGTACCTACAGCAAATACCGTAGTAACAGTGTATGGTGCCGATAAATCACTAACAACTAATATGGTATTGTTAGAGCCAAATATGACAGAAGTATCATTGGCGAAATAACGAACACCAGAAGATAACCAACAAATATACATATTAAACTCCTTTTTCCGCACAAGTTTCAGCTAACTTGCCTGCAGTTGCACCTGTTTTAACAAAAGCCATAGCTTGTTCTTCTTTACTCATCATGAAAATATCAGCATCGGCTGCTATAGAAGCTACTACACTCTGGGCTTCAAAATATAAAATGGAGCCTATCTTTTTTAAACTATGAGGTGTAGATTGAGGTATAAAGCCTCTGTTACCATGGCTATCAGTCCAACATATAAAGCGTGCATCCATAATGACTCCATTTTTAAGTATTTATAATATTGACATTTCTTATGTGTATAATAGAATGACATAGGAAAGTCATATGAAAGTATACGATACTATTTTTTGGAATTACGCTAGTGATGCGTGGTGTGTTAGTATTGGCAAACACGGCACAGATTCTTTTCAAATCTTTCCGGTACAATATAGTGAGCCACTAGAGAAGTTCTTAGACAAGGACTCGTGGGAACATATACTGTGGGAAGTTGATTTAGATTTTGACACTGGTAAAGGTAAAGTCATTCGTATAATAAAACAACTGCCATCACCTTTGCCACCCATTTCTAAGCGACCACAACATGAGAGTGGCTTACCTTGGAAAACATTACATTCACGAAGCCGCACACGTTCAGATTGGGATAAACTACCAGTTTGGGGAATGCTTGAGGATTTATGAACGACGACGATGAAAAGCCTGACAACGAATTCAATGAGGAAGATGAACTTGGTTTAGTTTTTCCTATAAATGATGTTGATACTTTTTGTCAAGATACCCGTATTGTTGTACATGACTTTGTAATGGGTAATTTAGCAAAGAACACTAACATTCCATATGTTCCATTGCTTAATCCAGAAGGTGAACATCCATCGTTTGATGAATTATCAAAGGCAATTCAAAAAGACATTGATAAGTCTTTACCTAAAGAAGTAACTATGAGTATCATTAAGAAGAAGCTTAAGTACGATGAAGAGAATTGTTTTTATCTTTTATCGGAAGAGATATATTCAAAACTATGGTACATATTAAGTCAAGAGTATTTCCAACGTATGTTTTCATCTATGGTAGAGGATGGCTTAGCCGAGTTGTGTTGTGATAAAGGTGACGTATTCTATCGTTTGACGAAAAAATTTTGTTTGACGAAAAAAGGAAAACATCTTAAAGATATGTAAGTTATGGCTTTTAGTTATAGCTAAATACTTCACAGTTTATAGATAGCTAATGAGCGATGCGATTCCACATAATGGCGCAGGTTTCTTAAAAGTGGTAAAAATTGTTTATATTGATAATGCAGGAAGAAAGCAAATGAAGCGATTATGGCATGATGATGCCACTAAGTTTATTGCTGAACTAAAAGCCAAAGAAATGAAGATAGAAGAAATCAGTTGACAAACGATTTTAATGGCTATTATTAAGTCTAGCAAAGAAAGAAATTATCATGGATAAAGTTGAGGCAACTACCGAAACAGGCAACGTACTAAATCAGGCGTTGATTGACATTATCACAGGTGTAACTACGAATGTAGGCACAGCGAAAGATTTTATTTTAGCACAGTTGCCTGATGTGATTCAACAGTTAATAATGTTTAATTTAGTTTATCGTTCGTTTTTAGTGTCACTTGGTATTATTCTTCTATTGATGTCAGTAGTTGGTTTAATTACTATTTTAAGATGGAAAAATTTTGATAGTAATGATGATGTTGCACAAAAAGTAATGCTTTTAATAGTAACCATAATATCTGGATTTATTGGTTTGCTGTCGTTTTTATTTAATGTCAAAGAACTTTTAATGTTATACTTCGCGCCAAAAGTATGGCTCATTGAATACGCAGTCCATTTAGTAAAATAAGGAATAAAAAGAATATCATGTCAGATTATGAAGATTACGAAGATTATGAACAAGATGAACGTAAGGAACGTAAAATAGGATCATGTCCAAAGAAATTTAAAGTAAAGGTTGGTAAAGAACGAGATTATCAAAAGGATTATCGTCGCCAATTACGTGAGAATAAAATCAAAAAACAATTCGCTGATTGACATATATCAGTAAGTAGTTATCGTAATAACAACAAAGAAAGCCATTCCATGGAATTCAACTTACAAGCTTATACGACAGACAAACTTAAAGAGTTACTTAAAACGAAACAAGCTTGTAAGAAGCATAGTCCAACCCAATTATTAGTAATAGAAGCCTTGACGGCTGAAATAGAAAGACGAGAAGTCAAATGATTATCACAGGCGGAAAGTATATTATCACTGACCCATGCTATCTTTTTAAAAGTGACGAGGAATGGCAGGAGTTATGTAATGAATATTTCGGTAAAGGTGACAACGGTGGTGTTATCAACTATGAAGGTTATAAGATTTTTTGGTCTGTAACTCATCATGGTGACGGTAGTTACGAAACATTCGTTAATGGTATTCGTAAGGGGCTAGTAGGTGTAGATGCTGGGCTTTTAGCTGCTATTCCTTTTGAACTAGCTAAGAAGTTAGCTCAAGGTTTTTTAGATTCTGACAATGAAGATGTGTATATAGAGACGAACCTCACTACTGGTGTATTTGTTCCATGTGATAAAGAAGGGCTTATTCATTTCAGTAATGCGACAGTAGAGACTGGTTGGCTTGAAGATGATGAAGATGAAGATATTGAAGAAGAATTCTGATTGACTTTTTTTAAATAACGCCAGAGTTACTATTATGAAACAAACAATCAAACATATGCTTAATGCCATTAACGATATCGATACTGATAAGATTGATGACAAAACAATGAAGTCGTTGAAGCTCATGAGCAACATGCGACACTTCCCTAAAGAAGTAATCAAAGCTGCTACTAATAAGCTTAATGTTATTACAGCTAAAGTTAAAGCCGAAAAGAAGAAGTTAAAAGAGCAAGCTAAAACTGTAAATATGCAAGCAGTTTTTATTGCGAAGCCAGGTGAGAATACTAGTTGGGCAGAGCAACTTAGAGAACAGTTGTATAAGGTTCGTGAATCTAGAAAGAAAAAAGATGATGAACAACCAGAGCCAGAGCGAGCACCTGGTGACTTTGAAGAAAAAGATCTTACTTGACATTTTCGTCATAACCATATAATCAACAAAAGGATATCAAGCATGCGTAAAAGCAATCTCTCTAAAACCGAACTACAGAAGGCACAACGCCTTGCTGAACAGACGGGGGAAAATCGTAGTGTGCGTCGTAAAAAGATGCGGGACGCTATGAAGAAAGCCCCAGAAGCAAAACAGTCTAAAGAAGACGTTTTGAAATAAGTGTTTAAGTAGAGTTCGCAGATATCAAACATTAGTGAGCCTCCGAGAAATCGGGGGCTTTACTTTTTTAAATGGTTATTATATTTTTTATTATGAAAAAAGATTACTTAGAAATAAAGCGTACAGTAGCTAAGATTCAGAAAGCTATTGGAAACGTATCTATTAGTGAAATTATGAGTAGCTGCTTTTACGATTGCCATTCTAGTGCTGATGGTGAATCCATGCCAAGAGAAGAATGGGATGACAACTACTGCCGATACTTTGATGAATATGGCTTTGATTATTTAGGTAATGGGCTTACTAGAGTAGGTTTGTCATATACCTGTAAAAGTGGCAATTCATATTGTGTTAAATTTGATAGACAAAAATCAACCAACATTATGGAGTTTAATAACTATACAGAACTCAAGAATGCCTTTGGTGACATTGTAGACGAGTTAGTAGTTGTTCCAGAATTCATCCATACAGTAAAAAAGAAGTATTGTTTTAGTATATCAAAATTAGGAAAGCCAGTACGTAAAGTTCATCGGGTGGATCCTAGAAATGTATTACGATTTGAAATGATTAATTGCTTCACAGGTGATGCTCATGATGGTAATGTCGTCATTGATGATAGAAATCAAATACGATTAAGTGACTTGGATCTTATAATAGATGACCCCATTGATTGGACGAAGACATTTAACAAATACCACAAACGTTATACAAAGAAATACTGCACAACATTATGATTGACTTACAAGAAAAGCCATTAGAATGTACGGAGAAAGGTAAAGATATGAAAAACTTCATCAAAGATGTGTTCAAAGTCCACTCTCTTGTGGCTGTGTTCTGCTTAGGTGGACGTGAAATGATATCACCTTCTAATATAGCAAATCGCTATAACTGGACAGAAGCTCATGCATTGGACACCATTAAAGTGTTCAGAGCAATAGAACCAACGGCTCTTAGTCCACACTTCAGGGTTGAATGCCCAAGCTGTGAAGCACAAACTTCCTTGGATAGTCATTTGAAGGTTCTCAGTAAGGAAGATACAGTTGTGACATGCGCCACCTGTGCTAAAAATATAAATGTTATTGTCAATAACATTCAAATCTATTTCAAAATTGACAGGGGCTATGCCAGAAACAGAGAAGCATTCCTATGAAAATATTATCTAATGCTGCTATTATCGCTGCTGAATGTCACAATGGGCAAATACGGAAAGAAAGTAAACTTCCGTATCTTGTTCATCCAATTGAAGGTGTACTATTACTACAGAGAGATGGTTGTAATGATGAAATTACACTATCTGCTATGATGCTTCATGATACGGTAGAAGATACCTATATGAGCTTTGATGTTCTGTCTCGAAGATTGGGCAATGATGATGTTGTTAGTATTGTTAAAGATTTGACATGTTACGGCAATAAAGAAGATTATATAGAATCTTTTAAAAATAAGCCAATTAAATCATTAGTTGTAAAGTTATATGATCGTTATATAAATGTTCAAGATTTTGGTAGAAGTAACCAATTAGGTAGTTATCATTCCAAGTATGCACATAAAGGCTTACCTGTTATTGAAACGGCTCTTCAAAAGATTCCAGAGATTCAAAAAATATATGGTGAACAATTTGCTTACTTAGCTGGAATGCGAGCAAATGAATTAAAAGACATTGCATCTCTCCACATTTAATTTAAGGAAAACAAAATGAAACTTATTCTTACGATATTAGGCTTATGTGCCTATGGTATTGCAGTAGCATTATCATGGGGTTATTGTTTTACAACAGTAGCCAACTGGTTCTGGATGTATACTCCATTCCCCCAACATACATTTAAGATGATAGAAATGGTGGCTATCATATGTCTTCTTGGTCCACTAATTACGTATGTTAATTCGGCTAGAGTGGTAAAAGTTGGTATTGCTGGTGAAACGGCACCATTTAAGGTATTCGCAGTTTCTTTAATTTTACCGTGGGTATCTATCTGTATTAGTTGGGTAACTCATTGCATATTCTTACTTTTCGTTTGACATTGACTAATAGCCAATAGAATGAGAACATAACCAAGGGAGAAAGCCAATGATATGTTCAAGGCCGGTTAAGCCAATAACAGTATCAGGCTTGCGCAACCTATGGGGTCTATATAGTAAAGTCATGTCACGAGTCATCCGCATAAGTGTGCTTTCTTTTGAGATGTCATTAGGCAATGGCAATAAGAAAATTGTTTATGAGTTCATCAATAGTGATAACGTTTACTTGCACATTAAATACAAAAAAATGCAAGATGATTCAAAAGCAATTGCTGATGGTAGAAAGCCAAAACTTCAAATTGAACATGAAGAATTAGAATTTTGATAAATAGGTAACGATATGAATACTATCTACCCATATCTATTAAAGCATAAGTTTCGCATAACTGACAGTATGATGCCAGGTGTAGAGGCTTATTCTTTATTTTGTAAATTATCAAATAGATTAGTTGTAATTCACATTCATGCAGATAAGATTGAAATTTTTTATAACTTCGTTGAAGTTGGTAGTAAGTGGCATACAAAAGTTTTTTATAATACAAAAGAAGCTATTGAATTTCTTGATAGTTTAATAGCTATTCAATTAAAAGTTTTACTGACAGTAGTTGGTGTCGCATTGTTTATTATGCTGACTATTCTATTAGGTCACAGTTTGAAATGAGCAAAGCTCACAAACGTAGGTTATATTTTTGGACTCGTTGGCAACGATGGAAAAAGCCATGGCGCTTAGTGCGTCCATTATGGGAGTTAGACTAAAATGAAAGACGTTATCGTACCTGATGATTATAGTTTTGAAGTTAAAACTACTAACCACATCAAAAAAGAAAAGTTAGACAGATTCATTTTTTTATTAGAACACGCTGAAGGTAAACTATTAGCTAAGCCATACGATTTAAGAAATGGTGAGTTCGTTGTCTCTTATGTGTTTCCTACTATAGAACAACATAATGAATTTCAACGCTTATTATTGAATCAGCATAGTGACCCTGTTATAGCTGAACTAAAGCCAGCTTATAGACTCGACAACCTTTATGGCTTGCTTTTCTGGAAAAAGTAATATAACCAGGTAATGAACCTTGACTATGGTATTAAGAAGCAACGGAAATTGATTGCTTTAATCCATGACGCTCAAACACCAATCAATTTAGATAAACAACCAGAAGAAGCCTTTATCTATCCTTGCCCACAAGCAAAGGTAGATGAACTAATGGCTAAGTACAATGAGCTTACTAATGAGCTTCATGCCTTGACAATGCCAAAAGAATAATATAATCATACGCATGACACACTACTACGAAACCTTAGCCAATGCTGTACTAGCTGGCTTATCACACAAGCTCCCCAAAGGAATCAAACTAGATAGTCATCAAGATGATATTAGTTGGGAGCCAATGAGTTATGAAACTGATCAAAAGAAGTCATACAACTTAGTGTCTCACACCATTGGTGAAAACATGGGTGTCAAGGATCAGCGCAAACAATTAAATGTTACTATCTATCGTATGCCGTCTGGCCGATATGAAGTCAACTCATACGTAGGATAAACCATATGGCTTTTTTTGCATTATTTGCTTTTACATGGATAGCTACTAATTCATTTGCAGCCGGTGTTGCAGTTGCTATTGGTGTTTATGTTATTTGTGAAACGATAGAAAGTTCACGAAAATGAATGATATAGCCGCCATCATAACGGCTAATCATGAAAATCAAATTGCTGATAATGAAACGCATTGTTTAGAAAAACTTAAACGAGTTTTTAAAACTGAGCCAACAAGGACTTAGAATATATCTGTGGTGCTGCCTATGACTATCATCAAAATAGAAGTGATAAAAGAGTTTTTATTGCATATTGTCATAGTCATAACGAATTGAATTTCACTTATTCTGGAACGTATCTGGATGTAGATGGTTTGTTGTATGATTTCGTCATAGAGGATGGGAATCGGAATGGTACAGTAGTACTAGAATGGTTTCCAATAGAATAAGTTGTTGACTTAAATAAAAAGCCAATAGAATCATGCTCATAACCAACCAAGGAACACACCATGATTGACAATCTTTTTACTTTCAACTTAGGCCCACGTTTAGAAAAGAAAGCACGTAAGTTGCTGACTGACATCAACCAAGCGGCTTATGAACAAATTAAAACAGTTGGTGGCATTCCATTCGTGTTCAATGGTTGGAATGTTGTCAACCCTCGTGCAATAGCAATTTTAAAAGATTTATCTATTCAGTTCAATGGTAATATCAATAAGTCAAATTTAAAATGGTTAGAAAGTGAAGCACCACTTCGTTTAATTGAAGCCAAGAATGCAAGAACTATCGTATCTTGACAATTCTGTTATAATAATATAATCAACTTAAATCTGACGACTACCAGAAAGCCTAACTGTAATTGAGTAGTGGCTTTTACATTAGACATCTGGTAGTCGCCATATTTTTTGTCTCATAAGGCATACCATGACAAAAATATGGCTTGATGATAACCGGCAAGCCCCTAAAAACTGGTTATGGGTAAAAACTGCACAAGAAGCAATTGACGCTATTGCAAAGTATAAACCTACTCATGTATCCCTTGACAATGACTTAGGGGATATTTCTATTGTTGGTGAAGGTTATCATGTTGCACAATTTATTGAGCAAGGTGCCTATTATGGGATTGTTCCACCCATGCACATAACAGTACATACACAAAATCCAGTCAAAGCAAAGATGATGATGCAAGCGTTGAACAATGCAATCAAATTCTGGGACGGTGATGGCTTTGTGATTCGCATTCCTTTTTCTAATTGACATTAAAAGAAAGCCAATAGAATCATGAGCATGAACAACACAACACTACCAATCGGCTTCACAGTAAAATCAAAAAATGGACAAGATAGATTGACATATCGTCCCGATTGGAGCCAGAGTGCGCCTTGGATGTCCTATAAGAAGGGAACTGCTGGTCGTTATTTCAGTTCCATTCAAGAAGCGAAACAGAATGGTTGGAAATTAGAAACAGATGAAGACCGTACAAAGCGTGCCGAGCATCTTATCTCACTTGGAATGGAAATACCTTTGCCGCTCCCAAGTGTAAAAGATTGTTGACTTGTTAGAAAAGCCAATAGAATCAAAGCATAACGATAACGAACAAAAGAGATAACCCAGACTAAGTTACAGTCGCGGTCCGAGGGTGAAGGATTCGACAATTTTTTTATTTTTTATTTTTTAAAAAAATAAGAGCCAATAGAAATCTCTACTGGCTCTTATCTTATTCTCGCTGAAATCTCTTATTCTCGCTGAAATCCTACACGTTTATCGCATGGCTATTTCTCCAAGGGGGGTTGTTTCTCTTTGGACTTTTATTATATCAATTTTTTTATTCTGTCAAGAACTAAAGGTAGTTAGCCCCGTATTCATTGACACCACCGAGCAAACTCTTGTAGATGTTTCCTCGTGCATGTTTGGCAGGAGCCTTCCAACCAGCGGCTTTAAGGATATCACCATTTGCTTTATTGATAAAGCAGTGAACGCTACGATTCCCATTATCTGGATAAGCAGTCACAATACGGACATTTTTGATGCCATTTTCAACAGTGACAATTTTTGGCTCTAAGGTTGAGAGTTTTTCCTTGTAATGTTCGTTTATCATATTTTGCAGAGCATCAACGAACTCTTCGAGTTTTGCGACAAACTCTGGGGTTCCTGAGACATTAAGTCGTGGTCGACGGACAATGGTGCGTGGCACATAGTGTACAGGCACTTCACCATCTTCAGTCATACCGTTATGAACGTTTTGCATGATGTGTCTCCCTTGGTTATGCTTCTATAGTAGTGGCTTTTTTTCTAATGTCAATCCCGCAGATGGGACCAAGGTCCACTAACTTTATCTGTTGAATCTGTAACGACCCGAATTTTAGTAATACATTCAATAGCATGAATCCACATCTGACGGTCATCCTCACTAAAAAAAATACTTGGTAATTGTAAACCAGAGCCAATATGGTGAACACTACCAACAATGCCAATTGATAAAGTTTTAGTCTTTACCGTAAAGCCTAATTTTTTCAATTTCTTGCGTAAGTCGCCAACTGTTATAGTGGTAATGTTGTCATTAGGAGTGATGATAGTCATAGGATTTCCTTGGTTATAATAAAGATTCTATTGGCTTTTTTTCTATGTCAATGCATAACTTTATTTGTGCTTATGATAAAAAGATTTGTTATTGACTCTATAAAAACGCCAATAGAATCTGAGACATAAGGAAAAACACTATGTCTTTTAAGCTAACGAAAGATTTTTATCGTAGTCATTACATGGACAGTGCTAATAACGTATCTCATGAAAAGTTGACAGCATTATTAGGGGAAGGGGAAGGTGAGTGTGATGGTAAGTCGGCAGATGGTTGGAGTGGAAAATTTACAACTAGTACTGGTGAAATTATTCAAGTTAGATGTTGGGACTGGCACGGTTCACTAGCTTATTGTGGTAGTGTCTCTATCTGGTGTGGTACTCAAAACAAACATCACATTGCTGAATGGAAAAAATACTTAGAGGATGGATGCCAAAAATAAACTGTTGACTCTATAAAAACGCCAATAGAATCTGAGACATAACCAACCAAGGATATACACCATGCTCAAAGTCACTACTATTCCTAAAGCCTACACCAATGCACAATTTGCTGAACTTATCAAACAACGTCCACGGAAGTTGTTAGGTTCAAATGCCAAGCTTTCAAAGGCTAATATCTGGCAATGGACGATGCCTGCAGCTAAAGCATCTGTAGTTGTCAATGGTGAATTAAAAGAAGTGACTATGTGTCATGGTGCTGGCGCATGCTTAGACTTCTGCTTTGCTAGTGTCGGCTCCTATAACTTTAAAGCATCGTTAGTTGCTCATACTCGCAATGCACAATACGTATTAGATAAACCCTTTGACTTCGTAGACCAGATGATTGCCGAAATTAAAGGAAAGCGCAACCTGCATGCAATTCGCGTGCATGATTCAAGTGACTACATTAGTCGTGCATACTTTATGGTATGGAAGTCAATCATGGAACAACTGCCAAACGTTCGTTTCTATGCATATACAAAAATGGTTCCAATGTTCAAGAAATTAAAAGCAGAAGGCATGCTGCCAGACAATTTCACTGTGATATATAGCCAAGGTGGAAAGTTCGACCATCTCATTGACACGGAAAACGATCGTCATAGTCGTGTGTTTTCAACTGAGGAAGATTGCATCGAAGCAGGTTACACCTTGAACGAGGAAGATGATAAGCCAGCTACCGACCCTAGTGTCATGAAAATTGGATTAGTAGTGCATGGGCCGATAACCTACAGTAACAAAATGCAGAAAGCAGTTGCAGTCCATAACGCATAAGAGTTGTTGACATAAGAAAAAAGCCAATAGAATCCTAAACATGAAGATAATCAAAACACCAAAAAAATTAACTTTAAAAGATGGAACAATCATTCCAGCTAATACAAGTCTGCAATTTGTAAGACACTTAGAAGATAGTACTACAATTGGCGTATTCGCACTAAATGGAGTGGAAATGAAGATGCGCTATCGCAGCGTCATTAAAAACCCAGCGATGCGAACATTGGAGAAATGGAGTTATGATTCGGTATGCAAGTCTGTGTTTGGATGTAAAGTTGAACCAGATGGCTACGGTAAAAATGGTGAACCGTCGTGGCTCTTAGCATTAAATATGATTTGACATTAGAAAAAAGCCAACCAATAAGGAATATAACTCCGTGCGTAGAATACTATTCGCAATTGATGTTTCTGGCTCAATGCCAACATCTTTAACACCAGAAAAAGTAAATGAAATAATTAGTAATTTGTGTATACATCAACAATCAATAGATATCGTTGAATTTCATATAATTATTCAAAATAGTTATCTATACGAAGGTTACATAAAAGATTTTTCAAAGCCTAATCTTGGTACCACCATTGATAGTGTGGCTCTAATGTTTGTGAAAGATAACTATGATGAATGCTTTTGTTTGACTGATGGATATGTTGATCGTATTAAAGAACCACTTCAAAACAAATGGACTTGGCTATTATATAATGAAGATACATGTTTTTGTTCAAAAGAAGATTGGCAAAAAATACTTGGACAAAATATAATTATTATTGACACCCAAAAAAAGCCAATACAATTCTAGTATAACCAACCAAGGAAACCTACCATGTAACAAGTGAAAGGTAATCGCTTGACATAAAAAGAAAGCCAATAGAATCCACACTATAAGGAAACAACCTATGATTAAGTACGAAGTAGCAGTTTATGAAAATGGACGTAAAGTATGGTATCTCAATGGCAAACTTCATCGGGAAGATGGTCCTGCAATTGAAGACGCTGATGGTAGTAAATATTGGCTTATTAATGACAAACTCCTCAAGTACGAAGTAGCAGTTTATGAAAATGGAAGTAAAGTATGGTATCTCAATGGCAAACATCATCGGGAAGATGGTCCTGCAATTGAAGGCGCTGATGGTAGTAAATATTGGTTTATTAATGACAATCTCCATCGGGAAGATGGTCCTGCAGTTGAACATGTTAATGGTAGTAAAGAATGGTGGATTAATGGCAAACTTCATCGTGTAGGTGGTCCTGCTGTTGAATATGCCGATGGAAGTAAAGAATGGTGGTTACACGATACTAAATACACAGAAGCACAATTCAATAAGCACAATTCAATGAAGAAATAAAACCAAAAGCCAAAGAAATGACTGTGGCTGAACTTGAGAAAGCCCTAGGCTTTCCTATTAAGATAATAAGGTAATTGACATTGATAAAGTGCCAATACAATTCTAGTATAACCAACCAAGGAAACCTACCATGTCCTGCGCCATCACTCAAGAACAACTCAGTCATTTCTACGGCAGCGACCAATTGTACTTCAATGGTATGTTTCGTGGTGTTCAGTATACGGAAGGAGTAATCTTTCTAAACCATAACGGTGCAGGCTGGTTAGTTGACGTTGTTCTGTCTCATGTGTGTCATACTAAGAAAGTCAAGCATGAGGAATTTGTTGATGTCAAGTTGACGATGAAAGGTAAAAAAGCAACGGTAGTTTTTGGTGACGGTAACGGTAACGTATTAGCAAAGCAAGTCATTGAATACACCGACTTCCCACTTGCTGAAATTAGTTTTTATGTTGAAGGGGTTCAGGGGCACAAAGTGATGATGCTTCCAAGTGAAAGGTAATCGCTTGACATAAAAAGAAAGCCAATAGAATCCACACTATAAGGAAACAATATGATTATATCTTACAGTTATCCAGGCTCTCAGTCATTTGCTGTTGCTCAATTATACGATAACAGTAAGAAGTCAAAAGAGGCTGCCAAGAATTGGTGGAATAACGCTCATAAATTAAATGGTACTTGTGCTCCTGGTGGTGGTGGTTTGCATTCTGATAGAGATGCTGGTACGTGGCGCTATCGTGATGGAAAACGGGTAATAGATTTTAGTACTGAAGCAACTGTTATGCCAGTAGATACAAAAGTAACAGTATTACCAGGATGGGAGCTTAAAAAATATGATGGATTTTGGTTGTTGTGTTTAACCCATTGACTTCAAAAGAAAGCCAATACAATCTTTAACAGGAGCACCCCATGACTAAGAAAGTTTCAAATACAAAGATTCTATCAGGATTGATACAAGTTCAGAACGCATTAAACAATGCGGCTGGGCTTTCTGCTGATGGTACACATACCGCTACTGTGTATATCTCACAATGGTCATTGATGCGAGAAGTGGTTAGTGTGTTAGCTTCTAAAGACGCTCACGCTTTGGAAGAACTCATTAAAAAATATGAATCAGAAAAAGCGTATATGGAAAAACTAGCGGCTGATAAAAATAAGTAGTTGACACTAGAAAAAATCCAATAGAATTATGTTCATAACCAAGGGACATAACCATGATTAACCTCACCATCGCAAACAATCAAACCTTACTTGCTAAAGTGCGTGGGCACAATGTCCGTCCAGCGATGCGGATGAAAGATAAAAAGAAAGAACAACAACGAAAAGCCTGCCGTGGCAATCGGTGGGAATAAGGAAACATACTATGCCTTGCAATAGCGACTACTTAGAACAAAACAGTAAATAGAAAGCTTTACAAAATGCAGCAAAGCTTTTTGTATATGCACTCATAAAGAAAAATCGTGGAGTTTCAAAAGCATTATTAGAAGCAGCAAATAATTATTATTGCAATGAAGATTATGTCCCTCAACTGTGTAAATTATTGAGTAGCTTAACACCCTCAGAAGAAAACGCAATAGTTTAAAATGCACGTTGTACAACTAGTAGGAAGCTAGCAGATTGGTGGGAGAAACACCAAGAAGCAGACAAAAAACGTATTGCAGAAGAAGCAAAAGAAACAGAACGCCAAGAAGTGTTGAAATCTTTAACGAAAAAGCAACGGGAAGTATTAGGGTTATAGAAATTAAATGAACCTATTTCTTCTACAAAGCGACATTGAGGAATCGGCTAAAGAGTTCTCAAGTATTGATCCCCTAAGAGCGAGAAAACAGTTGCTTGAATGTTGTCAGATACTATCATGCGCTGACTATCATCAATTTAACACAACATGGATGCAAAGAAAAGATAAAGTCCTTTACAAGTTCCCAAAAGCCCATAGAAACCATCCTGTAGTATTAGCAGCGGCTTTCTCTTTTGAACAATTTGAATTAACAAAATTAGTAGCTGAAAGTTTAGCTAGACAATTTCCTAATCATGCAAGTTCTGAGTCATTGTCAATATGGAATCATAAAAGACAAACGTATACTAATTGGAGCAAAAAAGGGTTTACTTCATGCCGTACCGGATATCCTATTACATTAGTTAGTACGATAAATGAGTATGCAAACTTAATGAGACAGTACGTATTAAATAAACAGTTGACATCAAAAGAAAGCCAATAGAATAAAGTTATGAAAAAACTACTTATCCTCTTAGTCCTCATGTCCTCCATCTCTGCTTATGAGGAACCAGGAATCCTTGAATCAAACAGCATTGACTTATACAGCATTGACGTTGAGTTGTCATTGTTTGGTAAAAGCTACCATACAAACCGAGATAAAGACTGGAATGAAACCAACTTAGGAGCCGGTATTGGCTTAGCATTATCAAAAGAAAAGGATGATGCTTGGCAGATGGTTATCAGTGGTGGCTCCTATGATGATAGTTATAATGAACAAGCAACATATTTTTTAGTGGGGCCACGAGTTACGACTGGTGACAAGTTTGGGTTTCATGGGACTGCGGGCTTGTTTGTTGGTTATTTAAACGGTTCTGATAATAAAGGTGCTGCTATTGTTCCTGTTGTAAGTGTTGGTTATGATTGGTTAGATTTATGTATCACAGCCGATCCATTTGAAAAGGATGCAACGTATGCTGACGGTAGGGTAACGTCTAAAATGGTTGCAGTGTTTGTCAAAATGAGGTTGTTCACTTTCTAAGTTGACATAAGAAAAAAGCCAATAGAATCTATACCATAAGGAAACAAAATGAAAAGCTTTTGATACCGTAGTTTGTAAACATGGGGTAGGACAAATCAATCGTTTCTATGATGACTTTTCAGCTATTCCTTTTGAGGGAAATATGAGCCGTAAAGAATGGTTAGAATGTCAACGTGAAAAATTCACAGCCGAACAACTAGCCGAAATGTGGGTATCTGTCAAGTGCAAAAGTCGTTTCTTTGAAGGCTCTCTCTATCTGATTATGCCGCTCTCTGATGTTAGTGAAATACAAGATTGACATCTATAAAAAGCCAATAGAGTCATGCTCATAACCAAAAAACTAAGAAAGAAAATGTGACTACTACCATTCATAGCCCACCTTTTACTGCTACCATCGAATCTGGAACACCAGAGGAAATTGGTGGCATGTGCTACGCAAATCACAATATCACGCTAGAAATTTGTGGAAAAAAACATGAATTGTCATGTTGGCATTTATGTGGGTTCTTAGCCCCTGGAGCATCTGGCGACTTAGATGGATCTGGCTTATCTCTATGGGGCAATAGTCAGCCTGGTGGTTGGCGTACATGTGATAATGACGGTCAATCACGAGGATTCATAAAGGTTGATTACGATTCTGATATTGGAATTTTGATAGATACGCCAGACAATAGATTTATTATTGATGTCAAAGAATTATTTCCAGGGCTAAGTGAAAATATCCAGTCAGAGTTAATTAGTGATTTTGATGACAGTAAAGAAAAATATGATGTTTTAGTTGCTCAATTATTAGATGGATTATCGTTATTAACAAAAAAAATTGATAAAGAAATTACAAATTTGTATGAGAGTGCTGAACCTAGTGAGCCAAATGCAGAGGATGTTTACTTAAATTTATCTGATATTAGAAATTTAGAGGATATCAACGTTCGCGTTGGAGATTATGAAGGGGCAGGCCCTTGTGTTGCATGGCGTGACGAAAGAAATGAATATCATTTTATTTCCCATCCTGATGAAAGTGATGTCGAAGATATAGTCAAAAAAGTAAAATATAATATTTTTGATAGTATTATGCATGAATTGAATAAAAATAATTAGTTGACTTCAATAAAAAGCCAATAGAATCACAATTATGAAAACGATAATCATCTTACTAATTTCAGCTTTCGTTTGTCTCTCGGCAGCCGATCCACAGTTACCTGGTAAGAATGCAAGTCGTGCGGAAAGAACTGCTTTCGCAATCGCACTAGCACATCAGTTTGATGCATGGCAGAAAGCAAATCCTTGTGGTGTCACGATTGACCCTGTATCAGCTACTGCACAATGGATGCTAGAATCGTCATGGGGTCGCTGTGAACTCTCTAGTCATACTAAAAATCTTGGTGGTATCAAGGGGGTGGGACCCGCTGGAACGTATAACATTAAAACCGGAGAAGTCTTTAAAGGTAAAGAAGTGTTTGTAAAAGATGGCTTTCGTGCATACAATACTTTCAATGAATTTTTTGCTGACTATCGCAAGATAGCTTTAAAAATGGGGGTTGCTGGTAAGTCGGGTAAGTCATTCTATCAAGCATTAAAAGATGCTAACTATGCAACCGATCCAAAGTATGTTGACATTACGACTCAAATTTATAACCAACTGATTAAACTATGAAATTATATAAAGTTACAAACATTGTATGGGAAAAGGGAAAAGCCTTTCCTAATACCGCACAAGTTGAAGTACCAGATGGACTTACAAGAAGTCAAATAGAAAATCATATTGCCGACACATTAGCTAATAGGTATGGATGTGATACCGTTTCGTTTGGATATTTTACTAATTGACAACGAAAGAAAGCCAATAGAATCATGAGTATGACAACAAAACAAAAAACCATTTCTCAAATCTATGACGAAAATCATAAGAACTTGATGAATAAAATGAAACGAATTGAAAAGATACTTGAGGATGAAAAGGAGAAAGCTCAGAAAGCTGAAAAGAAAGGTATCGATTTCGGGTATATTGGTAACTTGACATACGTCGAAGAAAAGTTGACTCAAGTTGAGCAATTCCTAACCAACACACAACCATAGGAGACAGTCAATGTATTATCTATTCCTATTCTGTTGCATTGTCATAGCTGCCATTACTGGTTTCATCATTGGTGGTTACATTGGATTAGCTATCTATAATTATTTCAATAAACCAGCAACACCGGAACAAGTAATGAAGCAAGGTTTACAATGGAACAAATGGCTTCGCCCTTGGTGGAGAAAATAACTTATTGACTTTAAAAGAAAGCCAATAGAATCATGAGCATGAGAAGTATTGGGCCTATAGCTAAATGGTGAAAGCAACGCTCTCATAAAGCGTCGATGTGCAGGTTCGAGTCCTGCTGGGCCCACCAAAATGTTCTATTGACATCATAACGAAGTCTATAGAATAAAAGTGCAAAGTAACAGCAAATGGGTTTAGTCTCCCATTAAAAATAACGACGACTACTCATATAAATGGCGGGGAAGCCATAGAGTGGGATTAAAATTCCCTTCTGACGTAAGTTCTGGTTCAAGCCCAGATATGAGTTAATGAACCCTACGGCTAGCTACCGTGGGGTTTATTTTTATTGACACAGTTCAATCACTCTGTAAACTAATAGGTTGGAGATTTATTATGAAGATTATGCAACTATGCCAAGAAGACAATGGAAATTATTCATCTACTAGATTAGTATTCATGTTATGGGCTATCGGCACGCTATTGGTATGGAGTTATATGAGTATTAAATTGGGTTCACTACAAGTCATAGATTCATCACATACTATGATATTAGCTATCTTTATGACTGGTAAGGTTGTACAAAAGTATGGTGAAAAGCCAGGCTTGACAGAGACTAAAACACCATAGAATCATACGTGGGTTGAAGCTACCATAACAGGACGCTAAAAAGAGCGGAATTAACCGCTATGTCTTAACGCATGGCTCTCAGACGATGGGGGCGAACTTACCGGAATTAACTGGCAACCCTCGCTCTTGACTTCATTTAAAAGCCAATAGAATAAAAGCATAACCACAAAAAACCAAAGGAATAACCATGTCTATCGTCTTTACTACTATAACTGAAACGAATGAAGGTGTCTCAGATGTACCAAAAATCTATCGTGAAGAAAAGAATGCACGTAAAGAATTTAAACGATTATTAAAAGAAAATAATATCAAAGTTAATCATACTGATAATACCGGACTTTATGCTAATAATAATTATTATTCTGTAGCATTACATATCAATGTTGAATGTAGTGGTTGACATCAATAAAAAGCCAATAGAATAAAAAGAAAAGGACTCACTATGGTTTATGTTTTGATTTTTATCGGAATTGTGATTATGATAATGCTAGGACTTCTATTGACTAAAAAGTCAAATAAAGAAACTGTAGTAAAAACTCCATATTTAGAATCTGATTTGTCAGACAAAGAAGTTGCACAATTGTTAATGGATTTAATAATTACCGATTACAATGAGAATTGTAGAACAGTTGATACGCCTAGCCACGGACGAGTAATTACAAAAGCTTCGCATTTTAATGAACTTGCACAGAATTTAATCAATGCCGACTTAGGTGGCAGGTTATTAGGTATATTTAATGAGTATAGCAAACTAACAAAGAGCAATGTTTCCACAAGAAGTATGTAAATAAAACTTGACTTCATTTAAAAGCCAATAGAATAAAAGCATAACCACAACGGACTAGACGATAAACCAACGCGAAGGTAGCGAGGTGGTGCGAGCGTGGAGATATCGACTAGAACAATCCTACGTAAAAAATAACCTATTGACTTCAAAAGAAAGCCAATAGAATCATGAGCATGAGTAAAACATACACCTACGCTAAACCAACCGTCGCTCAACTCACTGAGCGTATCGCTACTCGTAACGCTATTCACGAAAGCCGTGAACAACGTATCAACGATTGTCAAGTAGAATTCAGTGATTGTGCTTTAAGTATGTGGGCTGGTGATATCGCTTTAAGTGAACTAAATGCTCAATTGGAACTTGCCAAGAGTGACTATAAGCAAACTTATAACGTTCTCTATCGTAATGGTGTTCGTGTTGAAGGTAAGATTGTAACTTTCAAAAGTGGATACTCATATGGATATGTGACAAAATGGGTTATAGATGGTAAGTTCTATCCTTGTTATCACAGTAGCGACGAGGGACGTAAAGTCTCTAACTTCAAGAAGTTAGGCTTTTCATGGGTTCAAGAGGAATTGGTTTCACATGTTGAATTGCGTGTTGGTGGAATTGGTGCATGTGCATCAGTCTGTATTCGTCCAGATGAGTTCAATATCATTGCCCACCGCATTCATTAAGGAAACGACATGTCTAAAAAAACCAACGGACTTGACGACTTGACAAATACACTTGTTAAGCAACATGGTATCAGTGAATCAATTCGTATAGCTAGAAACCAATTAGAATATGGAAAATTGAACGAAACCAGAAAGAACATGTGGACTTGTGTATATTCACGACTCAAGATATTACGTGACTTGACATACTAAAGAAAGCCAATAGAATCTTAGTAAGGAAACTATATGCGACTTATAAGAATGAATGTCTTCCGCTCTCCTTACAAAAGTTCTGCTTACAATGGTATTAGCACAACTGAAAGTGAACTATATATGGTTCACCCTAAAGGTAAAAAATACACAGAGGATGAACTAAAAAATATCAATCCGAAAGCATTATTTTTCAACGATAGCTTCAACTTGGTGGTAACATTGCAGTAGTAAATGTAGTAGATTTGATATTAGTACCAGAGTTATCAAATAAATTTTTCAATATCCACGACAACCACAAAAAATCATAAGGAATATCTTATGTCTATCGTCTTTACTACTATAACTGAAACTTATAATGGAGTTCCATCGACACCAAAAATCTATCGTGAAGAAAAAAATGCACGTAAAGACTTTCAAGATATATTAAAAAAAAATAATATTAAAATTAGTCATGCCGATGATACAGGACTTTATGCTAATAATAATTATTATTCTGTAGCATTACATATCAATGTTGAATGTAGTGGTTGACATCAATAAAAAGCCAATAGAATCTACACCATAAGGAACCACTACTATGAAACTCATTCGCTTAGACGTTTTCCGTTGGGCTTCCGCTGACTGTACCAATGGTGGTATTAGCTCAAAAGAAAAGCAAATCTATTTGAAGCATCCTAATGGTATTGAGTTCACTCCAGAAGAAATTAGTAAGCTTCCCAAAGGCTCAATTTTTTATTCAGAAAAATGTGGTGATGATTATATTCGTTTAAAAGAACATGATACCAAAAAATGGGGAATGTTTGGGGGCAATGTTGCTGCCGTTTGTCATATGGATAAAGAAAGAGCAAAAGGATTAGTTGGTAAGCTCCTACACATTCATGACAGGTACGAAACGTCTGAACAGTCGGCAGCACTTAGTATTTGACTTCAATAAAAAGCCAATAGAATCTACACCATAAGGAACCACTAAATGCTCATTAAAAAAATCACAACCGGCTTCGTTACTCAAGTTTTTGACACTGAACAAAATAAGTTCATTAGTCAAGAGTTTACTGCCGGGGACCAGGTAGATGTTGAAGATGAATATGGTAAGCCAGTCGACCAAACAGAAATTGATAAGGTTTACATGCCCTTTGATATGGAACAACCTGAGTGAGACGACAAAAGATTGTACAAGTGCAAATGCCACCTGAAGCCCCATTCGGCTATTGTCCACAATGTCAAACAAAAGGTTTACGACGTGAAAAATGTTGGAATGGACATGACTATTGTGTTAATGGGCATAAGTACAAATCAAGTTTAGCATTGACTTCAATAAAAAGCCAATAGAATCTTGTACATAACCAACCAAGAAAGCTATACTATGAATACCACTATGTCAGCTTCCGATATACTCAAATCAAATCCTTTAATGAAACATGCCATCGTTTCGTATTCCTATACACAGGAATATGGTTCCGATGGTTGCTGGCATGGTACCGAACATAGTAAATGCACTCTAGGTGAATGGGTTAATGGAATTGGCCACCGTCATCCCGGTAATCGTTCCTATAATTTTGAACTAACGAGTATCGAAGAAGTCAATACCTTAGTACTGAATCAACGTGCCGATGCTGAAGAAAAGAAAAAAGAAGAAAATGCTCGAAAAGCTTTCGCTGCTAGTGTTGAACGTAAAGCCAAAGAAGATGCATTCAAAGCTACCATCAATGCATGGGTAGGTAAAACTGTGACTGTAAAAAAGAATACGGGTACTGTTGAACGTGCAATGGAAAGCCGCTTCGATAAAGGTAAAATTGCTTTGTTAGTTCGCTATACGGATGGTTCCAAAAAATGGCATAGCGAAGGGGCAGTAAAAAATGTGTGATGAACCAATGATGGAAGAGGATCATAGGATTGTGCCGATGATACCTATTAGTGTTGCAAAATTAAACAATGGATGGACCGAAATATGTTATATAACAGTTGGACCGGACAACCGCATCCATCATTATAATGAAATGCCTATGGTGTCAAGGCCATATAGCCAAGAATAATTTTTAAACCTATAGTTCCAAAAAATGGGCGAAGGAGCAGTAAAAAAGTAATTGACTTCAACTAAAAGCCAATACAATAGCAAACATGAAAACAGTAACCGCTATGAAAGTCCTCTACTCAATCATTCACCCAAACGGTGGCTCTTATCTCTGTAAAGATGGAGCTTTCGTTATGGGGTATGTGACTGGTATGGGTAAAAAAGATACTGTAACCTACAAGTCAAAACTTGTCGCACAAAAGAAAGTTGACAAAATCATTTCACGCTCTGGTGGTAAGTTTGTTCCTACCATCGGAGTTGGTTTTTTTTAAAAGGAACGACACAATTCAGATACTAACAATGTTGCATATTGGATTGTATGAAGACATTTGTCACTTCCTATGGTACTGGCCGCAACCTAGATAAAAGTTGTTGACTTCTAAAAAAAGCCATTAGAATCAAAGCATAACCACAACGGAAGATACGATAAACCAATCCGAAAGTAGGAAGGTGGTCCGAGGGTGGGGATATGGAATAAAAAAATAAAAAATATATATAAAAGAAAAAGTCCACCATTCAAGGTAGGCTTTTTCTTTTAGGCTTTCACTCGGTAAAAGATTTCTATCGAATCGTCTTTCCAGTACTTAGTTTGTGCGCGAAAGACCATAAAAAATTCAGAAACTTGATACAAATCTTTGAACTCAGCAAGACCTTTCATCCATGTGCGATGTTTACACCCAACATGTCCAACCTTCGTATCCGGATGCGCTTTCCATGCACGAATTGCTGGGGCAGCATCAGTAACACGACCCAAACTACTATTGAGTTGCTTGTCTGACATGATTGATTTTATATTGTGCTTTATCATACCAAGATTCTATTGGCAAATCATAGAAGTCAATCACAAATTTTCTTATGGTTATAACAATTATATTTGTGGTTGACATAAGGAAAATGCCTATAGAATAGAAGCATAACCAAGGGACAAACCATGCTAGTAACTCACGCTCTCTCAGCATTCAAAAAAATCAACGCTACAGTTACAAAAGAAAAATCACTCTATACTGTCAAAAAGAATGGAAACTCCATCACCTTTTACGAAAGTAGTGAAGGATCGATCCACTCTTTCTGTGATCGCTCGCCAAATACCGACGTGCAACGAGACTACTCAGAAGATACCTTCTACACCAAAATAAAAGACGTAGTCAAAGCACTGAATACCGTTGACATTCAAAAAACTGTCATACAATCTAAACCATAAGGAACAAACATCATGGAAACCACAACAACCAACTACTCAAACGCATAAAAGCGAAAGGGAACAAATGAACGAAGAGACATCACCAATAGAAGAGTTTGGTACCCTCACCAAAGCGAAGGGGAACAAATGAACGAAGAGACATCACCAATAGAAGAGTTTGGTACCCTCACCAAAGCGAAGGGGAACAAATGAAAAAACGACAAGCGACCCCGCTATGGGTAGACTCAATAGCCA
>Ga0115545_1000266_pt1 | contig 28291 bp, 17 predicted proteins | sample COGITO_mtgs_1003_FD_87188 | JGI IMG/M metagenome (GOLD analysis project Ga0115545, IMG submission 87188) | Pelagic marine microbial communities from North Sea - COGITO_mtgs_100330 | ecosystem: Environmental > Aquatic > Marine > Epipelagic | place: Germany:Helgoland, sampling site Kabeltonne...
ATCATCAATAATAACCAGGTGTATAGCTACAGCGATATCATCGTCTTTATGGAGAAGGTCATGAACCAACAGCACATAGATGCAATCTTTGTAGACCCATACAACAGCCTCAAGCTAGATATGAAAGGGAGTAACATAGGGGTGCACGATTACCACTATGAGGCGGCCAGTGAATTTCTAACGTTTTCTACGTCAAACAACGTCGCTGTATGGTTAAACATGCATGCCGTGACAGAGGCTCAGAGACGTAAAGGAGAGGATGGACTACCTATAGCCCCATTCGCTGAAGATACAGAAGGCGGTGGAAAGTTCGTAAACAGAGCGGATTGCTTCATCACTGTTCATCGAAAGGTTCAATCACCCGACCATAACATACGGAAGATGAGCGAGTTCCACGTTAGAAAAGTTCGTGAGGTAGAGACTGGGGGCCAGCCAACGCCATTTGACAAGCCATATAAGTTGATTATGAATCTCTCACACACTGGATTTAATTCTTGGGAGACGAGAGAGGCATTATTCCAACCCGTTCATTTTGAGGGTGATAAGCAAAATGCGATAGATTTTTCTGATTTTATGTCTAAATAAATTAGGAAGGGGACCATTAACAGGTGTACCTTGCCCTCAATGAAGAAAAACAAACGCAAAAGTTCACTCAAAAAAAAATCATTAGGAAAATTCGCGTCTGCAATAGAGCTTTACTGTTCAGACAAGTTACGTGAAGCGGGCATAAATTTTTCCTATGAAAAAAAGCAGTTCACCCTTATGGATTCTTTTAGATTTGAGCATAAGTATTTTAAGATGACTAATAAGAAGAAGCTTATGTCTGATAGAACAAACTCGGTTCAGCAACCGATTCGATATACCCCTGATTTTATGGGGACCGATTATAAGTGGATAATTGAAACAAAAGGTTACTTGCCTTCTCATCATGATTTTCCTATGCGGTGGAAATTGTTTCTGAATTACATTATGAAAAATAATCTAGGGTATGATGTATACCTGGCTAAAAATAAACAACAGGTTGACCAAGCGGTTACCGAAATATTAAAATCTATAAACGATGAAGCAGAGTGGACTAAGCGAGATGTACTATAACGCCTGTGAGCGCATGCACAGGTATGTAGCAGCTTATTATGATGAGTCGATGCACAACGAAGCGGGGGAACCGATTAGTAATATTGATGATATCAATAAGGGTGTGTCAGAATTAAGGCAAGCGATGAACATTGAGATCGACCTTATAAGGGAGGTTTCAAAGGAATACAACGAACAGCTTTAAATCATGGTAAGTAAAGAAAGACGTAAGCAATCCTGGAAGGATGGCGGTGTTTCCGCGACTCGATATGACAGGGCGTGTAAGGATGCAAGGAAGTCCTCAAGGGATGAAGATATAAACCTGCACATAGATTTTTGGCACGGTACAGACGGCGTAGATGTAAAAGGCAATAATTTACCCGATGAAATATGGGTAGAATTTAGAAACGTTAACGGCAATCTAGGTTGGGTGTGTGGAGAAGCTAAATGGATAGCTTTTGAGATGCCTGAAGTAGGTGGTTATATAAGGGTAGAGAGAGAGGAACTGCTTCATTGGTGTTTAAAGAACGTTGATTTTAACGCCTGCGTCCAGCTTAAAGCAGACGCTTACAGAAAAATATATCAAAGATTAGACAGGAAGGATAAGATTACCATGCTCGCTCTGCATGACTTAAAGGATCTAAAGAGCTATAAAATTATACAATATCTAGATACATACATTGATCCTAAGGATCTTACACGAAGGAAAATAGAGCTATCTTAGCAGCCCTTTTCAATAAAACAATTTAACAAACATGAAGTACAAAGCAGAGGATACTCCCTGGGGGGAGGTGGGATACGCAACCTATAAAAGAACATACTCACGCCCAATAGAAGGGGGAACGGAAGAGTGGGAAGATACAGTGGACCGCGTAATAAACGCGTGTAACGATCAGCTAGGTTGTAACTTCAATACATCTAATCAAAAGGAGATTAAAAGCTTCATGATGAACCTGAAGGGTACGGTAGCTGGTAGATTTTTATGGCAGTTAGGAACAAAGACGGTAGATAAGCTAGGCCTCCCTTCTTTACAGAATTGTGCGTTTACTGTAGTGGACGATCCTATCCGTCCGTTTACATGGGCATTTGAGATGCTTATGCTTGGAAGCGGTGTCGGATACAACATACAGAGAGAGCATGTATATCAGCTACCTAAGATAAAGAGCCGTGTTGACATAGAAAATGTTAACGATAACGGTGCTGACTTTATTGTACCTGACTCACGTGAAGGATGGACAGAGCTTTTACGCCGTGTGCTTGAGGCAAGCTTTGTTACAGGTGAGGGGTTTACATATGCTACACACCTTATAAGGCCAGCAGGCTCACCTATAAAAGGATTTGGAGGAACCGCCTCAGGTAGTCAAGATCTAATATGGGGTATGCAAGAAATCAACTCTATCTTAAACAAACGCTTTAATAAAAGGCTGAAACCCATTGATTGTCTGGATGTTATGAACATCATTGGTAAGATTGTAGTGGCTGGTAATGTACGCAGATCCGCACAAATAGCACTAGGGGATCACGATGATCTTGAGTATCTACGTGCTAAGCGTTGGGACTTAGGCGGTATACCTAACTGGAGAGCTATGTCAAATAACTCTGTTGTGTGTGACGATGTGGCAGATCTTCCTGAGGAGTTCTGGGACGGGTACAAAGGAAACGGTGAACCGTATGGATTGATTAACCTTGAGTCTTCAAGACGTATGGGTAGAACGGGCGAAACAGAATACCCTGATCCAGATGTGATGGGTTATAATCCATGCGCTGAACAATCGTTAGCGCCATACGAAACATGCTGTCTAGCAGAGATTTACCTACCTAACATTGAATCAGAGGTTGAACTAAAAAAGGTTGCTAAATATCTGTACCGTATTAACAAGCACAGTCTTGCTATTAAGTGTTCGGTCAAGGAAACAGAGGAGATTGTTCATAAGAACATGAGGATGGGGATCGGAGTGACTGGGTATTTACAGGCAACAAAGGAGCAAAGAAGTTGGCTAGAAAACTGCTATATTTACCTTCGTGAATATGACAAAGAATACTCCAGATCTACAGGATTACCCCCATCTATTAAACTTACTACAGTCAAACCATCTGGAACGCTCAGTTTACTTGCTGGCGTTACACCTGGAGCACACCCTGGATACTCCGAATATTACATTAGGAGAATTAGAATGTCTGCAGATAGCGAACTGGTCAACGTGTGCAGAAACAATGGGTTTGACATAGAATATGTAAGAAATTTTGATGGTACTGAGGATCATTCAACTGTAGTTGTAAGCTTCCCATGCAGCTTCCCTAAAGGAACCAAGTTTGCAAGTGATATGTCGGCGGTGGACCAATTAGAGGTTATAACGCGTTTACAGAGGGAATGGAGCGATAACTCCGTGTCGGTGACGGTTTACTACAGAAAGGAGGAGCTGGATGCTATTAAAGATTGGCTAAGCAATCATTATCATAACGTCAAATCTGTGTCATTCCTCTTACATAACGAACATGGTTTTGATCAGGCCCCGTTAGAAGAGATAGATAAGCAAACTTACAACAGCATGAAGAAGCGGTCTACCCCAATACAATCTTTGAAAGACATAAAGATGGAGGATATAGAGATAAGCGACTGCGATAGCGGAGCATGTCCCGTACGATGAAACAATTCAATCAGTGTTGGATAACACAATTATACTACTTAAATAAAATACAATGAAAAACAATTTAGACATTATAGAAAAAATAGTAAAAAACGTTCACTGCATAGTGGGTATACCTATAGTAAACACAAGGAAGCAGCCACACGTTCAATTAAGAGCGGCTATAGCAATGGCCTTAACCCCCAGGTTTAATAGTTTAGAGATTTGCAAGGTTCTAAAAAGAGATAGAACCGCAGTCAATTATTATAAAAACACTCATGACGCAAACCTGATATATTGGAAAGATTATGATAAATACTACAGCGTAGCTCAAAAGCAGACAGAGTCTGTATATGGGATAGAATCAGACAACTACGACCTTAAAATATTAGATAAGGAAATAGAGGTGCTGTTGGGTAGGCGCAAGAAACTAATAGAAGGTAAAGTCTAAATCTATTTCTTAGCCTTCTCTATAGTTCTACCCGCGAAGTATGCACCGAAGGCGGTCATCATAAGTATCTGTAGGAGATCTACGTAAGAGTCTTTAACAGTGAAAGGCAAGCCGTCGATAGAATCTGCAACCATCGTAAGCATGAACATAGACATCAGAGCAATAAGGGTAAGTGGTCGTATTAGCTTTGCAAGCTTTACGTCACTGCCCATGTCTGCTTTCCAACGTTCTGTTACGTTCTCCTGGAAGCGCACCTCCGCATCTATTACGCGCTGAGCCTCCTCGGAGTCAACACTATCATCCTTGTCTATCAGGTTCTTTACCACGCCTAGCGCACCGCTATCTGGTAGTAAATCACCTACTACACCTAATACATTTGGCGCCTTGCTTGCTAACCAAGCTCCTAGCTTCGTGTCTTTAATTTTCTTTTTATCACTCATCTGTTCCTATTGCTTTTCTTATTTTATCCATTGGGATTATCCCTTCTGGTTTTGGATCTACATATTGACCCCTTAAGTCGTAGTATGCTTTGTTAAATTGCATAACTATTTTACGTTCAATTTCTTGAATTTGATATGTTGCGTTGCTTCTATCTATAAAATCTTCTATATCTCTTACTTGCTTTCTTGCATCCCAAACCTGCTTAAGTGCTTTATCCGCCATCTTAAGTTGACGCTTAAGTTCTTGCACGCCTGTGAAATCTAAATTCCCTGGAGTTTCTTTCCCTTTGCGTAATTCTTTATCATATTGTTCTATATTTTTCCTGTTTTCTTCAAACAAATCAAAGTCGTACCAACGAGACGGTCCCCCATATATTGTCTTAAGTACAGGCACATCAGAAAACTTAACTATAGGTCTATCTTCCTGAGGTGTGGTAAGTAAATTATCAACAAACTCATCTGAGTTAGCAGAAGAGGCAAGCTTGTTATACTTTCTTCTTGCTACCTCGAATCCTGCTCTACCCATACCTAACGATTCTTCAACAAAGTCTCCAGCGCCACCCCAGTAAGATTGTAAAATATAATAGTATGGGTCTGCATTCCATTCAATCGTCCCATCTATATTCTCTGTACCCCCTGTCATCTCACTTAATGCCGTAGTAGCCTGTTGCACTATCTCTGGGGATCTAAATGATAAGGTAGATGCAGGTTTTTCTACACCGTATGCTGTTTGTTCCCTGTATACTTGACCACCAAAATAGGTCTGATTAAAAGCAAAAGCATCTGCAGGCGATTTTAGTACGGTAGGCATAACCCCCTTTAAAATGGAACCGCCTAGTGTTTCTGAGTGTCCAAAAGCTATCGGAGAGAATGAGCTGTGACCTGATATAGCTGCAAAAATTGCGGCATCATCTACATCTCTTTGACCACAGGCAACTTCAGCAAGGAGCATACCTATAACATTAAACATATTATATCCATACCCTAATGGAAGTGAGAGATAGTCTTTACCATTAACCATTATGTTAAATCCACGCTCTTTCTTATATTCAGGTATTTTATTGTAAACTAACTCATCGTCTTCATCCCTATCCGAGAGAGCTATATTTACCATGGTCTCCATAGCGGAAACAAGTACAGAAGCAGCAGCTAATTTCTGTGCGCCGCTAATCCTAGTTTTCCATTCAGGCGTTTCATCGGGATTGTTTGGAAGGTCTTCTAATGACTCTTCATGTGTTCTTGATGGAGGATCTGGAAGTTCATCAAGCAAATCTTTTACCTTACCAGTCATCTCCTGTGCAACCTCACTAAGCTCTTGATATGCTTCACCTTGTTGGAACGTCCTGCCAAACCTTGTCATACCCTGAACGGATGCATTAAAGAATAAGAACATGTTATTTAATGCTGGGGTTAATTCTCCAGATTTATTGAAGTTTATCGTTACGTTTTTAGATAACTGTGCTGCTCTTTGCTTTGTTACCCCTACTTTTCTTGCCTCTATGTATGCGGATAACCTAATGCTATTCTCAAATGACTCATTCAACGCGGCTATATATTCAAAAAAGTCTATAGGTTTTTTAAACACAAACTCAGCACCTTCTCTCAAGCCAGTTTTTGTTTCTGCTTTTGACCTCATATTCTCCATAACATTATTTATGGTTTCTGAATACGAAAATCCTGTGCGTCCTCCAGCAGCCTTCCATTCATTAAGATACTCTTTCATCTCTTCACTCATTTCCCTACCAAACGCACTCTCGTTAAGTAGTGCTCTTAATGTGGTAAATGATCCTTTAATAACATCCTTGGTAAAATCCTTAGAGTTTATACCATATCCCTGCATAATTCCGCCCTCTCGCTCAACCTCAGCAAGCACATTGTATATAGCTCCGTGGACATCCCTAAAATAGTTACCGACGAAGAAAGCGGGGTTGTATTGTGTAAATGAGTTACGCATAAGGTTCATAAGTGGTGTCACCTTTCTGCCTACAACGCCTAATTTTTCCGATGTCATACCGTTAAGAGCGTCTGCATAGTCTTTTTTCTTAAAGTATATAAAGTGTTGTTCCCCATTGATTCTAATAGGCACCATATTGGGTGACGCCTTCATCTCAAAAGCATTCATACCAACCTGCTGACCAGTTTCATCGGTCTTCATCCGTGGATTCTTAGCAGAGTAAACCCCCCACACTTTTTCATTAGGGTTGTTTTTAGTGAGGTTATATAATGACAACATCGCCTGATCCTTACGTGCCCGCTGTTTAACCATGGCGTTCTGCATGATTACGTTAGCTATAAGGTTTACACCTGTTTTGCTTGCCCTACCTTTTGCGGCTTTAGTTGTCTTACCATAGATGGCCATACCAGCACCGCCTGTTGGGTAATTGTTATTTTCATCATCTATCTCATCTGCGGCTAATCCGCTAAGAGGTACATAGTTTTTATATAATCCCTCGTATGTTTCTATCGTTGATGCTTTTTCTAAACCACCCTCAACCATTGTCTTACGTGTGTTAGCAGCAATATCATACACTAGCTTAGCCACAGCAACCATTTCTGGTGTCTCTAATTCATCTATTATATCCTCAGCCTCCTGCGTTGTCATACCTGACCCGTCAAGCATTTCAGGGCGTTTAGAATTGATGTATATGTTACGCTCCCCTGCGTGCTTAGCATATAGATAATCTGAAACCTGCTCAGCCGTTAAGCCTGACTCTTCCATCGTGGTGTTTATCCTTTCCAGCTCCCCCTCTAGTCTCTCAAGATCTGTCCTCACCATTCCGTACATGATATCCATAGACATCTCAAAGTCTTGAGACTGAGGTACTTTACTTCCGCGGAATTTTTCTACATCTTGTTGCAATAACATAACACCGCTAAACTTGTCTTGAAGCTTAATAGCTAAGTGTTCTAATGCTGCACCATACATTGTTGGGGCTGACTGCTCCCAAGAACTATTACCCTGCATATATATTCTACCTGGTAGTCTACGAGATTTTAAACCAATTTCTTGAAATCCAGAAGTCCCTTGTCTTGCTTCCATTTGATAGAGCTCTCCATTTGGGATAGCGTTTTCAAAATTCCAAGTTGTAATATGTCCTGTCACCCCAAAATCGTATGCTATGTTTTTTGCTAGCTTTCGTGAAATCGAACCTGTCTCAGTGCGCTCTTTTATTGTCTCAGATATATCATCAGTCCTTCTCGTGTCTGCTACATTAACCATAGTCATGTTTACAACGGAACCAGTTTCTAGGTTCTTATACTCTGGTTGATTTACAGCATCTAAAAACTTCTCCCGTGAGGGGAAACCCTCTATTTGAGACATCCCTACTTCTGGTTTAAATATATGTGAAACAAAATCGCCTCTAAGCTTAAAGTTAGTAACTTCTGTTAGTCTCTTCATAGGAATTTTAGAAAAGAAATCTAAAAGATTTTTTAAACCTTTTTCATTTTCTATTTTTAATCCATATCCACTTGTGTCAATTCCTTCCATCCTATCCAACTCGTAAAACCCGCTATACCTCTGGCCATTAGTTGTTGCTGCCATTGTAAACTTAGTTGTAGTATCGAGAGCTCTATTAAAAGCTATCTCTTCAGAAGAAGGAGAATATGAGTTTTCGAAAAAACTATTAAGTATTTCTATAGCTTTTTTCTTTTGTTTCGGGGCGTTGCTTAAGTAGTTTTTAAGAAGTGTATTTGCTACTAAAAACACTTGAGGGTTCTTTAGGCTGTTTTTTCTAGACAATAGAGCTAACCCTAATAGATATGGATTGTTGTTATTAGCTTCAAAAACGGTTTTTGCATACTTCTGAACGGTTCCCGCGGTTTCCATATCGGTGTTGTTATGAACAAGATTACCCCCATCATAAGAAACCTGAGCGCTACCCAAGGGGCCTCCCGCTAAAACAAAAGTAGACTTATAACGAGTTTTACCTACTCTATAAGATATAAAGTTTCTACCCGTGCGGGTTTGATCTACATTATGAAGACTATAATTAGCTTCAGAAAAACCAGCAAGTTTTAGAAGTCTTTTTAATTCGTCAAAGTTTTTAACCCTCCCAGATTTAATTGCACCGCTTAAAAATTCTTGAAAGTTTTTCTCTGTAGCTTCGCTAGAAAATAAAACATTTTCTTTGTTAAGGTCTACTCTACTAGAGGCAAGGCCTATATCGTCTGTTAGGTTTAAGTCTAATAAATCCCCTTCTAATGCCTCCCCAGCCTTAAGTCTATCCATTCTATCAGACGCATAGTCTAGATCTTCTTGAGAAGCTACACGTAGGTCAGGAATACGATTCTTGTACGCTTGAGACTCTTTAGGAAGCAGTTGCCATGCTGCTCCATACTCCTGAATTTCGTTGTTAAGTCTATCGGCCTTTTCTTCAAACGTTTCACTCATCCTCAACCCACTCATATTAAATACCTCTGGATATTTAGACGTATCAATATTTTCTGTCTTACCCCCTGCCATTTCAGCAAGTTCAGCCTGACCTAAATCAGATGCTATTAACGCTTCAACATTTGCTATACCTATAGTATAATTTTCAATATCTTTCTCTATCTGCTCCGTTGTACCCTCAGGCATTGCAATGCCAATTTCTTTTGGGATAGGTAGAAAATCATTAGCATTTGTATTCCAACCTATTTTTTTCTCAGAATCAAAGTGAATATCCGCCATATGCTGAGACAGCTTATCTCTTTCGCTTATCAACGCAGCTCTGTCTTTAGCAATCCTCTTTCTTTTCTTTATTTTTAAATCAGATACGGTGGTTGGTAATGATCTAAACACAGGCTTACCATACCTTTCAACGATATTTGGTGAGTTTATGTCTACCCTCGTGTCACCGTCGTAGTAATGCAAATCAGATATAGCAACCCTCGCTTGACCATTACCAGTCTTACCAGCATACCAGTACTCAAGATGCGACTTGTTTTCTATTGGTTTAAACCAAGCTCTATCTTTTATTTCTCCGTCTCTATCTGTTTCAACAAATATAGGGGCATATACACCTCTTTTCTGTCCTATTACGTTCTGCGTATAGTATAAAGTAATTCCTCCTTGACTAAAATCTATGTCGGCTGGATCAACCCTTTTGCTTTTTAATAATCCTTCCGTGTCTTCTGTTTCTGCTACAGGGGTAACCGCTTCAGTTTGAGCCTCTTGAGCTGTTTCTCCCTCTTGTAGTTTTAATGCTCTTGCTCTCTCTGAAAACTTAAGAGCTAGCATAATTACATCATCCTCTCTACTAAAATCAAGATCACCTTTATATCCAAAATCCATAAGAAGTTTCTTACCCCAATTCTTGAACCCCATATCGGAGTCTTTAAGAGACACACCCTGAACATTGTATGAAAAATTACCATCTTTGCCTCTTCTTACAAATTCACCACGAGCAATAGCTTCCATAAAATTATTTACAAGCTCTTTGTTTACAACCTGCTTGCCTCTTTCTGTATCTCCCAAACCCTCTGCCCTAAGTGTAAACTCAACAATCTGTTGAATTTTTGGATCTTTCATCTCTGTTATCTGCTGAGCCATAGCATTAAGGAAGTTTTCACCCTGTGCTTTTTGGTCTTTTACATAGTCAGCATACGTCTCCCCTTCTTTCTTACCCTCCATGTCATTCCATGATTCTTCAGACATAAGAAGCTCACCATTTATAAATCTCTCAAAAGCTAAGTGTCCATACTCATGTGTAAGAACTCTACTTATATCTGCCCCCTCACCAACAAAAACATGAAGCTCCTTACCTTTTTTCTTCACCATGTTGCCTTCATTATCAATAAGGCTGTCCTTTTCCGTTTCAAGATAAAGACCTTCAACACCCTCAGAAATTCTGCCTATAGACTCTAATGTGCTGTGTGTTATAATTTCAAGGTCTGGGTTTTCTTTTATTATGTTTTCAAATTGCTCAATAACCTGGTTTGATAAACCCAAATCTTTTAATGAAGCTTTTGTTTCCTCAGAAATCTCGACACTTAAACTCCTTCTTTCTAGATTGTTATTTTTATCTCTTGACTCTAAATCGAGAGGATTTTGAGTTCTATCGACTGCTTGCTCTTGTGTGTCTAACCCGCTTGTACTAAATCCTTGAGACATAAGATTATTCTTAAGCATAAGCTGGAACATCTTCAATCTACCTCTGTGTAATTTTCTTTGGTTAATTGCATCCTTACGTTGCTCTGGGGTTAACTTTGCTCCCTTTTTACCAAAGTAACTACTCATCCATTCTTTTGGTAATAACCTCCCCCTCTGGTCAATAGGTCTACCAGATTCGTCTAATCTAACCTCCATGCTTAACGCGTCGTGCATTTTCATTAGGTTGCTATCAACAATCATTGCAGTTAAGAAAGCATTATTTGCTGGATCTTCGCCAGCCTCTGCAACTAATTCACTAACACTACTCCTATCTCCCTCAAATTTCTCCATCAACTCATTTACCCTGATAACCTTGTCTTTATTTTCTTCTTTACCCCATATACCCGCATGCTGTAGTGAAGACATTCCTGGGGTAAGCCCCATATCTTTTAGATTTTTTCTAATCTCTGTCCATTCGCTTTTAGTTAATCCCTGCTGCCAATCGTTACCCACTTGATTAAGTAAAGACTGTCTAGATTTTTGATCAAACGTGGCCCTATCTAACGACCTGTGATACATTGCTGCCGTGTTTTGTGCGGCTCTTATTCCTGAACTAAAAAATATACCACCATGTCCACCTATTCTACCCTGCAAATTAGCCTCATCCCAGTTAGCCCAGTGATCAAAATCAAGTCCCAAGGCTGCTCTTTCGTTTGCTTTTTGCCAATACCCTGTAATAGTTTCTTCAAACCTCTCTTCACCATATCCAATAGCAGAAGCAAAGGCGGTGCCAACAACCATGTCTTGCAGCGTTTTACTTACTTGTGATCTAAAGCTACGCTCTGTAAATTTTACTGTTTTACCACTAAGATTAACTCCAGAAAATTTATTGTATAAACTTGATTTACCTCCTAACTTACCAATACCTAGAGCTTTACCTAATATTAAATTACCAGTTAGCTCACCCGCAAATTCACCAAATCCATGAGAAAACCCATACCATGTTTTTTCATTATCTGTAAGTTTTCCAAATAATCGGTCATTACTTAATACATCATCATAGTATACAGATCCTGCAACTCCACCCATCAGTGTAGACTGAAAAGCAAAACCCCCATACAAACCAGTAAGCGCATAAGCTGGTATAGACATGGCTTGCGTCATTAGGGATAAAGGCATAGACCTCCAAGATGGCATAGCAATCTCTGTCCTATATGCTAATTTTCTCGCCTTAGTAAGCGCATTAGACTCAAGGTCTGTTATGTGACTTCTGTTAAAAAATACGCTTTCACCACCCGCATCAAGTACTTCCTCACCAACTGCTATCTGGGTTATCTCCTTTGATAGATCACGCATATTATTAGATAACTGCCTCTCATATTTAATTGCCTTTTCATCAGCTATCTTTTGAGAAAATGCTATTTCTTTTGTAAACTGATTTCCACGTGCCGTCGTTACAGGTCCTAAAACTGAATGCATTGCAGCATCTACCATAAACCTCCTGGCTTTTGCTCTAAACTTTGAAACCCCCCGAAGCGCATCGTACCAACCCATCTCCATATTTACACCTAGCTGACTCCAGTATTCATCTCTATCTGTCGATTTACCAACTTTAATATTACCTGATGGATCTAAAAATGGTCTAATAGCTATAACGCCTTCCTGTTGAGTGTCTCCAAATAATTCTTTAGAAAGCTCTAAGAATTTTGGATCTTTTATAGAGTCATTAAAAACCCTCGTCTCTAGCAACTCTAAATACTCCTCGTATGTGTCACCTTTCTTAGCATCATTTAATTTTTCCCATTGCTCTCTAGGTAGTGCAATATTTTTTATTATAAGATTATCTATTGCAGCACCACCGTATATTTTCATTTGCAACGCCATACCCTCCTCCGTCAATTCACCCGCTTCAGATAAACCCTTAAGACGGCCATATTCAGCTCTCTCCTCTAAAGAAGCACCGCCTCTTCTAAAACCTTTAGCTTCTATTTCTTTTATTCTTTGTTTATAATTCTCCACATCGGAGTTGCTGTTTACAAGCACCTCATTACGAACCTGATCTAAAAAAGATTCTACTGTTAAATTACCAAAAACATCCTGAAACTCAACATTAGCCCTATTGCTCTGGCCATCAAGAGAAGATAGATTAACAGGGAGTCTCTCTTTACTAAGCTTTATTTCTGAAAGATCGTATTCGTTGTTAAAGGTTGTTCCTATCGTATTAGGGTCAGCTTCCCTAAAAAACCTACCAAGATTTTTACCATTCTCCGCCTGCCTGACATTAAAGTTTTCTATTTGAGAATCATAAAGACTTTTAAGCTCTGCTACCTTTTCTTCTGACGCGCCAATAGGCATCATAGGAACAACAGGTTGAAATTCTGGTTTTTTTAAACCATATAAATCCTGTAAACTATCTGGTATCGCGTCTAACGATCTAGACGTAAGTTCAGGGGTTTCCCCTTGAAGGTTAGCTTTATACCCTTCGGGAAGTATACCCGAATCGGTGCTCTGTAGTACCGACGGTAATGTATAGTCCGATAAACTCCCTAGCAAATCCGATACCTCCTCCGATTCTGGCGGATCGAACTCTGGCACGACGCCTCCGTTTGCCATCGAAACCTTTTTTGGCTTTTCTTTTAAAAAAAAAAGTTTGCTTCTCGCTTAATAGATCGTCGATGAACTGCGCATCGGTTTGTGAAAGTTTACTCTTCGACATATACGTTATTTTTTACAAATATACGGAATTAAGGGGTAGGCATGGACGCAAAGATCTGCGCTTCACTATCATTAAAGCTCTTTAGTATCTCCATACCTTTATTGAGTGCCTGTCTTTTGTCACCTTCATCTACTCCAGCAGCATACCCTATACTCGCTATTATACTTTGGTACTCCTCATTTATAGCTCCATCCTCGGTGTATGCCCTAACTACTATAGGCACAACGGATTTAACATTTTTTGTTTTTCCCTCTTCTGGTGTAACGCCTGGGAGATCTTGTAGGTATGGGTTTACTTCGTCCGTAAATTCCTCTAAATACATCTCCGCACGTACAAATAGGTTTCGTGAACCGCTTTCATCTACAGCCACACCGAGTACTCTATATTGATTGCTAACCTCATTTGCCCTTGGATCTGCATCGCTAGTTGGCACGTATGAACTTTCTATCATTATGCTTGATTTACCCACACCAGCCTTAGGTACCATAAGCGTTGTAATTCCTTTACCAAAATCTTCATCCCCTTCAAATCCCATTGCTGGTCCACCGAATACACCCGATTGTGGGGAGGCGGTTATTGATGGGTTCTGGAAGTCGGCTAGGTTAAACTGAGCAGTAGATGGGAATACCTTCGGTCCATCGTCATCGTCACCTTTGTCTGGCGTCTCAAGAAGATTACCCTCAAGGAACCGCATAGTTTCATCTATATACTCACGCAAATCCATAGGTATATACCCTTCCTGCTCACCATTTTTAACCTGATCGGTCTGAAGTATAGATTCGGACACATCCTCCCCGTAGTTTTCGTTAAACTGTTTGCGTGCCGTAGATACAGCGGAAGGATCGTTTAAAACGTCTGCAGTAACCCAGCCTCTTAATTCTGCTCTTTTTTCATCAAGAGAAGCGTAGTCTGTGGTATTCCTTTTTAATCTTGTTGCACCTGAAGCGTGTTTTTTAGAGAACTCACCAGGAAGCAAGTTGTCATACGGGGTTACCGTGGGCGAAAAATACTCTTTAGATCCGCGTGTCGGGGAGAGTTGTACTGGTCCAAATTGATCTGCACCGCTTTCATCCTTTAATCTAGTTCCGTTTATATCAACGTAATACCCAAATGCATCGCCCGTAGCTGGATCTATCTCCAGTGAGTTAGGGTCTATACCTGAGTTATTCCACTGTGAGTTCTTGTAATTCAATGAGTTAACGTCATCCCCAAGTCTTAAGGTCTTATCTGTCCACTTCTTTGTCCCACTTACATACGACTCTAATGTTTCTTTCTCCGTGGCGGTATTGTTTTGATGGTACTCTAGCTCCTCAAATCTGTTTGAGAGATCGTTAACATCGTTAATAAACTCCCCGCGCTGACTCCCCGTGTAATAGTAATTATTTATTCTATCGGCCAACCAATCTCTTTTAGCGGCAAATACCTCTTTGTCAATATCCGAAAACTTAGATACGTCAAAACCAAGCAGTTGCTTTTGTTGTGCGTCCAGTACTTTGCGTTGGTCTTTCTGTGCACGTAGTTCCTGCGCAAACCTAGACTGCTGTTGCTGCTGAACAATATTTAATTGCTCATTAACAACGTCAGAAAAACTCTGCCTCGGTAGCTTAGGTTTTAAGTGATCGTAATATTTATTTTCCATTTTTAATCAAATTGAGGTTCGTCAAGAAAGCGAACCGCCTCATATAGAGCCATTAAGTCTGCTCTGCTTGGATCTTTTTTTCTTTTTATTCTGTCGTATGCCTTCTCCATACCTTCTGCCTGATCAGGGTTGATAACAAACTCACCACCCGTCATACGGATGCCAGTGTCTTCTAAACCGTTTGCCGTTTGAGCAAACCCAAGTATCTCATTCTCACCAGTTTGAAACTCTCCATCCCCGTTGTCGTGATTAAACGCCCCTGGGGTTGCCTGTACAGCACCTCCATCTTCATATGAATTTGTCGCGGGAAGGCTTTTTAGATCGTCAAGAAAACCTCCAATATTCCCTTCTCCTCCGTATGACATTTGCGCGTTAGATCCTCCGTCCCCACCACCAAACAATCCCTTTACAGCATCGACCCCACCAGAGGAAAGGAATTTAGTTGCACCAGCAGCTAGATTACCAAAACCTTGCTGTTTTTGCTGCTGAGCCGCTAAACTCTGGTTCTGCGCCATCTCTAATGCTCTCTGGTTCTCGTCGTAATCCATACCAAGATTTTGCATCTGCCTCTGGTAATCGCTCATAGCGTCTTGATGTGCATACCCAAGACCTTCTTTAAATGCCCCTTGCTGTTCTGCTCTTGCTCTTGCATCTTTCTGCGCCTCAGCCTCTGTAAGCGCTCTTTGTATGTTAGCTGGGTCTGCCCCTGCATCCATAGCCATCTTCGCTGCAGCGAGCTCTGAAGAGTCCTCCTGGGGTTTTCCTGCACCAAGTATAGTTGCGTTACGTACTGCGGCAGCCTGATTCTCTGGGCTCATTATACTAGGAGCCTCAATATTCCTCATCTGATCCCTGATTGCATCAGCCTCAGCACCAAATCTCTCTATATCACCTTCGGCCTGTCTCTGACCCGCACCCCCGCTTATAGCGTCGGCTATACCAGCCACCCCCGATATAGCGCCCTGTGTACGTCTTTGTTTAGCCAAGACTTCAGGGTCTAGCTGAGATTGACTATACATATTAAATAAACTACCTAAGTTAAAGTCTGTGTCTGGCATTGTGTTACAAATTTAGTGAATTTATCCTAAACTACCGTCAAGCTTTGTTTTTTCATAATCCACATTAATTGCAAAAAGTTCAAAAGCCTCAGAAGAATCGGGTAAAGTTAGTTTTATTCCAGCGTACGGTCCTCGCATAGTGTCTCCGTCCTGTACGGGGTTAGTCATCATGTATACAGGTGCTTGGTCTAAGTTATAAAATTCCAGTTGCGTAATAAAATTACTCAGTAAAACTGGTAAAGCACCTTGCGTTGCGACTAAAGAACGAACAGTTATGCTATTAAGGGATTCGTTATACCCTATTATTTGTATTCCATTAAAAGGGTATCCAAAAGCAGCAAATTCAAAACCTCCATCACTAACCATCGTTATCAAGTTGTCCCCAAAAAAAGCAAAAGAAAGATCTGAAGTAGGTAAAGACACATTAGGTACATTTATTAAGGGAATATCCCAGCTACCGTTATCGTTGAAAGAAGTTGGAGTTATTTGATCAATATTTACAACCCCCACAAAAGTTAAATTAGAAGTAGAGTTTATTGCAGACCTAGGCATGGAACTATATTGATTACCCTCCTTCTCTACGAATGCACCAAAATCACCTGTCTGTAGTGCGTTAGTGTTTCTATCTTTGTTTGTATATGCTGATCCTGTCCAGCCGCTAGTGCTGCTTTCTATAGACAGAGCTTTAAATATTTTAACGGAAGAGGGGTTTTGATTGGACACAACCTCTAGTGTAGAAGGCTCCGAGGGTAAATCATAAAAACTATTGTATGTTAAATTTTCATCATGTTTCCAAACCATCCTAGTGTCCCCTAAATTATCCGCACCCCCCGTTATATTACTTGATAGAAAATCATTATCCATAGTTATATAACACGTCGGGGCAAAAGAATACCTAGCCTTCCATACATTTGCTTTTGTTGAAAAAGCTATTGTGGTTCCGTTATATAACATCGCTTTATTATCGGGTTAAGTTTGCGTCAGTTGGTACTTTGTCGTCCTCTTTATCCTCATCAGGATCGATGGTGCAACTTATAGGTGTGTGACCCTCAGGGAAATAGGTGTTTAAGAAAGTATCTATATTGTTATTGAAGAAAACCCCTACTGATGAATTAAACACCCCCCAGAATTCTTGATCTGACATACTGTTGTAAGCGCTAAGCACGGTTATATAAGAAACACCGCCTCTTTCATTCCATAATCTAGGGTAGTCGCAGAAATTTAAGTCAGGAGTATCGTCAACATCACCGTAAACACAACTACCGTCATCAACCGTAGCTTCAGGGTTGTAATTTGTAGCCACCGAGTCCATACACCCTAATACGTCGTATTTACAACTTCCGTCGTCTGTCATAGCATCTGGGTTGTAATTTGAAGCATTAGGATCTGTACAGCCACTCAAGGAGTAGACACAGCTACCATCGTCATACACTGCATTTTCGTTATAATTATCTGCATCAGGACTCATGCAACCTCCAATCCAGCAACTACCGTCATCTTTCGTGGCGTTAGGGTTATATCCTGGGTTGTCAGGATCTGTACAACCAAGAACTTCAGCGTAAATTTCACATGAACCATCATCTATAGTAGCTTCAGCGTTGTAGTTAGGGGCATATGGATCCATACACCCTGGTATGTCATCCGCTTCATTAAAAGCAGGTTGTAAAGGGAAACTAACCCCAGATTTCAAATCATAGGTAATTGGGTCTAGGACGGTTATAAGATATTCATTTTTTTCAGGATCGTAACCCCCTACTACGCGAACATCCGCCCCGTTTACTGCAGAACTTTCTATAGCGTTTTTAAATAAATCCCTAAAGTAAGACTTCATGTTGTTTGCCGAAATAACATTCACTCCATTCGTTCCAGACACTTTATATACCTCCCCTAATGATTTATTTGCAAAATATGCCGCGTTGTCTATACTAACCACCGACTCGGGGTTACCATCTGCTCCAGCCCTACCCGCATAATATCTAGGTGTGTTAAGGAATTTGCTTGAGGCTATAAGGCTGGACTCACCCGAAACGTCTGATATGATACTTCTGTCTATAGGAATATGCCCCGTTTTATTCTTTTGTATGAAGAGGCAGTTCTCATCGTGGTTTGCAAGGTAGTTAATAGGACCGCTTTTTAAGTCAAGGTCTTGATCTATCGGTATGGAGCGATTAAAGGACGAATAAGAGACTTTACCAGCATTTGTGACATCTCGGTCCGAATGTATCACACTAGCCTCTTTATGAGCTTCCTGTGCGTCGTGCTTGATTATATTAGGGCGTCCTATAGACAACCCATCTGATTTGAATAAATCGGTACCAGCGGGAGACTCTATATAGTAACTCTTGAAATTAGATTCTGAAGCTCGAAATTCGTCAAAATCAGTTTCTACGTTATCCGTAACAGTTTCAATGATTATATCCTCATAACCAACAAGCCCACCATCAACAAGGTTAGTGTCAAATTCTCGGAAGTTTACCGCAGCGGATCTAAAATACACATCTCCTTCGGTTAATAATATTTCATTTTGCTCATGCACAAGCTCGTTATCAGCGTTAAACACGGTTTTATAGGTGTCCCCTATTTCGTAATATAGTCTATCCTCGGAATCCAACTCCTTAACAGGGGAGTAAATCTCAATAAGGCAGTTGTTTTTCCAATTATGCACCCCGTCCCTTACGTTTTGGTATCTAAATCCGTTAGCCGCATCGTTATTTTTTATAACTAAAAACAATCCTTGGCGGTTTTCTGGTACTATAAGCTCCTCGTTTTCGTAGTAAGACAAAGGGTTATCATCAGAATTATCTAAAGAAACTACCCCTGACACCTCAAAGTCATAGTTTTGTGGATAAACTCTATCTGGTACGGGGCCTCCCCCTGGAGGAAGCATATATGAGATGACCTTTAACCTGTCTCCATCCTGCGGGGTATACAACACCATACTCCCCTCTTGAGAGCGAGCCCCCCAAGCGCTAGAGTAAGATATAGGATGCCCCTGTAGGTAGTTTAAAGAAACATAGATTCTAGATGGGTCACCACTAGCCGACTCGCCTTCTGCTACAAACGCTCCGCCAGCAGAGTACTGGATAAAGTCCGAGACACTTGTGTTTTTAGAGTATACTATTTTGTAGTTGTGAGCCCATAAAGGTGGGTCGTGGAGCAGGTTCAGCTGTATATGTGCCGAACCTTTCTTATCCCCCCTGCTTGAATTGGAGTACCCTTCTACATATACGCTGTCTAAATGATTCACGTATCCATGTCGGCCTCTCTGGTCGTAATATACAATACCAAACTCGTGCGTAGCGGAAGATTTAAAGGACATATGCCCCTCCTGTTCACCACTAATAAAAGATGATTCAGTGTTCCCTTCGATAGCTGAATGTGTAAGAGAAAAATCTACACTTCCGAAATAATCATGTGGTGGTGGTGTTTGGGTTTCGCCGCCAATTAAACCATCATCAACCATCGAAGCTAGGGTGTCTTCATCACCTGTGTTCCCAGTATAATATAGCGGATTAAAAAACGGTGTAGAATCAATCTGGCCATTTGTTATCAACCCCTGACTATCTGTAAATGCTTGAGGCGATGTAGGTTTAATTACTTGTGGCCATGGATATGAAGTTCTTAGCCAATTTTTAGGTATAGCTGTATTGTCGTTAAGCGTATTTCCTTGGCCATTTGACCACACAAGAGGCATAGTGGTTGTAAAATCTCTTACTTCGGGGAAAGCTTGAGGGTTTGCCCCGTCGGAACTTTCTCCGACAACGGGGTTCATTTGTATAGACCCTGTAAAAAAAGGACCGCTTACAACATATTTCTCACGCCAAAGATTTTGGATATTTCCACCATTATCATTATCTGGGTCATCTGGATCATAGTCTACAGTTAATCCAAGAGATTCTGCCACTGCGGAATTTCCCGTACCCAAAGGAGTGGTTCCAATCCGATCTTCATCGCCTGGCAGTTCTGACCCCCCAACAAAAGCTGGATATATTGTTCCCTCCCAGTAACCAGAGCCACGTCCTAACTCCACTTGACTTCCGTCATACCCGAAATCTACGCGAGCGGCAACAGAACCATACTTAGAGTTGTCATATTTATCATATGCGGAATTACCTCCAGCTACAGACCCGCCTGGACCTCCCTCCCCATCCATTATAGAAAACTGGAAGCTGTTTTGATTTATCCTAGGTATATAATGCCCACTTTCGGAAAAATACTCGGAAGGTTTAAATAGCGGGTTTCCGCTGCTGCTTATATCTAAATATCCACAAAAACCTTGATTAACTCTTCTTTCTCCAGAAGCGCCACCCCCCTCTGTGCTGTAACCCTGACTTTCGTGATCGTAAGTAAATTTACAGGTAAAATGTTTCTTAATTACAAAGGATGATAAGCTTTCATAAAAAAGAGGGGATGGTAGTCTAAACTTATGCTGTACGCTGTCGATCCAAGTGTCTTCATTCTCACCATTTTCTGTTGCGTCAATAACACTTGCGGTTAGAAAAGCTCCAGAAAAAACAGGATTTTGAATCGTAGAGGGGTGTATAGCCCACCAAGGAGACGTCGGATCTAATCGTTTAAAACAGGTCATTACATCGTCCTGCTCAACGTCTATTTTAGATACAGCTAATCTAAGGTGTTTTCTGCTACCACTATGTAAACTTGAATCTACCAGCTCTAGATGAAAATCTACCTCCGCTCTGTTTATTATAAAATATCCAAACGGGACAACCTCATCCCTCTCTAGACCAAAACCCTCCTGAACCTCACTTGTAGTGTTCTCTGGCCTTGTGTTTGCGTCTCCAATCTGACCCACACCACATATAAGGTAACTTAAATCATCACCAACTTTAATTTTTTTAAAATCAAAATCTTGATTAAAAGGATCATCCGCGTTATACCCTAAACCAAGATCATAAGCTTCTTTATCAATCCTAACTGTATTTTGTACATCGTCAGAGTTCGTGTCTATATCTATCCAGTTAGCCCACGTAAAAATACCGCCTCCACCATTACTTACAGCAGTCCCGTCTGCCCCAGCTAAAGCCTCGGTAACAGTTTCTTCTACAAGTTTTTTCCCATCAAATTCTATATCTAAAGTAAGCTTAAACTTTACCTTAAAATGTAAAGGCATAGTCTTTAGGATCAAAGGATTCCCTGCGCTAGTTCCGTACCTAGCGTTGTTACCATTAAGGAGTATTGGGGGGTTGTCGCCATCTTCAAGGTTTGTTACCCTCCATTTAGGTACACTAGCATCCACGAAGTCGCTAATTCCATTTCTCCCCACCCCAAAGTTTTGACCAAAGAATGGGTCTCCTTTTGCTCTTAAAAACCTCCCACCACTATCGTTTTGGTTTTTCCAACTATCTTGTTGACCTGTATTCCCACCAACTCCCTTTTCTTGTAGATCCGCAGGGGAGTCCGCGTGTGTGTTATTTGCCCCTGTGTTACTATTGCTCTCCCCATTTTCGTAGTAAAAGTTGTTTTCAGTTGTTAACGGCCAATGCCTATACCCTACCGCGTTAGAACTGTACTTACCCATCTGCCTAGACTGATGATAAGACCCATACTCACTTCTAGTTTCGTCCGCCTGGTATATGTGAAAATTGCTGTCTGGGGTGTAATCTAAAGAGATTATAATAATCGTGCCTGCGGATATACTCGCGGGAACTTGAGTTGTATCTATCTGAAAACCAACACATTTATTGTCCCCATAATTTGAAGGCTCTATAGAGGGATTGGCGCGTAAAGTTAAATCAAGAAAATCCTGTGGTCGATCATTGTATATAACGGTTGAGGTAGATTTAGTTACTACATTGTCATACCCCTCGAGGTAATTTCCATATACGAGGCGGTTCGATATTGCAGTCTGGGCCTGAGCTTTACGTGGTAAATTATCAAAGGTTTTATCAACCTCTTTAGGGGAAACACCCGAGGCTACTCTATCGTTATAAAATTTATATTCTCTAGAAGGTAGATTCCAATTTGCTGTATCTGCATCCGAGGTCGTGCTAACCTCATCTATCTCAAAAAAATTTGAGGTGTTACCATACCTAGCCAATATTCTAATTTTCTTTATTTCACTACCTACTAATGGTATAGTTAAAGTACATAGATTATGACTTAGAAGGTTTGACATTTGAGCCGCCCCACGATGGATTACAGATGGAGGGAACGCTATTACAGAATAAGCCGAGATTGCACTCTCCACCCCATCTTCATATATGTTTTGGTATGCAAACTGAAATCCAGGTGAAGTAGCAAAGTTATTCGTTGGCTTTAGCGGGTCTGGTGAAAACTCAAAGGTTATCCTGTTTAAGGGCACCTTAGGGCACGCGCAGATAAAGTCAGCAACATTGTAAGCAGAGTAACCACTAAGAGCATCATCTTTCTCTAACAAGGCTCTATAGACGTTTATCTTCCTTGGTTCATTTTTGTGGTCCGTAAAGTACAATAGGATGTCCTTTTCAAAATCTACTTTAAGCTCTGTGCCTTCAAGATAATCTGCTATATCATCATGCTTTTCAAACTCATTTGTGTTGGTATACACTATATCCCCCTTAACAAACCCATGCTGTGGAAAGTTAAATTGTGTCGAGGTAAATATTTTCCTCAGAGAGTTAGGAATTCCCATCCCAACTGTTTTTGACGTAGGCAATTTCCCATATTTATCATACGCCCAGACACCGTGGTCATTTGGGTCCTGACTCCAAACAAAAAAATAGCTTATCTGAGTTTTCCCATCTGTAACACTACCTATAACCTTAAGCGCGGAATCTGAAGAAATTGGTTCATCGTTTGATTGACCGTATTCTACATTAACGTTACCTTTTATATTCTTTAAGACACCTAAGTTACCCTCAGCATCTGTATTATCGTCCGTAATAAATAGATTAAGGGCGTCTATCATACTCGTCTTAGGGACAAGCCTGTGGTCTGAACTTTTATCCAGAGCCCTTGGGGTAATTTTATCTATCATTAGAACTTGGGTGCCTGCATGAAGTTTTTGCGTATAGTTTTAAGAGCTTCAGATTTACTAAAGTTACTTAGTCTAGAATTCGCCTTCCTTCTTTCGTTATAGTACTCAGAACGAGCCCTTCCTTTTTCGTTAGCGGGTACGCTTGCTTTACGTTCACACAACTTGTAATATATATAACATCTTAACGCTTCCTCTGCATATACATGCACTTCTGGGTCCGTAGCTCTAGCTTCGTCAGCTACATACTCCATAACTAACTGTGTGAAGTTACTGTTAGATGCTATTTCTATTCTGTTTTGATCTAGATTTATTCTAAACTCACCTGGGGCAGAACCGCCTCCTACACCATACAAACGCCCAGTACCTCCTTGGAAAATATAGTTTTCAAAAATAAACGCATTGAAATTGTCAGCGTCTGAGCTAGAGGTAGATGTTTTGTCGTCCTGTCGGTCTTTAATTATGTTAGCCTCTATATCTAATGGGTTGTCCTCGCTATCGTTAGTTTCATTTGTCACCGTCCCGCTAGAGTCCACTTCATACTTTTGTGAGTAGTTAAGGTTCCCGTTGTTGTTTAGGGCGCGGATAATTCCATCCTCCCCAATAATACCTAGTTTACTTACATCTACGTAGTCGTCTGGTAAAGTTACCGTATTGTTAGATTCAATATCAAGTTTAATAGAACGTATCTTCTTGCCTATATCAAACCCTATCTCACGTATACCCCGAAGAGCTAAGTTTCTTATTGCAACATCCGACGCGTTAGATACATAGTCGTCATGGTCTAAGGTGATTATAAAATCACGTACAACCTGACTAAGTTTTACTTTGTTCATACTCATTATTCAGAAGCTTCTTCTCGTGAGGCAAAAGACAAGATGTTTGGATCCCGTAAACGAACCCCAAGCAATTTAGCCATCTCTGATACTAATTCAGGTATACAATGGCTGGGTAGCATAAAATCTCTGGATGCTGTAGTTTGAAAAACTTGCATTCCACCAGTGGTGGATACAGCATACGTAGGTGGGAGAGCACTGGTGTTTTTTGTCCCGAACTCCCACGAAGTAGGGGTTTTATAGTATGTTAAACTTATGCGATTTACGCTAGCTGGGAAAACCTCTATATTCTCCGAGACCAAAGCCACGGGGAAGTCCATAGTAGGGGTAGAAAGATTGCTCCCTAGGATATAATTTGCCTTTTCAATGTCGTACAAAATTTCACACGAAGTAATATTAGTTCCGCTAGTAACAACACCATTTTCTATATCGTCATATATGCTTATTGAGATAATCTTAGATAGATCCAATGGTTTAAAAAATACATTCTCCGAAGAAGGTATAGTAGCTTTTTTTACAAAATAAGACAAGTCCTCTTGCTTCTGCTTGCGGACCGATTTATCCCGCCCTAATTCAAACCCCTGTCTGGATAACTTCTTAGCATCCACGAGTTCTGTAAAAAACTCATTATATACATTCATTTGGGCCACCATGGCTAGAGAATTAAACACCTGTGGTGTAATAAATCCCTTCTGCTCTTTATTGGTTAAATCCCTAAGAGTATTATATACTTGCTGTACGCTAGCCATACAACAAATATACAAAAAAGAAAAGCCGCCATAATAGGCGGCTCCCTTTCATTATATCATGAGTTTATCCCAGTCTATCTAACCTTTCTTCAATAGTTGATAGAGCAGAGGATCCCTTCTCAGTAAGGCAAAACCTTACCATAACGTCCATAGCATCCATACCTGCAGGTACGGAGACAATAAGTTTATTAGAATCAAACCAATAGCAACCGTCAGATTTAAGATTGAGTATCTGGTAATCTTTAGCTTGTTGTATACTCGATCTAACCTGAACCTGCACCGAATCAAACGATTGGATAAACTCCTCCGTGCGCTTCTTCGCAACGTTCAATAAGTTATATCGTATCTCACTGACAGGTGTGTTGATGTTTATACCGAAGTATAAAGCAATAGGTAGAAGCTCATTTACGTCTTTATCCCGAACCATAGTGACCGCCTCCGAAAGAAGAAACTCTCTCTTTAGCTCTTTCTCCGCATCTTGCTTTTTATCGACCTGTTTAAAGATTTTCCCCCCATTGCTTATATTCATAGGGTGTAGATCCATAAACTTACGTAAATTAGGTTTATCCTTAGGTACGAATAGTTTACCCTCTCTAAACGCTACCGTCTCCTTGCGGGCGTTATCTCCCTGCTCATCCGCCCATATAGAGGGCTCGTTAGGACAATATCGCATTTCACGTACAGTATCTTTATCACTATCATATACGGTAATTCCCTTTTGTGGGAGCATATATACTATCCCTGCGTTCTTTGGAATTTCGTATTCCGCGTGGTAAAGGACTGTCTCTTTGCGCTTTAGAGTGCGTTTTTTAGTAGGCGGTGCCTTCGCAACTGGCGGGGCAACCTTTGTCTGAGCTTGAGGGCGCTCAGGGGCCACTTTGACTTTCTGTGTCATAATAAATTAAATTAAAAATTATATAAATTAAAAAGGTCCGTTGCTAGCGTAGCCGCCGCATTGGTACCTATGTCTTTCTCAATAACGCCAAACCTTGCGACAGAACCATTAAAGCTTTTGCTTCGTCCGCTCGTAGCTACAATACCCCCACCAGACCCTATCTGCTCAATAAGAAGCTCCCCGTCGGTCATACCATCAAGGGAGGTTATCTTACCGTCAATAGTGTCATATTTGCTAAACCCAGGTATAAATCCAACTAAATCCCCTGTACGGCTATGTAGGTACATGTTAAAGTTTTTATCTCTACGTATAACAAATACATGGCATGTTTCACCCGTATCTATGTCAATATAGTTTTCAGGGAAATTGTAGGCTACTGTGCCTTTTTCAGCATCCCTTGTGGACACAGAGGCTGGCTCTCCTGTCCTCCCATCGTGCCTTACCTTAAACGTGCTTAGCTTACCCTCAGCTTTTTCTATACCGCCGTTAGCATCATACACAGCGTTACCAAAACACATCCCCATAGTGTCTCCGCTATCGTCACCATATATTACGCCGAGGGAATCATCGTTAGTGCTAGGCCTAAAGCACATATATATTGTGTAGTCTTCGCTCACTGTGTATGCATTAGGCACAACAAAATAATCATCCAGGGCTATAGTAGCGCTTGTTTTTGCTAGACCTCTTGCAGCACTTAAGCCAGTTGTATTGAGGGGATCCCCCACGTTGGCTGCAATACTATACGTACTGCCTCCTGTCCCTGCGTTATCCCAAGCCGTTATCTCGTCAGCGTTACTATATTTAGCTAATCCTTCGTGGTTGAAATCTAGAGAGGGTTTATTGTCCCCAAAGTATATCTCCCCTATAACGTCTGTAAATATTTTTTGTGGATCCCCTTTGCTTATCTCCCCAGAAGCCATAATGGTGGGGTTTACAGACACTTTAGCAATGACATCATCAATACCGTTTACTATAGCTTTATTAAACGTAGAACTTTGATTTGCCGCATCGAACTTCATAACCTGGGTTATGGTCTTTGAGGTTATAAATTTAGTTATATCGTCTATAAGTTCTATCTCTTTTCCTGATATACAAGAGACCTGTATGTTGGTTTTTTCTACCGCCTCCCCAGATAACAAAGACGTGTACTCATATAAACTGGTGTTATTAAACGTAAGCGAGACAGAGCCTTTTGTGGCTGTTATAAAAGCTAAGTTTTCTACAGGGATGACAATTACGGCCAACCCTATACCTGAATCAGAAGCTTTTACGCTCGATTCATTTACCTCACCTCTTATAAATTCAAAAAATTTCATTATGCATCAAGGGTTATTGCACACGAGACTATACTTGAATGTAAAAATAAACTATTTACATCATCGCAAACGACAATAGTTGGGGTGGTCCCGAGGCTTATCTCATCACTTATAGCTTTCATAACCGCCTTTTCGGTATCCGCAGTAATAGCCAGCGTAACAAGATCTAAACTTGCGGCCTGCCCTAAACCTAACGACCCAGGGGAAAACTTTAATATAAGCGTAGCATCAGCCCCCACGGTCATAGCGATAAGGTTATCGGCGGGATATGTGGCTGCATCATCAGCTGCATCTATAAACTGCAAGAATTTTTTCATTGGATTAAATTTACAACGCAAATATACAACAAATAAAAAAGGCCCCGAAGGGCCTTTCTCGTAGTGTTGTAAGATTACTTTATTGTAATCCCCACTCCATTTCTTCCCAGATAAGAGCTCCGTGAAGATCCGAAGAGTTAATTTGCCACCAATACATAACAACAGTTTCTCCACTGTCAAATGAAAAAGCTGGACTAGCAGTCAAAGCTCCATCATAGTAGAAAGTAACTGCGCCTGCGGCGCTTACGCGAACCTCTAAAGTGTGAGTTACACCATCAGCCCAATCAGTAACAGCTAAATCTGTAACTACTGTAGCAGCATTGTTTAGAATAGTTGACGTCTTAACATCTCCTGCGTTTATTTTAAAAGCTGCTAATTCGTCCAAATCATCTGGAGCGTCATTAAAAGCTTCATCTTTAGCAAACCCAAATCTGATATCATCAGAACCAGAAACATCAGCAATAGAGAATTTACACTTAGCGTAAAAAGCAGGTGAAGTTCCCACAATATAGTGGTCTTGATTCAATCTACCTTTAACAGTGCTCATCTTACTTCTAATTTCACGTCCGTCATCATCTGCAGCATCGCCTTGAACATCAATCCCAGTTGCCGCAGCAATAGGACCACATAGTGTTTGAGCTTGCTCCGCCGAAGCATAAACGTAGTTTCCGTCAGGCCATGTCCAACAGTTTGTTGTAGTGTCTGCGGTTAACGCTGCCGCTGCGCCAGTTGATGCCGTTATAGCAGGAAGAGGTGCGCCACAGTCTAATTTAGTCTTTTTAACAAAACCGTTGATTGTAACATCAGTATTAATGTTTCCAACCTCTAAGTTTTGTAGAGTTAAATCATTCATATTTTCTTATTATTATTTTTGTTTTTAAAAAAGTTAAGTGTAAAGAAGGCCGAAGCCCTATTCACGTTAGTCGAAGATTCTGTAAACAACAGTGAACTCAATTTTACCGTTACCAGTCGCAGTTAGAGTCTGGCTGGCGTTTAGGGTAAAATGTAGATCTCTTTCGTCAGTTACAACCGATCCAGTATCAGCATCGCTTACGCCCGCAGTAATTGTAGGAACAAGCAATGTGTTAGCAGCCAAGGTTAAGGCAGATCCACCAATCAAATTGTCA
>Ga0115545_1000269_pt1 | contig 28120 bp, 22 predicted proteins | sample COGITO_mtgs_1003_FD_87188 | JGI IMG/M metagenome (GOLD analysis project Ga0115545, IMG submission 87188) | Pelagic marine microbial communities from North Sea - COGITO_mtgs_100330 | ecosystem: Environmental > Aquatic > Marine > Epipelagic | place: Germany:Helgoland, sampling site Kabeltonne...
TACAGGAGTTATCAGAAAACCAACACCTGCTGAATCCACTATGGAAGTAACACCTGCTACACCGTAGAAAATTAAACCTTCTCTTCTTTCATAGGTAAAGGTTTCACCATTTTTTGCACTATCCCCGTAAGCCTTTGAAATCTGCACTATTCCATTTTCTTTTGGAAATCCTAAATACCCTAACTTATCATCATGAGTCATATTATTCAAAGGTTCGATATGAAATGTAGTCGTAATAGTAGTACCGGATAAAGCCAATTGGCAATGCACAGCATGATTAGGTGCATTAACACCTCTCCATAAATTACCTCTAAAAGTTTGGTCAACTCTGCTATCACCTGCATTTGTAAAATCCATAACACCTGTTGCATCTGCCCCACCACTCATATGTTTACCAATTGTAAAACCACCTTGACTTACATCTTTATCATTAAAATAAATACATATTTCATTTTCTATAGTAGATGGTAAAGATGTATTTTCATTGGCAAAATTATCTCCCATATTTTTGTAAATATATCTTATACCATGCTTCACACCTAAATTATCTTCTAGTTGAATACCATACATAGTAGAAGTTACATCTACTCTTTCTGAACCCGGTACATAATCAGAGTACGAAGACATTGTGCTTTTTCCATATCTGTTATCAAAGTCATTATCTCCGTTGTTACCATAACCCCATTTTCCAGCATTAGGCGACCAACCGGGTACACCACTTGCGACTAATCCTCCAAAATTAACTCTAGCAGTTGCAGATGTACCAACTCTTAATCCTTTAACAATTGTAGAACTAGAACCTTGAATATCGAATGACTCTAAACTATCCGTATTATGTCCTTTACCTCCTGTACTAGCAGATATCGCTTGTAGTTGCCCAAATTCATTTGTACCAAATTCATTAGGAGATTTGACATCCTCGCCAGTTGAACTTGGATGTATGTATTGTTGTAATGTTGTAATTGGAGCGAAAGGTCTACCATGTTTGTTAAGAGGCATGGGTGCAGGATGCATATTTTCACCTTGCATATCTTCAGGTAAAGCCCAAAAGTTACGCCATCTTCCACCATGACCTATTATGAATGTAGGTTGATATTGTGTTTGTCCAGTAGAATTATCTAACCAAATGCAAAAATTCCTTCCAGTTGCACCCGGTACAGTGCTATGAATTACAACTGTATGACCTATGTTACCATTTTCATCTTGTACTTCTCTACCCAAATGTGCTCTCAAGTAGCCCATGTGAGTACCTTTATCTGTTGTATTAAACGCTTTGTCAGTATCCCACCACACAGCAGGATTATGTGCAGAACCATTTTTTAATCGAGCATTTAAAGCCCCATATTGATTAATTTTTCTAACAATTTCTTCAACGCCGGAGAAAACATCTACAACACCTTCAGTTTGCCCAATTTCACCAACATCAACTGACAACCTTCTAATAAAATCCATATCTTTCCATTGTGGTAAATGTTGTAGCCTAGATTCTTCATGGTCGTTTAAAGTTAGTGAAGATGAACGTATACCTTTCAAACATAAAAAAGCAGGTATAACCCGTGTACCATCAGGTGTATCAAAGAAAGTAGAAGGGTCTCTAAAAGATGCACCCGATATAGCATTTCTAGTTTTAATTAAACTTTTAACAAATAAACTGACATTACTCCCATTCCTTGAAAAAGAATGTGTGCTATCTGCTACTTTTGGTAAAACTACACTTTGTTGAGTGCGTGGAGTGAGACCAGAACCGTAAGCAAAACCAGTAGCAGCACCATTTATACTATATCCGTTGTGTACAAAATGGCCATGTGATTTACCATGTAAAACAATACCAGAATTATTTCTTGTAGTATTTGTATTGTGGTCGGCTTGATAATTAGCAATGTCATGTGCATAAGCACTTTCAATAAATTTGGATTGTTGTTTAGAACGTATATAGCGATTTTGAGATGGGAAACCATTTGCAACGTCTATCTGCGTAGTCCATGCATGAGGTGCACCGCCATTAACAGATGCGACTTCTTTTGATATATCTGTACGTGTAGTATCTGTACCTTTTACAACATACCTATTCCAACCTATATGAGTAGTTTGAGCACTACTTTGTACTTGCATATGTATATCTTGCAACGCTATAAATTCTCTATCGTGTGCAACATCATATAATAAAACTCTAGCATGACCTTGTGATGCTAAGTAAGGGTCTACGTAAGCAACTGTTGGGGCTTGTGATGCTGTCAAACCTAAAGAAATATAATTTTGTTCTATAGTTTTATTTACATGTTGTACAAAGTTCTTTGCTGTTTCTAAACAACTTTCACCAATTAAAAAGTTTTCAAGCGGTATACTGTCTCTAGGGTTAGTAGTATCTAATTCTCCTAAACCTCCGTTAAATCCATTCCATACTTGAGACTCATTTAAAACTCCACGACTTTTAAAGAATAAACCTTCGACAGCATGTGGGTTATTATAACTCATGTTAGCCCATATTGTATCACCGTTACGTAATCCACCAGCAGCAAAAGGATTAGTCCATTTAGTGTTTAATATAGCATCTACATCTTCATAATCTGGACTTTGTACAACTATTTTTCCACCTGCATTTATTGAAGGTAAATTTGCTGTAAAAGTTATAGTGTGGTTGCCTGATGAAAAAACACCAGTATTAGCAACTACACCGAGATAAGTATACTTGGGTTCTGAACTACCACCATTATCATAATATTCCCATACTTTATCTCCTTTTTTGACATTAAAACCGAAAGCATTAGTATCTTCAGTATGCTTATGAGTAGTACCATGTAATGTGTTATCTAAAGCATATGTGACAGTTAATGCGGCACTACTTTTACTAACAGTAACAGGAGCACCTGTAAGACTAGATGTTGAAAGTGCAAACTCTTTTTGTAAAGTCATTTTACCTGCAAGTGTAGAAAGTGTAGTATCTTTAGTGAATATCCTTCTACATCTTCTAGTCAATGTAATCTTCTTACCAACAGCGGAAGGTGATAGTAAATCTAAATTATAAGTGGTTACAAATATATTTTTGTCATCTACATCAATACTACTAGCAGTGCTGTCGTTTTCTGCATTACTAATGAAACCATAATAATGACAGTAACCTAGACCTTCTATATAAGCCTCGTATAGCATATCTCCTTTTTCTTCACCTAGTTCATGTACAGCATCTATTCCTAAGTCTGGAAATTTTGCTAAATCTTCATCACTTAGTGATAAACTAAAACCTCTTTCATTGACACCACTAACTACAGCAGTTTCATAATGTTCATAAACACTCTGAATTACACCTGACGCTCTTTTCGGTTCTATAACACCAGTATGAGGATTAGATTCAGGACCAGCCTTAAATTCTACTGCACTAACATACTGACGCAATCCGTAATCTACATTCCCACCTTGCGTTTTTACATTAGCATCATCATAATAATACTCACTTCTACCTTCAAAATCAGACGATGGTGTATATTCATCTGACGCTATTCTTTTCAAACCATTTTGAGGTGAAGGACTGTTTGCGGAAATAGATTGTCCGGGTTGAAATACTTTATTAAAGTCCACAGAACAACTATATTTGTTAAATTTAGGTATAGTTAACACATTACCATTTACAGCACTATAGTAGACCCAATTGCCATCCGCTAAGTATGCTTTTCTATATCTATAAACACCGTCAACACCTTGATATTCATCTTCAGTAGTAGAAGGTATGGGAAATATAGAACCATCTTCAACAGTTAAAGTACCTTCAGCGACATAAGTAGAAGGTGTATAATTTAATGTAATTGTAGCAGGTATGTAATCATTATTTTCTATACTGAAAGAATAAGCAGAATCTGCTTCTCTATCAGCAGGTGCAACATCTTTTGGTCTTCTACCTACTGGATTTGGATTCCATGTATGAGCAGTCATAGTAGCATCTAAATGTACTTTAAAAGAATTATCAGGACCAACTAATACACCATTTCTATCATCAGTAAACATTTGATTAGCAAAAAATGGAATTTCTACTAATGCCCTTGTACTAGCATATTGTGTACCTAATTGATAATCATGAGATACATCATTCATAGCCTGAAACATTCTATCATTAATAGTAGAGCCATTATCAATAAGGGATTCTTCACCAAAATCACCTTCACTCATAATTTCAAAGTTTACTATACTTACATTATTTCCTAGTACGTTACCATTAAACAGCCCTTCTTTTTGTAATAATGCAGCCACAGTTGTATACTCAACACCATCTTTAGTTACGAAATCTCCACTACCTAATGTACTTTGACTAAAAGTAAAAGATACTCCCGTTTTACTATCATATCTAGCACTAGCACCACTAGCAAAGTAAACACGCCCATAACGTGGAAAACCATAAGTTCCCCAAGTGCTTGATTGATTATTTATAGTGTTAACAAGAAATACCGTATTAGCATTGCCAAACAAATCTGTTGATGACATTGTGGCAACTTTGAGTGCGTAAGCCCTTCTTGTTGAATATGGTTTATGGGCTAAAATACTTTTTTCAAAAGTAGCATTAGTATCCATAGCACCTTGACCCGGACCTCCAAGAGTAACAGTAACCACAGGTGCATTCGGCTCAATTTCTTTTACAATATGTGAATCAGGACTACCTTTACCTTTGAAATCAACAGTAGCATTAGTTAAAGATTCAGTAACACCATAACATGTGATTTTATCAAAACCACCTGCTTCATCTTGATTATTAGTCATAGAGCGTATTCTAGTTTTACTCATCATATAAAATAAACTAGCATTATTAGGAGTATTAACAAAATCGTTTAACGTTTGTAAATGTGCTAATTGATTAGTTCTTCTACGGTCAGAAGGTTGAATTATTAATTGTAATTCATTTTCATTAGAATAAATGTTATCTATCACATCAAACATTTCATGTATGGGTGATATAACAGGCCCAATACCTGTGTCAAATTGACCATTAGCAGGACTATCAACTATTGTTTCAGGTTCTATTCTACTAAAATCACCTTTATCTACAAAAGTAGTAGATGTATTGATTTTATTTAATACTAATTTGTTAAAAGCGGAATTGTGTTTGCTAGTTTGAGATACAGAATCTTGAACAATTTGTGGAGTATTATTACGTATAGCATCTGCTTGAGCAGAAGGAGTGTAATTAACAGGAGTTAAAGATTCATCTAAATTAGCATCACTATCGTAACCTTCACTATTATCTCCGACTAATTTATTTATAGCCAATATATCTTCAAAATCACCAACTTCTGTGCTTTCTAAGGTAACTAAACCGCCCGGTGCATGTAAAGTTAAATCATTTGAACTCAAAGCAGTTACAATTAAATCGTAAATAAAATTGTTAGTACCTAAGTCTAAATCAGTTGAAGGTACAGTTTTTTCTATCATTAATAATGGAGTATCTGTATTACTACTAGACATAGATGCACCTGTTAAATCTATAGCATTATAATGAATTTCAATGTAAGGTGCTATATTATATGTTGACCTTAATATAGGTAAATGTAACAAAGCCACTCTGCTTTCTCTTGAAGGTCTCAAATGATGGGTACGGAGTTTTGCATCGGCTTGTACACCAAAAACAGGTGATGGTCCTTTTAATAAAAATGGTTTAACATCAAACAATGGGCCTCCTATTGCTAAAAGTTTTTTTGTTCCTGTGATACTCACACCTTGATAATCATTGTAAACTGTAGAAACGGCGGAAGAATTTTTTACACTTTTTACATTAAAATTACCTATGTCTCTATATATGTCCAATTTACTATTCACGGGTAATTGTCCAGTCGTACCTTTAACAGATTCATCATATAATAATTCAACAATATCAGCAGTGCCATCTGATGATAAACTGATGATTTCTTCGGTAGCAGGTGGTAACATTCTAAGATAATGATGACCGTCTACATGATTTTTAATATGTCTACCACTATGTCCAATACTAAACCGTGTATCTAAAGAAGTAGGCCAAGTAGCAGCAAACGGATTATTTGTATCAACAGTAGTAATAGACATTCTTGATGAAAACACAAAACCATGATTGTCAAACCCACCTTCATCAATCACCATTTGACCAGTTCTATCAATTATTTGAGTTGAATAATGAGGTGGTTGATACGGTTTACCAGTAGCACTATCTACAAGTAAATCTGCACTTATTATAACAAAAGAGTTCTCAACATTACTAGTATGAGTAGTATTTAACAAACCTCTTTTTCCAGTAGCATGTGTGTCGAAATCTAAATGTATACTAGAAATAGTTAATTGACCATTAGTTGTATTTATGCTTTCCAATCTAACTCTTTCTGGAGGTTTAGAATTTGGTTTTTTTGTGTTAGGATTTATAGAATTAGGATTAATGAGTAAATTATAAGGTACATGTGGTAAACTTTGTGAAATACTACCTGCACTATTTGGTTGTATAATTTCATATTTACCACTACTATAGGGAGAAACAGTGAAATCTATAGTACCACTAACTGTAGATAATCCAGTTAATTTTTTTGCTAGTGTAACAGCCTCAGTAGCCGTAATAGATATAACAGTAGAACTAACATCTGAAAAAGTATAAACATCTTCTATTGGTGTTATAGGTTCTTCAAATCTATATAATAACATAGATGTGTTATTAGGTAAAGGGGATGTACGTAACAAAAAACTAGAATCAAATTCTGCACTAACGTGTATGGCTTCCATGACACCTCTGAATTGTCCTCCTTCTCCACCAATGTAAACGTGTGATGAAGAGTTCTGCAATCTGTTTGCACCTGTACCTAAATTCTTTTTCGCTACCACTTGACCATTTATGTATAATAACATTTCAGTGCCTCTAAATGTAGCCACAACGTGTAATAAAGACCTATGATTTTTGTTCAAATCTGTAGCATCATCATATGATGAATTGAATCTATTATAAGAATCATGTATACCTTGATATTCAGAAGTTGGATACACCGTACCGTCATAACCATTAGTTTCTTCAAATGCTGTAGTTATAGTATGTATAGTTGTTTTATTACCATCATTAAGATGTACTGTAAAAACGGCAGGACCGGGAGTATCTACATTACCTAAAGATAATTCAAATTGACCTTCTTTCTTTATGATAGTCCCTCCACAATCGGGCATAACCCATGCTTCTATAGTTACAAACGGATTGTAATTACCAAATGTAATACTGGTTTCTTTATCACCTTTAGGAGAACTACCTAAAACAGTTCTAGCATCATAACCACCTTCTGGTTTCTTGTGACCTAAATCAGAAAAAGCACCTTGAGGTATAATGATGCTATCACTAACTCCATCAAAAAAGAAAGCCTTGTTTGTAGAACCTATTGCAACCATAATATCACAACATTAAATCAATGGCTTTGAATACCATATTATACAAATAAATTTGTTCACCAGCACTATAACTTATATCTAATTTTTCTATACTTCCTGTTATTCCAGTAGTATAATCGTCTTCTGAAAAAACAACATTGGCAGATTTAGTGTTATGTTCCGAACCTTTAGTGCCAAAGGGTTTGTTAGTATTACCTTCTTTGGGCTTTCTACCCACAGGCATCATAAAATTCCTAGCGACATAACTACCATCTGTAGTTTGTACCATTGAATTGTAAGGTATTTGTAAACCAATATAGTAATCACCTTCTTTAAAAACAACTAATTCAGGTCCAAAATTATTCAATGCTTCACCTGATAAACCACCAATTAATAAACCACCAATAAAACCTACTGGTCCAAATGCAGCACCAGCAGCACCAGCAGTAACACCTCCACCAACAATATTTCTAGACCGTGAATTTCTTTTGCTGTTGTTTAATACCCCATACATATCCATTACTTTATCTCCGGCAGATTTACGTAGACTATTTTTACCACCTGTAAAATTAGTTCTGTTTGGCATTCTATATACATCACTACTTTCTATACCATCAGCAACAACTTCAGTTTTAGGTACAACACCTGCTGTATTTTGTAAAATATTAACTGCACAATTAGAAGCAACACTCATATCTGTTTTGTTTCCATCTACAACACTAGCAGTAAAATGATTATCAGCGGAAGCATTTATACAAGCCGCAATAGCAGTAGCAAATTGTTGTGTTTGTGTCAACCATAAAGAAATAGTATTTACGCCGTAAGCAACGAGATTATCATAATGAACTGATACAAAAGCATTGCTACCGCTATGTGCAGCATACACTCCACCACTATTTATTGAAGTAGTTTCAGTAACAAATTTTAATTTTATAGTTCTATATGTGTCTGTTTGTGTAGGTATATGTAGAAAATTAACTACAGAATTGTTCTCAGGTGTCACTGAAGCACCGGATGCTGCAAGCATATTTTTTTTAGTAAAAAATGGTGTATTAAGAGAAGTTCTTGCAAAATCAAGTTTAGCATTCGCTGCTGTCGCTACATTAACATTCTCACCATCGTCTGCAAAAAAACCTTGTATTACAATTGAAGATTGATTTAAGTTCATATCTAAACCAAATCTACTACTACCATTGAATGGTACAGGTTTAGCACCTATTTTTCTTGTCACATTGATGTCTATACTTGTAGCCATTAGTTCAGTTATGTTGCCATTTTCTTGAGTCAATCGTATTGGATGGGCATTGCGTGTCAGACTCATACACTATTACCTCTACCTGATGCACCAGCACTTCCGCTGTTAGTTCTACTAATTTCTTCTTTCATCATTCTACTAATATCTGCTGCTAAACTTCTCTTATCAGTTCTATCAGTAATCCCATTTGCATCTATATTTATATTGTAAACTACATTAGTAGTAGAAGAAGTTTCTTGAGTTCTTGGTTGTGATGAACCGTCTGAACCACCGGGTATAATCTTAACAGCGGCATTCATAACTGAGTCTAAAGCAGAGCCACCTAATTTTAACAAAGTGCCTCCTACACTACTTAGTATTCCCGCAATATTTTCAACTACATTGTCTATTGCATCTAAAATAGGTCCTATAGTATTATCATAAGTAGTTCTAATTAAATTTGTGAAATTATCCCAACTATTTCTTATAGCACCAAAAGGGTCTAAATTAGTTAACTTTTCCCATAAAGGAGAAATATTATTATTCCAAATACTTGTCATTTTTCCTACGAGATTATCCCAAATTCCCGTTATGATAGATAGACCGTTATTTGCTAAGTCGCTAAAACTATCCCATAATGGTGTAATATAGGTTTCCCAAACAGTGCTTAAAGTAGATAAAGCATTACTTCCTAAACTTAAAAATCCATCCCATGCATCGGAAGTTAAATCGCCTAAGTATGAAAACATTTTACCATAAGTCATGTTCCATATACTTTGTATATTGTCAAACATACCTTGAAAATCACCAGTAAATAGATTTACCCAAAAGTCAATTATTTCACTTACTAAACTCTTGAACCAAGTAGCAAAATCTCTAGCCCTTTCAATCAAGGGGGCAAAAATAGGAGTTATATTTTCAGACCAATAGGTTTTGAAATCACCAACTTTCTCCATTACAAATGACATTGCTTTACCAAAAGCACTCATTAAAGCAGTTCCAATTCCAATAACAATACCACCTATAGCGTCCATTGCTGATGTAATACCAGCGGTAGAACTAGATACTGCTGAAAGTGCATTCAAAAGTGTTCCTAACGCCATTAAAAATCCTCCGAATCTAAGAAAGAATAATCTACTGACACAACTTCACTTCCTGTATTATTTTGTTTATTTTGTTTATTTTGTTGCTGTTTTTCTCGTTTATCAACGGCCATTGCCCAAACCAAAGATTGTTTGAACATTTCTTTGTCCATCCCATAAACTTCTTGTAACGAAACACCGTAGTGTTTGGCTATGATGTATGCGAACGTTTGAATGTGTAAATACACATCGGTAGGGTTATCTATTTTACCTGTTTTTAGATAACGTTCTACCTTCAATTGTTCGCTTTCGTAAACCCCCCTTGCATAGCCTCTGCTAGTTCATCAGGCTTCGGTAAGAGATTTGCTATTCGTTGTCCAACATCTGAATTTAAATTAAGTAATTCACTACTTGATAATACTGGATTGGTCCTAACAATCCAATTAGAAAAAGCGTGTTCCCAATACGCATGTAAATCCAAAGAAGCGGTGTTATTATCTAATATGAACATTTTTTGAGCAGCATGTTGAATATCCAGAAAAGTAATATCCCTTACCCAAACTTCCATGATTAAATCAGGATTATCCGGGTCTATCGCTACTTCGTGTTTCTGTTCATTCTTCTTCGTTAATATCTGTTCCTTGTTCACTATCATTATTTTCCACTTCCTCGGTTACAGCCACTTCTTCAGCGGGGGCATCCAACTCTTCTTCAGCAGCCTCTTCCGAGGGGGCTTCTGTTTCGTTTTCTGTCGGTTGTGTATCGAGACCTTCATCATTTCTTCTCATGCGAAGAACAATTTCTGCTTTTGTTCCGTACACTGGAATGCCTCTACTTTTGCATTCTGCACGTAACTCAACAACGGTCCACGAATCGTAATCTATTTCACTAAATGGGTTGACTGCATTAGTTGTTTGAGCAACTTCCTCAACAACTTCCTCAACAACTGCTTCTGCTGCTTCTACCCAATCAGGTTTTTCATTTGAGATTAAATTTAACATATAATCATCTATTGATGCTCTAGTTTGTAAATCATCTGTAATAGATGCTTGCACACCTAATTTTTCTGCTAACCATGTAATGTATTTATCTCTACCATTGCGGCGATGATATACAACTCTTACTATTGGAAAAGGTAGTGTTTTATTCATTTAATCCCTCATGCATGTAATATAGTGTCTTGTGATACCACTTTCACGTTTTTGGGCATAATTTTCAGTGTGGCTTTCATTGGCCCTTTATCTTCCGGTATCGGTAGAGGTGCTTCAGTAATAAAATAATCATCCATAATTATGTCAATTGATTCTCTAACTGCAACTGATGCACTACCCTGTTTAATGAATGATAGACGAATCATATCAGCATCGGTAGCATCTGTAACAGTTTCATCGAAATTTCTTATAGCCCTTCTCATATTATGATAAAGCAGAGGGTCATCTACTATTATTTCCATTTCTAATTCATATTCAGTTTTACCCTCTATTGCAAGAGACGCATTCCTTGAACCTGCGAATGGTACTCGGTCAGTTACAGAATCTGTTGCAGTTATACCTCCTATGACATAGTGTTGTTCTACACCTGTTTTACCGTTGAGTGTGAAAGAAACAACTTGTCCTAATGTTGTACCAGCCATTTTTATTGTACCATTGTAGAACATAAATGGTTTCTGTGTACCTTTTGCAAGACCCATTTTTTTCCTATCAATTAAATTATCAGCAACGTTAGTTATACTTGCATCATCGAAAAGTTTGTGTGTATCATATCTATCCCCTTGATTGCTACCTTCTAGTCTACCTGTATCAGTGTAACAAAGAGCAGCGTCAAAGTTTGTAGTCATTCTAAGTGCTGCGTCAGAATCTGCTGTAAGTACGAAATCTTTTACTTTACAACCACGAAATACACGAGTAAGTTGTTTTGAGTCAGTTGACCCACCATCTACAACTTCTGTAGCACCATTATCATCAATAGAAGAATTTCTTCTGACACTAACTTCTAATGCAAATGAAGGTAATCCTCTTTGAGAAAAATAAAGATGTTTTTGCGGATTTTGTATTTCTCCAGTTGTAAGAAGATTTGGTGAACCAGTTGAATTATCTGCTGCTAATTGTATAAAATCAACATTCACATTCTCAGCATGTGCAAAGTCGAGAGGGCTATCTAACCATATTTGAGAAGTATTAGTTTTATAATTAAAACCGACAATTTTTCGTACTTCAACAGGGTTTGCTTGAGTTATGATACTTTCTGCTCCAACTGTAGGCCAAGTTCCTGATGCCACATTGTCCATAGCAGTTGTTATTCTTACAGTAGTAGTAGTATCTTGTATTACAACATAATCACCAACGCCTATACCACTAGGTGTAGCATTTCCTGCGTCATCAAGTTCTATGTATGTTGCACCTACTTCAGTAGCACTTTTTAACAGATAATTGTTACTACCTCCACCACTAATTGTAGTTGAAGGAGCAGATAATTCGTGCCCAAGAGCATAATAAAACCAACGTGCATTATGTAAATTAGCCTCAAATGAACCACCTTGATTGATGAATCGACCCGGCACTTGTACCGCTACATCTCTTCCAACACCAACAACATGCATTCTTTTCAAATCAACTTTAGTATCCGGTAATGCTATAGTGTTAACTATACCTAAAAATTGGTCTGTCATTACTCTTTCAGCAGAGGCATTTGCATTTGCAGAAATAGCATTCGCAGTATCAAAAGTTGGTGTTTTGAAAGGTAATATTTTACACACTGTACCTGCTACTGAATCTATATCATTGGTAGCATGTTGCCCTGTTAACGCAGGAGATATTGTTAATCGAGTAACAGCAGATGCTAATTCATGTTTAACTATGGTAAATACCTTATTATCATTCCCTGCTAAAGCAGTAGGGAGACCTGAGAAAACTAATTGAGAACCAACTAACATACCAAGCGGATAACACAACACACCTGCATTAACAGGAGTATTTGCTACTCCAGCATCAAAAAAGAATGTACTAGTATTAACGCCCTCATCTGCACCAAAATTTTTACCTTCAAAAACAATTTTAGGGTCATTACTACCATCATAACCATGAGTTATCACTACACCACTTTCATGTCCAAAAGATATTTCTGCTAAATCTCCACGATAAACTGTTGATGGCATATTTTTTCCTCAAGTTATTAATTCTGCAAAGGTAATTACCTCTATTTGAAAGGTCATACGGAATAACCGCTTGCTCCTATCAGAGAGGTCTGTACGAGTCTTGTATACTAACCTATCGAAGTTTACCCCATCTCCTTTGCGTTTTAGATGAGTACACCTTCTAATTTCATTTTCTAATTTCTGTAATTGCTCACGAGATTTAGAAGTACGTATATCAACAGTTATATTGATTCTAGTAGTCACAAAGTCATAAAGAATATCCGGTATTTCTTCGTTATGTGCAGTCTCGAAAACTAACACATAATCACTTCTACCTAAATCAAGACGCTTACCTCTTTCTGGAGTAGTCTCGGCTATATCTATTATCACAGGTTTAATGTTGTCAGTGTTACCTCTATTCCAATTATCTTTGAACGTATCAAGTACAATTGTAATACCTTCTTTAGCCATATCATTTCACCTTTTGCGGTTTAATTTTCTTTTGGTATACCAAATCCGGTGTTAAGATACCACCTTGATTGATTAATTTATATTCACTTAGCATGGGTGATTCAGTCATCATTCTTTTGTTAATAACCATCTCAACATATTCATCTTTTTCACCTTCACTGTCTTCAGATATACCCGCCAATCTATATTCATCAGTAGTTATTTTTTTACGATACTCTTCAGGTCCTTCGGTAATTGCTTTTTGTACATCTTTTTGTATATCGCTATTTTGATACACTTTAGTCAATTCTTTTAACCAACCATCTTTTGCAATATTACTTTTAACCAAAGAGAACCACCTCTTTATATCTAGCCATCGTTTTATCTACGTCCGCTTTATAGAGTTGTATCTTAGAGGCTAAGTCTACATTTTGAGAGCCTTCAGGTATTAACACACTTCTATCGTCACTCATCAATAAATCAATAGCAACTAATTTAGTACAAGCATCTTCAATAGCCTGTTCAAGATATCTTTCACCATAGATATAGGAAGTTTTAATCGCATTCCACTCAAAAAATGGATATGAATTATTAAAGTAGATAATACCCATCTCATGGTCTATCCACCAATCTCGTAATCTACCTTGGTCGCCACTTGCACTTCCACCTTGTAAATCTATTTTTGGTTGATGTTGTGAAAGTGAACCTGCAACATCTGCCAAAGCACCTATAACTGCTACACAACCAGTAAACGTGGTTGATGTTTTCCCTGTGTAACTAAAAACACGAGTTCCATCAGTAACTACTCCAGCATCTACAAAACTAGAAGCATCTGCAACTGTAATAGTAGTGCTGTTAAGATTACTAAAAGTTGTATCAGCCGTAGAAGTTTGACTTATGGTTACACCGGGTACAGTTGATACAAGACTACAAGTTTCTCCACCTTTTGTACCTCTCATACTAGTAACTTTGACTATACCTGTACCATAATCAGAATTGGCTGAAGCATAAAATTCATTATGAAGTGCAACATTAGCAGTATTACCTTCAAGTGTAAAAGTAGGACTAAAATCAATAGCAGCCTTACTTACTCTATTTTCTTTATTAATTAAATCTGCAAGATTTTGTGCAGTAGTGACTTTATCAAAATCACTTCTCCATTGATTAGTGCCAGTACCTATGGTTAATGTAGCAGCACTACCATTACCCGGAGACATTACAATAGAACCTGTAACTCCTTGTACGCTGTCAGGGATTCGTATACGTGCTTCTGCTGCACCAATTTCTCTATAGTCGTCTCCTTGCCATAGTTCAAGCCTTAATAATTGTTGAACATTTCTAAAAAGCAGTGGAGTCGTCCCTACGTAATCTGTATAGTATCTACGCCTGTAAGGTTTGTATGTATCAAAATTAATATATTCTGCACTGACAAGGTATGGTCTCCAAGCATTATGAGTTTCATTATCTATCTTATCCTGCATACGTTTTATGATAGTCTCTACTTTTGTTTTAGTAAGCCCTCTTGTTCTACCATTAGAAAAAGATGCTTGATTTTGTACATAACCATTATCTGTTGTTTCATATAAACCGGGATTTATCGCAGATGAAAATGTTAGTTTTACACCACCTGTTGATGTAGTTATGCTAGTAATTACACGTTCTAAACCCATAGGGTCAGTATCACTGTAGATGAGAATTGTATCTCCTACACTAAAACCTATGGCTCTGTAATCAGAACCTGTGACAAGAACCGCATTTGCTTCTGCATTAGCAGACATTAACACCGCTTCTTGTGGTCCTATGTCTAACAAATCTGCTACTTTTTGAGCAGTTGTATATACTATTGCATCGGGGTCTAAGGGTCTTGTTTCGCCTTCACCGGGATTGAATACTTGGGGCATACATACAACTCACTTTTAATTAAACCCAAAATCCTGAAGACTAGTTTGTCCTGTGACACCAACTTGAGGTCTAGGTTCAGGTTGAGATTGCGTTGACATATTACTAATGTATTCCATTATTTTATCATGGTCCGGTCCTACCGCATCAATTGCTTGTCGAACCATCTCTGAATGGTCAGGTTGTGATGGTGATACTGGTGGTGGTGATACTGGTGGTGGTGGTGATACTGGTGGTGGTCGTGGTTCATTCGTCTTCATTTGTGCTGCTTGCCCATCTTCATTGAAATGATGTTGCGGATACATACTAGTAAATTTATCATGATGTTCATGGTCGCCGTTAGGTCCTGAGACATGATGTCCATCATTATTAATTGCTAATGGATTCATAGCCATTGTTTTACCTAGTTTTGAATGGTCGGCAAGGAATTTTAAATTATACGGATTTTCTGGACTAACAGCATTTAACATCATACCACTTGTCAATTTATTCTTCGCATCTGCATCTTTATTACCATGCATTCTGTATGCTAAAGAATTAATATATTGAGATAAACTCAAACTATCTTTACCAGTATGTTTTTTACCTAAAGTTCCATGTGATTTACCCTTGTGGTCCATCAATTTCATACCCGCTGGCATGGCTATTTTTTGATGTTTAAAATAATCTCTTTGCTTTCTTGCTTTCATAAAATTCCAAGTTAAATCAAATACTTCATTCATAATCTATTCACCTCGTCTCTATGCCCTTTATTAAATTCCATCGGATTGCCACAAGCCCCACAATCTGCTCTCCACATAAAATGAAGCATTCCACAGTTCGTACATCTAGTACCTGCACCTATATTCAGAACGTCTCCTACATTTTCTGTTCTTGTTCGCTGATTTCTTGTGACACCCTTTAGTGGATGTTCTTTATCAGAAACTTCACCACTGTCATAAGCGGTATCAATTCTAACATTTTGTTTTTGTGCTCTAGTTATGTCATCAATTTCTAATGTTCTAACATCGAAACTCATTCATATCCCTCACTCTCATGCACTACCTGTTAATGATAGTATTAAAAAAACATTACCTAATACAGTGATTGGTTCTACTGCTATTAATGTACTACCGGGTGTAGATGCTGCTGCATCTGTCATTGCTTTACTAACGCTACCTGCTGTATTGTATGTACCGGGTGTAGAGAACTCTTTCGGTGAGAAAGGTCCAATTACTTGTATTTTAGGACTAACTGCCAATTAAAACACCGCCTTAGCGTTGTCCTAATGCCATAAATCTGTATACTTCTGTGTTTACTACTGTTAGTAAAATATCAGTTGCCGGGTCTGTGTCGATTGTTACGACTGGTGTTACTACTACTGATGCTTTTACTGGCATAATAGTAAATGAATCAATAGTTGATAGAAAATCTCCTAGAGACACGGTTTGTGACGTGCCATCTGCTGTAAAACTTCCCGTTACCATCATTAAATTACCCATTACGCTAGGTCTGCTATCTAAAGTTACTGTTGCCATATTTTATCACTCCATTGTTTGTTCTTCTACCACTTCAGCGGCTTCTTCTACTACGACCACAGGTGGTGCTGGATTTAGATGTTCCTCAACTAAACCCAATAATGCACCTTTTGTCCTGTAACCAGCACCGAAAGAAACTCCTTCTGCTTTCAACCATTTCTTGATGTCTCCTACTCTCCAACCGGAGTCAGGTATTCCATCGGCTTTATCATCAACAGTTTTTGCTTCTGAACCTGTTAGTTCATAATCAGAACCTAATGATAATGAATACTTATCACACCATTCTTGTGTGACATTGTATGTTTCACCTCGGTAAACAGTCTTCCCAAATCCTCTCGGACCGGGAGACATGTAATATTTACCGATATACTTTAGTTGTGGCATGAAGAATCACCTTAGTTCAGTAGTAACACCGTTATTTGTGCTACTTGGTTTGCGACTTCAGAGTCTACGATTAGACAAGGTAGTAAACCACCTGTTGCTAGTGGGGCTACAGTATCGTCTGCTCCTACTAGTCCAGTGTTGGTCATTGTTACAGTTATGTCCTTAGCAGCAGTTGCTGAGGCATATCCTACGATTCCTAGAATCTTTGATGCTCCAGCAGAGAACAGTAGAGGTTCTACTGTTCCTGCTTGTACGACGTTTACCGTGAATGTTACCATTCTCAAACTTCCGTTTGCATTTGTTGTGTTAGCGTTTTTTGCGTTAAAGCCAGCAAGAGCACCCGGATATGAACCCGCTGCTGCTCCGCCGTCCAACCATGCTGTTTCGTCGACTGGTGTACCAGTTCTCATGTCTATGTCAGCCAGTATGCTCACTAATGTGAAATCACTGTCTGCTACTTTTATGCTTAATCCTTTATCAGTTGTTGTTGTTGTTGCTACCATAATTTATTCCTCCATTAAATCCTCAATAAACCTTACTTAAGGTCTCTTACACTCCCTTGTGCTCCGAAGAAAGTAGTCCAGATTTCACCCATTGTTCGGTAAAGTCCTTCCTGTCCTAATCTGTTTATTGCGAATGGGTCTCCTGTCTCTATACCAGACTCAAAGTATTGTGTTGGTATTGCTGTACTAAAGTGTAGATAATCTGTATCTAGTAAGTACATTCTTGAAATTCCGTCTTTTGTAACGTCTTTAGATGGAATGATTGGCACACCGTTGTATGTTGCTACGATGAATCCAGCCTCGATTCCCGGTACACCCTTTACTCCATTGTAAGTAGGTGTAACTCTCTTCTCTTCCATGAATCTTTGTTGAGATTGTAATAGTTGTTGTAATCTCATCAATGTGTCATATCCAGTTAGTATAACTTTTGGATTTCCACCACGTACCCATAGTCTTTGGAATATATCATCAAGTTGGTCAAGAGATAATGTTCTCCTGTTACCTGCTGCTCTATCAGAACCACAGTCAACTTCAGCATTTGACCAATCGTTGTCACTTCTGTTTATGCTGTATATATCTAAGTCATTTGCACCACAGTGGTCAGTTCCTACTGAACCACCAGTTTCCATAGTAGTTAATCCACCGGAAGCACCACCATCTGCACCAGTAATTCTATCAAGAGATTCATAGTTATTACCTGCTACGTTTTCGCTGTCGTCTAATAACATTCTATTGATTGATTCTGCGTGATGTTTACCCATTTCTTCTTTAAGAACTGAGCGTATATCTCCCATTCCGTCATCCTTGTCAGCAAGGAAGATAGCAGTTTCAGACATATCGAATGTATGAGCGATTGTCTTTGGTTTTGCTGCTATGTGTTGGAATGTTGGTCTTTGTGTGTCTGGTAATGTTGAGTTTTCTGCAACTCCACCAAGTAATGAACCAGTAGTAGCATCTGAAGGCTTTGCTGTTATAACACGCCATCCTGACCTATCCCAAGGTTTCTTAGGTAGTATACTGAATGCATTGAACTCTTGGTTCAATTGAGACCATACTTTGCGTCCATAAATTGCTTGGTATGTACCAGCAGTTGTAGACAACATTGGGCTGTCGCTTTTCAGTAGTTCACTACCGGAGTATGAGTAACCCATTGCGTTACCCGCACCATAATAGTATCGTTCCATATCAGTTATTGTTCTTACGTAATTTCTTGCCATTTTATTCACTCTCCCTCAAAGACTCGACCTGCGAGTTGATGTACTTCTTCCCAAGACATTTGTGCTAGGTCAGAAGTTGATGGAACTTCATGTTGTGGTTCAGCAGATTTTTGTAGTGTTTCTCCTACTTCTGCTGGTGTACCAATATTGTCAATTCTTTCTGTAAGTAAAGAAATTGCTTTTTGTATATCATATAGAGGACCACGAGAATCAAAAGCAGCGGCTTCAGCCTTTGCTATTTCTTCTGTGCGTTCTGCTTGATATCTCTTTGCGAATGTATCTTCTAAAGAACCACGGAACTCGTTTTCCAAAGCAGCGGCTTTGTAAACTTCATATGCCGCTTCTACATCAGAAGTATCTAAATCCATAGGGTTCAAGAAATCAGATTTCTTTACATTTCCACCGCTGTTGAGTTTAGGGATTGCTCCTGTGGATGGGTTTCCACCTTCTTGTACTCTGCCTTTTACTTGACCACCATTAGTTGCAGTAGTATCTTGCAATTCACCGGGGGTTGAACCCATATTATTTTTTGCAACTGAATCATTATCAAAGTGTGCTCTTGCTTCAACTGTATCAACACCAGCACTCTTTAGTGTGTCTTCCATCCAATTTAGGTAATCGGATGAAATAACATCAGAGTATTCTGTATCTGATTTCTTAGCATCATCTTTGTCTTTGGATTCTTTCTTGTCATCCTTGCCTTCATCTTTTTTATCTTCAAGGAAAGCAGGTTTTTCACCTTTTTCCATTGAGTCAAGACGTGACTCTAATCGAGAGAGTACGTCGGTCATCTGGTTCATTGTGTCATCTTCTGTCATTTTTTTCACCTTGTTGGTTTCTTCTTGTTTATCTTCCTTTAATATTCTGAATGTTGCTTCGGGGTTTATTCCTTTTTCACAAATTGTGATTTCGTGGAGTTCGAGTTTGCTGATTTCTTGATAATCGCCATGTTTAGGGTCTGATTTTCTGACTCTCTTGAATGCCTGTCCACCTATACTAAAGCCGCGTAATGCTCCTTTTCGTATTTCGGCAGCGACTTCTTTGGCTTTTTCGATGTCGTCACGTAGTTTTATTACTACAAACATTCCGACATCATCCACTTCGCTTTTCCACAACCTCCCTTCGCTATCCGTATAATTTGGAACTACATCTCCGACTTGTATATTGGAGTGTGCCAACTGCACATTCCTATAGGATGGATTTTGCATAAATTTTCTAAATCCATCTTTTAATGCCCCTTGTGTTATTAAATCGCCTTGTTTGTCTACTAGTTCAACACTAGCGTATCCAGCGACGACAAGTTCATTCCCTGCTTTAAGCAAACTGATAGGTTCATCAGAAGGTTTGTACTGTAGTCTCGGCTGCACACTAATTCCTGTTTGGCTTGTTATGTTACTTATATGAAACGGTTCAGTAAGTGTCTAAATCTTCTTCTATTTCTTTATCATTTTCTTCGGAAATCTTCATTTTTTTATCTCTACCGGGATATTTTTCAGGTTTTTCCATATCTTCGGTAGGTCTTTCCTTCATATCCCAATCAGGCATACTTTGTTCAGAAGTTAAACGAGTAGGTCCACGAGGACTTTCTATCTGTGCACCTACATCAATTCCTAGTCCTCTACCAGCCATATTACTATGTCCTTTTTCTAAAACATCTAACGCTCTTGCTATCAACTCTAATGTCTTCAACATCTGTTCTCTTTTTGGTTTCATTATTCTGGATTCATCATCAGCATCAATAATACCTGCACTTTCAACTTCAACTTTTTCATCATTAGGTTTACTCGGCATGTCCATATTCACTTGAGATATAGGACGTTTCTTTTTTTCTGCTTTCCACATCTGTTGAAATGCAGGTTGCCAATAACTCTCCAAACTTTTGGCTAAAGTTATAGGATAATCATCTTCGTATAATGAACCTAGTGTACTTTTAGGATTTAAAACGTCTATCAACACACCATCATCTAAAATTTCATATTTTACAATATCATCAGTAAAATGTAATATAAAATGATTATTTTCAATTTCCATACCAAAAGGAATATGATAATCATCATAAGATTTAGTCATCATAATCCATTTAGGATGTTTTTCTTCTCCTTTCATGTAAGTAGATTTAGCATCTCTTAATAATATTCTTTTATCTTTGTTATCTGATAATAAATCTTGAACTGCATTTTCAAGCCCTTCTTCATCTGTAATTTTTAAAGTGGAAGGACCAAGTACATTAATAAAATTATGACTTTCAAATTGACCTCTAAGTAATTTCATTCTATCTCTAGTATCTAAATCAGTTACATCTGTACCATCATAATGCATTACATCGTTAATAAAAATACCTTCACTATTCATAACAGCGTCTATAACATAGTTTTTATTTGTTATTTTCCTAAAATATTTATCTATCTCACTATAACTATCCACCCTTTGTGCGTTTTCATCACTTAAAGTAATTCTATTTCCTGCTCTTTTTACTTTCAATCTTTTACCATCTTCTTGTATAGAAACCACCCATTCACCAGTGAAACCTCTTAATTGCTCAATATCTGATACTTTGAATATTTTATGTAAAGGTTCTATTAAAGGCATTTCTACAGGTAATTGTGCTTTAGCCATTAATGTTGCATCACTATACATAGGGTCATCAGTTTCAGATGTCGTATAAGGATTTTCATGCACTTGTGAAGATGTTTGGTCGCCTAAAACAACATTTGTATTAAATTGATGTTGTTCTTCACCTAATACATATGGATAAACAGTAGCAGGTGGTGGAGCAAAAGCACGTCTTGTCGCGTAATCACCTATTTCCATGTTACCTTCTTTAGAAAACTCAAATGCGAAGTTTGCTTGTGCATCTTTAATTTTACTTACTTTTCCTACAATACCACCACCACTATATACAGTTGAAACAGTTCTGCCTTTCTGTTCATGATGTGGATGAATTTCTACTTCACCTTGTGTAAAACTTGGTCTAGTTATTGTTTTTTCATCAGTTGGGTTGGCTAGTTTTTCATCATAATCACCATCATAAACTATAACACTGTCTAACATGTTATGTAAATTGTCTTTATGTTGTTTTTTACCTACATCCATCCCACTTCCTATTTCACCATTCTTTTCATACACTAAACCATAATCATCTTTCAATGTACCAAATTGTGCACTCTTTGGAGAAATATCCATTTTTCTGTGTAATTTTCTTATTTGATTGTATATTGGATGAGTTTTATAATGTTCATTCCTTAGTTTTTTAGGATTTGGATGTAAATCAAAAGAGCCGCCTGTTGCTAATTTACCTCTTGATAATTCTCTAAGTTTATCAACATAAATCTTTTCGCCGTTTTCATCCGTTACTAAATTACCAAATTCATCTCTTTGATGTATTTGATATGTAGTAGGCGGTACGGCTTGCGATGCTTTTCTATAATGATTTGCAAGTAGTTCTTGACGTTCTTTAGAATTATTAGTGTTACTCCAAACATCTTCATAGATTTGTTTCCCATTTTCATCCATCATTTGTTTTCCATTTTCATCTAATTTAGGTATTTTTGAAAGATTTGGATGCTTGGCAAGTAACTGTCCTAAAGTCATAACTTTATTGTTTTTACTAATATGACTTTTTATTAATTCTTGAGCATACATTAAGTTTTTTGGATTGAGTTCTAAACCAAGTTTTTCTACTAAATTCTGTGCAGTTAAATTAGAATTGCCATGTTCATCTTCACCAAAATCATTCAAACCAACTCCATGTTGACTCATTATTTTTTGTATATCGCCATGATGACCTTCACCCGTTTTACTAAGTTGTTGTATTGTCTGCGATGTACTTTCACCTATTTTACTACCATAACTTTTCAAATTATGCACTTCATGGGGTACAGTTAACAGTCCAACTTCTGCATCATGTAATAATTGAGCCATGTTAATTTTAACTTGGTGTGCTCCAACTACCTCTGCATTGAAAGCATCAGGAAATTTTTCAAGAACTTTAGGTAATAGATGTTCTTTTGCAAAATCTAATTTAGCATGTTCGTCTCTCGTTCGACCTTCTTCTTCATGATTAAAACGAGTTTGTTCTGCTCTAAAACTATCAGAATAATGTTTATCTTCTATTTGATTTATTTGATTTTGCACATGATTTATTTCTCCATCTAATTCTTTTAATCTATTTTTTTCAACAACATTTAACGGTTTATAGTAATCTACATTACTTACATTAGTGGTAGCATCAGTTACTTTATACCCTAAACCTTTTGAATCTCTTCTAGTTTCTAAATCTAATTTTTCTACTTTTAATTTTTCTAAAAAAGCACTAATATCGTCAATAGTACCTTGTTGTTTTTCTTGATTACCTATTGCCGATTGTGTAAAATCATGCATCCTATTCGCAAATTCTTTCTTTCCAACTTTAGTCGATAAAGCAAATAATTCTCTTAATAACGAATCATCAATATCAGAATTTATTTTCAAATTTTGAATATTTTCAGGACTTAAAACATCTTTACTTTTAAGAAACATATTTGGTTTTCCATCAGGGTGTGTGCCGAAATCGTAACCCCAAAAATCACCAATATCTTTACTTTGTCTTTTATCTGTAACAGTTCCTTGACTTTGATGTGACATTGCATGACTCATAGCCAAAAAATGTTTTGTTTTTGTTAAATTGTTTATTTTACCATCTGAAATAGTTGAACCAGTTTGATTGCTAGTAACATAAGGATTATGTAAAACAGATGGATTTTTACCATACACGTTTGTATAATACGCATCACCGTTATCTACATCACTAAATTTTTCTTTTAGTCTACCTTCATTAACCACATCAGGATGTCTAACCGATATATGGTCTTCAATATTTTTATCAGTTAAACCCGGTGAAAAAGTAACATTACCGTCTTTATCTTTTTGAGTTCTAACACTACTTGTACCGTAAGGACTCATTATATCTTTTACGAGGCTTTGTCTTTTTACTCCTGCTGGAAGATTACTTGGTAGTAAAAAATTGATTAAACCCATAATCTTATCATTCGGGATTAAAGGTGATAAAGCATTTGTAAATTCTCTATTTCGGCCCAATTGGTTGATTGCATCTAAAGATTGCAATTTTTTTTCTCCAAAAATAGATTTTGAACTAATTACATTTCCTTGATTATCTTTTTTTATTTCATGTGCATGATGGTCATGTAACATAGATAGTAAATGAGTATCAGATATACCATGCCCACCACGTCTATTATAAACATCATGAAACATTCTACCTAAACCTTCAAGTTTAGTATTATCTTTTTCATTTACTAAAAATCCTTTATCTGCTCCATATTCCATAAATCCGTCTTCAGATTTAGGTAAATTTTTCCTTTTAATTCCATTAGTACCTATTTTAAAAGGTTTTAAAGTATTTCTAATGTTTTTGGCTTGTTTAGATAAACCTCTACTATGGTCATAATGTTCTTTAACTGCTTGCATTTCTTTTTTAGTAAAATATGGTTCTTTTCGCAAAGACAACAAATCGTGTTTTTTCCTATCAGTAAAAATAGTATTTCCATTGTCGTCAACACTTTGATTATATCCAACAAATTTAACTAAATCGTCCCATTTCCATTTATTTACAGCCCTTTCTTTCACTTCTTCTGCATGTGCATTGTCATTAAGATTTTTATGTGGTGCTTTAATTGCATTAGCCCAATCTGTAAATGCTGACCATAAAGGTGAGGCTTTACCTCCTTTTTCACTTGTAGTCAATTCGGCTGGCGTTTTATCTAATTTTCTATAATGTCCTGCCCAATCTAAAATTTCTTTTATTTGTTTTTTGTTTAAATTACCAAAATCAATACCCTTTGAAGCCAAAGAAGGCCATTTTATAGCACCATTTTCAACAGCGTTTCTTTTTTGTCTCAAAGATGCTTGTTGCCAATTTTCACCATTTGCGTTTATACCATTTTTATTTTTTCGATTAAAACTATCTTGAGTGATAAATTTTGTTATTTTACCATTTTTATTATATTCATTTATATTATGATAATTTAATAAATCGCTCAATGAAAGATTGTAATCTCCTGTAAGTGCATTTTCAGCATCTTCTTGGCAAATATCGTGACCTAATTTATCCATCAAATAATCTGACATCTTACCTTTATCATATTCCTCATAATTAGGATGACGACTATCACTATGGGAAAAAGACAAACTATCGAGAAGATAATTTATATTTGCAGTATCTTTATCAGACACATTAGATAGAGCCTCATTTTCAAAACTAGCATCAAGGTTAGGACCTGAGAAATTCGGTGCTCTTTGTGAATGAGTCAATAATGGTAAAACGCGACTCAACATTTGAGTTTTCAAATAACTCATATTTAATTTACCATCAGAAAGTTGTATAGTTTGATTATCCGCATTATCACTACCATGTTCCATCAAATGATTCAAAACTTTAGTTCTATCTTGTGGAGATAAAAATTCAATACCTAATGCATGTGTAAGAAAACCAACTCCGTGATAATGATTATCACCGTGAAGTTCATCAAGTCGTTTTTGAACTAAACTGGTCTGTTCTTTAACATCATCAGGCCAATCACCTGTGGCCGCTGTCATACTTCTAATTTCATTTTCTGCCCGTTGATTAATTTGGTTTTCATTTAAACCTTGAGAAGCCAAATGTTGTCTATATGTTTTATCATTTTTAATATAATCTTTACTTCTGGATTTTTCAGCCCAATCCATAAGATGTAAATTAAATATTTCATCATTATTCATTTCATTTATTTTCTTTGTTCCCTCAAATAAATTATCATAATCTTTTCCATTAAATTGCATATCGGCATTATCTAATTTGAATTTTTGTAAAGATTTTGCATGTAAATCACTACCAGCCATTTCACCAATTTGGTTACTTTCACCAATAAATGGATGATACTTTTCTTTACTTTTTTCTTCTATTTGCCCATCATTGTTTTCTGTATTTATATCTTTTATCAGTGTACCTATACCAGTAGGTTTAATCAGACCACTCACTGTTGGATGATTGTTTTTCTTATGATGTTCAAAATGTTCCAGTTTTGCTTTTCTTACTTTGTTTGCTTCACCGGATAAAACATATCTAATAGAAGTATCTAAATGTCTAGGCAACCCATTAATTGCATTTTGTTCCATCATAGGATGATTATTATCAAATAAATGACTTGCACCAGACTTTGTAGTAGGCCATAAAGATGCACTTTCAAACAAACTTCGACTTTCATTTGGTAAATATTCGTTTTGATTACTAAAGTTTGTTTCATCGGCAGCAGACTGTCTACCTTTTACATTACCTCTATCTCTACCAAAATATTGCTCTCTTTCTTTCTCTGCAAGAACTCTTTCAGTAGGTGCTTCGTTACCTTCTTCTAACCACTGTGTTAAATTTAAATTTGATTTTTTATATCTTATGTTATTAATACGAGTTAAAATATCATCATCATCAAATTTTGTTTCATATGAAGGTTTTTGCTGTCTTCTCATTTCTTTTAGTTTTTCAAGTATTTCTTGATTAGAAAGATTAGGATTATTATTTACCAAATCTTTGATACTAATATTATCAAGTGGTATATTTTTAAGATTTACTTTTTCTTTAATGATATAATCAGGTCTCATTTCACTTGTTAATTCAAAACAATATTCATCGGCCCATGATTTTATAAAAGAGATGTTTTTATGTTGAAGATTTAGAATACTCTTAGATAAAGAAGATAACTCTTCTTCGTAATTTTTTGATTCTAAAACCGTTTTTAAAAAATCGTTCCTGTGTCTCAAGTAAATGCTAATATCATCTTCTTGCACAAAACCATCTCCTTAACCCCATTGTTTATTGTCGGGGCATGTGTAAAAAGGCATATCTTCATGTTTTTGACAACCAATAGTAACATTCCCACCACAAGTTTCGCAATTATGAATAGGGATTGCTTTATTCATAATTTTAACTTTAGTCATGTAATTCACTCCAAATCAGAGCCAGTAGGAGATTTTCCACCCATATCATCTAATTTGATGTTCAAGTCATGAGGATTAAGTTTTTTATTCAAAGTTTCAAGGTTAGGTGTTTCGTTTATTGTACCTGAATTTTTTACAACTTCAGAATCTAAAAGAGCATTGTTTGTTCCATAGAATGCATTTCTTGCAGATTCACCGGAAACTATGTGAAATTCTTGACCCATAGGTTGAGTAGAATGAGATGTTTCTAAATGAACAACGCCTTTTTTCATATCACCGTATTTTTTTACTCCACAACCAGTTTTTTGTAAACAATGTGCTTTCATCATTCCACATGTAGGGCATTTTTCCGCTTTTTCTAAAACATCTAATCTTTCAACCAAAAGTTCCGCTTTAGTCATCATGTCTTTTACTTCTTTTGCTACTGGTTCATATCGAGGTTTCATTAATACAACTCCTTTACTTCTCTATGTTGTTCTGCCATTTCATGTATATCATTCCATGTCATGTCATGAATTTCTTCATTTGAGTATTTATCAGGGTTAGCAGATTCAGGAATATCGGATTTAGTAAAAGTGTCTGACCTAAAAGCGTCAGTTTCAACATCTTCAGAAAAAGGTGTACGTACTGGTACGAAACCTGCTCTTTTCAATATCGCTTGTGGAGAATTAATCATTTTTCTCAAAGTGATAATTTCGTTATCCATTGACTCCATTTTTGTAATGAGAGTATTCATCAATTTTTCAGTAACATCTTCACTTGTCATTTAATCACCTATCTATACTCGGCGACCAAATGTTCCTGTGACTTTTCTTATAGCACCGTGTGTACGAGCAGGTGGCATGAATCCTTTCAAAACATCACTACGTTGTGAAGCATCGAATTTACTACCTGTTTCATTAAATTTAGCAAGTGGAACACCACCAGCAAATTGGGATACTCCACTTAAGTCAGTTAAATTTTCACTTTTTCTAACTATATCTGTTAAATCATTATCTAAAAAGTTTGCAAATTTGATAATTTCTGATAAATGTGCTCTTGCTTGAACCTCATCCCCATCTTCTACTGCACTGGAAAATGCTTGCTGATGCACTCCCATTTTTCTAACCATTGAATCCATTTTTTGTAAGTCCACTTGTCTCACCTATGCACGTCGAGTGTATACCTGTTATTTTAACTAAGCACCTTTGATTCGCCTAGAATCCTGTAAACCCTTCTGATTCTTCTCAGCAAGAGTAGGTTGTGGGCCTCTTTGTTGTACACTAGATATGGGAGAACCGATGCCACCACTAGTTCTTGCTTGAGGTCTTGCTGGACCACTTGGAGTTCTCAATCCAACACCTTCACCTCCGGGTTGTGATGGAGGGACTATCATACCACCCA
>Ga0115545_1000273_pt1 | contig 27827 bp, 27 predicted proteins | sample COGITO_mtgs_1003_FD_87188 | JGI IMG/M metagenome (GOLD analysis project Ga0115545, IMG submission 87188) | Pelagic marine microbial communities from North Sea - COGITO_mtgs_100330 | ecosystem: Environmental > Aquatic > Marine > Epipelagic | place: Germany:Helgoland, sampling site Kabeltonne...
GAACAAAAACGCATCGTCGAAAAACTCGATGCACTGATCACCCTCATCGACACCGCCATTGAGCATTTACAGGAAAGTGTTAAGTTGGCCGATGCATTGTATGCTAGTCAGCTAAGCAATGTATTTAGCTTAGGCCACGAACAATGGCCTTCGATGGAGTTACACCAAGTCGCTAAAGTTGCAAGGGGGAAGTCAAAGCACCGACCAAGGAATGACAAATCACTTTTTGGAGGAGATTACCCCTTTATACAAACGGGGGATGTTCGCAATGCTCAGAAGTACATTTCGGCTTACTCAGCCACATACAGTGAGAAAGGTTTGCAGCAAAGCAAATTATGGGCAAAGGGTACAATTTGCCTGACAATAGCAGCAAATATAGGGGATGTTGCTATTTTGGATATGGATGCTTGCTTTCCTGATAGCGTTGTTGGGATTTCATCCAGTGAGTTATCGACTGAATATCTTTATTACTTTCTGACTACGCTTCAACAGTATCTAGATACCCAAGCAAATGCAGCCGCCCAAAAGAACATTAATCTTAAAATCTTATCTAGGATCAAGCTTTCAGTTCCGACGACAGAAGAGCAAAAAGTGATTGTGGAAAAAATAAAGGCTATGGATACTTTATCAATTGAACTAAAAAAAGAGTTAAATGAAAAAATCCAATATTTAAGTGAACTTAAGGAATCAATACTCAATTCAGCCTTTAAAGGCGAACTCTAGGGAGGGAATATGATATTCGATACCACGGCTTTACAGCACAAACCATTCAAAGAAGCACTTGAGAAATTAGAAGGATTATTGTCTCACTCCAAGGCAATATTACTTGGTGCAGGTGCAAGTTACTGTGCGGGGCTGCCATTAACTAACCAGCTTACAGCGAGCGTACTTGCAAGTGATAAATTGTCAGATGATTCAAAGGGAATTCTGACAGCAATACAAACCTCGTTTACTGATGCAAATCCTGCGGCTCATATAGAAGACTTTTTAAGCGAGCTGGTGGATTGGTTGGCAATTGCCAATCGTAGAGCCAGCAGAGCTGTGCCTGATAATACTGTGACCATAGGTGCCGCGACTTATACAGAAAAGCAGTTAGCTACCGCAATTGATGAAATCAAGTTGGCTATTGAGGGGCAGATTAGTCAACAGGTAGATTCCAGTATTCATGAGCGTTTTGTACAGGCTTTACATCGGCCAATGCGCCCAGGGAAAGCAACTCACGGCGAATGCATCGACTATCTAGTCATGAATTATGACTCTCTTATTGAAGATGCCCTGGCTCTTTCCAAAGTGCATTATGCTGATGGCCTTGCTGGCGGAGTATCGGCTTGGTGGGAGCCATTGACCTTTGATGCCAAAGGGTTAGATGCAAAGGTTTATAAACTGCATGGCTCGATCGACTGGGTTGAAACTTCTGGCTCAACAGTGCCGCATCGTATCGCTTCGCATTTAACACGAAACACAGAAACAACATCCAAGATTATGATTTGGCCAGCATCGACTAAGTATCGTGAAGCCCAGCTTGACCCGTATGCGCATTTAATGGCCAAAGCCAGAGCAGTGTTAAACCCCAATAATGGTGAACAACGGGTTTTACTGATTTTGGGTTACAGCTTTGGTGATGCGCACATTAATCTTGAAATTGAACGCGGATTAAAAGCATCTAATGGCAACCTTACGGTTATTGTATTTACCAGTGATGCTACACCTAATGGCATTTTAGATTCTTGGCACCAAGATCCTGAGATAAATGAGCAAGTATTAATATTTGCTGACAAAGGTTTTTTTCACGCAGGCCAACAAGAACATTCTGCACAGAGTATTGAGTGGTGGAAGTTTGAAAATTTAACACAGATTCTTGAGGGAGGAGCTTAGCATGGAGCACAGTAGATATTCCAAACCCATAGAGAACCTTGCCATTGGTAAAATTATTGAAGTCGATGGCTCTCGAATTATTGCCGAGCTTGACCCTTCCATATCTGATCTTTCCCGAGTTTTTGCCGGTGAGAATTACCCCATTGGGCAATTTGGCTCAATTATAAAAGTTCACTTTGGTCGGCGCTCGATATATGGGTTAGTTAGCCGCCTCCGTATGAAGGCTGATTATCAGCTTGAGCAAGGGCTGCCTGTTGCATCTTCAGATGAGCGCATTATTGAAGCTGATTTATTTGGTGAGGGTGAGTGGCGTAAAAATGAAAACGGTGATTTATCACTTGAGTTTGAACGTGGTGTAGCGACTTATCCTCTGCCACAGCAAACCTTGTACATCACTCCAAAGGCTGAACTTCGTTTTATTTATGGTGATGCCAGAGGCGCTGTCATTCAGCTTGGCGAGCATGTCGGTTCTGGTGGTGCTCCCTGTTACGCCGAGCTAAATGAGTTATTAGGCAAGCATACGGCCATTTTGGGTTCTACGGGCGCAGGTAAATCAGGTGCGGTTGCGGCAGTTATTCACAGTATTCTTGAACGTGGAGATATTGCGAACCACCAACATTGGCATCCACAAATTATCGTACTCGACCCGCATAACGAATATGGCAAAGCTTTCCCGGAACATCAGCGTCTTTCAACCGATGAAGGAACGCTGGTGTTGCCTTATTGGTTGTTAGATTTGGAAGAGTCTTTAAGCTTATTTATTGGTAAAACAGAATATGCAGCTACTTCGCAATCAAATATTATAAAAAACGCCTTGATTAAAGTGCGTGAACAAGCCGCAGAGTCATTGGGGTTGGATAAAACCAAGTTAACTGTAGACTCTCCAGTACCTTATGTTTTAGGTGATACCTATGGGCTAGATAATTTTGGAAAGAATGGTGATGACCTTTATACGATAGGGTTAATAGGCGCTATAAATACTCAGCGACCACAAAACAAAAGTCAAAAAGATCATGAAGATTATAATAAAGTTATCCGTAAAATTAGCTCTTTGCTAAAAGATGGTCGGCTTAATTTTATGATGAAACCTTGGGATGGGGTTCAAGACCCGCTACCTACTATCGTTAATCAATTCTTAACTCGCAAAACCACAGTGCAGATTGTAGACCTTTCCGGTGTGCCCAACGAAGTTGCTGGCGTTGCAAGTGCCGCGATAGCACGAATTATTTTTCAGTTAAAAGTTTGGCAGTCAGAGGATGAGCGGCGTGACAGCCCGGTTTTGCTGGTATGTGAAGAAGCTCACCGTTATGTTCCCAACAGAGGCGAAGCGCAGTATGAAGCGGCTCAATCCGCAATCAGGCGTATTGCTAAAGAGGGTCGCAAATATGGTGTTGGTTTACTGCTGGTGTCTCAGCGCCCCAGTGAAGTTGAGGCTACAGTGCTTTCGCAATGTAACTCATGGATTGTTCTGAGAATAACAAATGATTCAGACCGAGAGCATGTTCGAAGTGTGTTACCAGACTCGATGTCCGGCTTAACCAAAATGCTTTCAGGTTTACGTAGGCAAGAAGCTATTTTTGTAGGCCAGGCAGCCACACTCCCATCACGTATTATGATTCGCAGTTTATCCAAGGTGCAGCTTCCTCGTTCTAACGATGTAGATTTTGATAAAGGCTGGCAGAAAGAAGCGCTATCTGAAGATCAAATTGGAACTGTTGTGGAGCGGTGGCGGTATCAAAGCAGATGAGGATCAAAAACATAAAGGCCTAACTTATTGAACCGTAATCTTTTCATGATTGCTGCTCGGTCTATTAACCATTGCAGGACTGCCCCAAGGCCCATGTAGTCGGTGTATCCAAGCTGCCTCTTTGTTTAGTGCTCTCAGTATGTTTTTTACGGTTAACCAATATCGGTAACGGGAGCTTGGTTTGAGATGTCTTGTTTGGACTTGTAAGTACCAGCGCAGATGCTTGAGTTGATATTGGTACGGGCCAACCTGAAATCTCGTCCATATAACAGCCGCTATTTTCTTTGCTCGATGGGTATGTTCTTTAACGCGAGTACCACGATTACCTTTCAGCTTACGATTTAATAAATGCTCCATATGTTGCTCGGCTTGTTTGTGATTGGCTGGGCGCATAATTATTCAATACGCTATTTACTACTGCCAATATAGGCTGCAACCACATCGGTGCGATTGTGTCCTAATTCTTGGGCGAGAATGGTGCGGGCTTTTTTATCCAGCGCTTTATCGGCTTGTCGTTTTCCGGTAATGACCGGAGCGGGATAGCCGGTAATGGCTTGATAGCGTTCGCAAGCATAGGCGGCTCGCATATCGTGAAAACCATTGATGGTTGTCTGGTTTGTCATGGCACGCCACTGGTTATACCGGTGGACTCGCCATTTTTTATAGTTCCTTTCAGGTGGAATTAAATTCTGTTCTTTGCCCTGCATGAGAGTGGCGGCTTTTAGGGTTTGCAGACACTGGTTACTGACGGGTATCCACCGGTCTGACCCTTTGCCTCTTCCGCCCTTGGTGCCTTGGGTAATATTAATACGCCCGTGTTGCCTGGCCTGGCGGAGAGCTTTGCGTGTATCGAGTAAAGAAGCTTCTTTAAAACGTAAACCCAGATCACGGGTGAGTTTAGCAATGAGCATCGTCCGGTTTTGACCGTGTTTAACGGTGATGGCTTTTAACACGTCCGTTTTAAACGTTGCAGGAATGGTTGAACGGACGTGAGAACGTTGCCCTATAATCTGCGCGGGCTTGATCGTCAGGACGGTATCTTTACGCATTGTTTCCAGTATCACATTCACCGTTGATAGCCGGTTTTGAGCATAGGCCACGCTCATTTCTCCCTTGCTAACTAATTCTTTCAAAAGCTGATTATGTTTGTTCAGAACGGTCGGGGTAATTTTTCTAGCATCGTTAATTCCTTCATCCTTTAAAAAATGAACGAATTGGTTCCAGCGTTCTTCATGGGTTGCACGGGTACTGAAATGACCCTGACCATACCGATCAGCCAACGCATTTTTACCCGCCCATGCGAGTTGTTTGCCATAGCCATAATTACGATTGCCGCCGACGTTGCCCATATAAACCCTGAAACTGGTAAGTGTTAAACCGGATTAAGCACCGGTCGTGCTGTGCTGAGCCGCTCAGCCTGCGGAGGTTAAAACCTCATGGGCAAATGACTGGCTCCTCATGCTTGGTGCACCTGAACAGGGGTTAATGCCTGCGGGTTGTGTACTGTGCCAATTGATCAAACCTTTAAATAGGGTTTAGTCGTTGGTCGCATGGGTGCCTGTGTCGGCGTTTTTACTGCTTTTGTATCAGCGATGTGGCTGCTAATGCATTGTATGGACTACGATTATTGCCGAATTATCAGACCCGTCTCTGTGTAAAGTCTCCACAGAGACGGGTTAGCGCATCGTTGCCGGTTTCTCATTATTGCTGGCATCACCTCCTTTTTAGGTGTGTTGATTAATGGAAGGGTGTGTTTGTGAATGCATGTGATCCCCGATTAATGGGTTAAACAGGGATCAAATCATTCACGGCATTGGTTCCACTGGAACCCATGTGCCTTCATGCCAATTACTCATGAAGGACTCGCTTGCAGCTAAGTCTGTAGCTGCCACAGATAAGTGCCACCACTAGAACATAAAACCCTTAGCCGTAACCCTCAAAAACCGTTCAAGGTGTGAAGTACATTTTTTCAATGTACTGAATGGCCGGGCTATTCCGCCGAACAGTTTTTCTGTGCGATAAAAGTTCTTCCGGGTATGAACAGATATTTCATTGTTTTCTCCGTCTTTGTGCATAGCATAAGACCGCTATACACAAAAACGGAGACGTGAAATGAGCTGTAAAATTCTTAGATTGAGGGAAGTAAAGGAAATAACAGGGTTATCTCGCTCAACAATTTATCTGGAGATTGCCAAGGGAAAATTTCCGAAACAAATACAATTGACGGGTGCCCGTTCGGTGGGGTGGCATGAAAGTGCAATCATACAGTGGGTTGAATCAAGGCAGCAGGCGTAACAAGCCGTGTAAGAATAACTCTATAAATAAATAACCTAGCAACCTTCCAATAAAGGGCAACAGTACCTCAAAGATCAATTCCATTGTAAATGTGTCTGATCAAGCATGAGTCAGTACAGCTTAAGTGATCAGGTGGGGTATAATGAGGGGTATCAGATTGGCAAGTTGAGTGTATAGGTAATTAAATCAGATAGTTAAAAATGTATGGGCGGCATGATGTAAGCCGTTCCCCCGAATTCCATTCGGACTCTAAGAAGCCCGTAAGCCTAGTGCTTGCGGGCTTTTTTTATGGTAGCGATACTTTCGCCTCAGCCGTTATAAGGCCGTATAAATTGTCTATACAGCTCTGCAGTGTTGTAAACTCAGGGTCGATTTCTTGAAACGCATCATCCAGGTACAGGCGCCGGTTTATTTCGATCATGATGGAGCTTAGTCGTTTGTCTTCTTTATACAGGCTTAGGGTGTAATCCCCCATTTTCAATCTCAGCTAAAAATAGAGAGGCTATTACTCACAGTCGTTATCTCCGCGTAACCCCTGCAGGCTAATGGTGGCAGGCTCTCCATAGGCTTCTGTCGTTTTTGGATGGAAAAACCCCAAGAACCCATTTCATCTATTCCAAACTAATTCGCCCTTCCGGTTGAACAACCACACCTGGTCTCTGTATGGTGGCCGCTCGTTTTGTAATTTGGAGTTGTTAATGGCTAGTGTGGACTAGTAGATTGGGAAACTCATACTTTGACAAAAGCCCACCTACCCCCTAAATAGACTCCTACTGAGAATTTATTTGTTATATCTTTAATTGACTTTAGGGCACCTCTCCAGAGTCTCTACAACATCAGCGATGACCAAGCTGAATTTCAGATCCGAGACCGGTATAGCTTTTGTCGATTTCTGGGATTGATGCCCGAGGATCGGGTACCCGATGCCAAAACAATCTGGTTATTTCGGGAGCGGCTGACTAAAAAGGGTATCGTTAAGCAGTTATTTCATGGTTTTGAATATCAACTGCAACTGAAGGGCCTCGCGGCGCGCAAAGGCCAAATTGTCGATGCAAGTTTTATTGAAGCTCCCAGACAACGTAATACCCGTGAAGAAAACAAAGACATTAAAGCCGGCATTACCCCCGAAAGCTTTGCGGAAAACAACCATAAAGCCAGCCAGAAAGACGTTGATGCCCGGTGGACCAAGAAGAATAATGAAGTTCACTTTGGATATAAAGTGCATGTCGCCATCGATAATGAAAACAAATTGATCCGTGACTATGATGTCACCTCTGCAGAAGTTCACGACAGTCAGGTCTTTATCGAATTGCTAGCCGACAACAGTTCGGCCGATGTATGGGCAGACAGCGCCTATCAAAGTGAAGCGAGTACATTGGAACTTTATGCGTCGGGTTACCGTAACAAGGTTCATAAAAAGGCCCGACGTAATAAGCCGTTGTCAGTCAAACAACAAGAAATGAACAGCAAGAAATCCAAGACGCGTGCTCGTGTTGAACATGTATTTGGATCGATGGAAAATGAACAAGGCGGAATGTTTGTTCGAACCATTGGCCACACACGAGCGGCCGTCAAAATTGGCCTGATGAACTTGGCTTACAATATGAGACGAATGGTCAGTCTTCAAAGGAGAGGTGCGTCCGTTATTTGCTAAATGAACGAAAATAGGCCATTAAAAGGTCGTTTTTGAGCTTTATTGAACTAAAAACGGTAAATTACGCAAAAATATGGTGCCTACGGAAATATTAATAAACAACGAATAATAACGCTGGGTAAAAGCGAGTTAATAGAGGTGCCCTTCTGAAAGATATTGTATTTGACATGGTTATGTATTGCTCATATTAATCGCTCATTGAGATTTAGAAAACTAACTTAAAAGGACGTGATAAATGTTAGATGATATTGTCGCATACAAAAAACATGAAACGGAAAGTAAAGAAAAGCAATTGACTATTTCACAGCTTAAGCAGCAAATTAAAAAAGCAAGGTCGCCCAGAAATTTCAAGCACGCACTTTCCGGTGCTAATATTTCATTTATTGCGGAAGTAAAAAAGAAATCACCTTCGAAAGGAATTCTAAAAGAAAACTTTAATCATCTTGAAATCGCAAAGCTCTATCAAAAGGCCGGTGTAAGCGCGATATCGGTTTTGGGGGATGAGCATTTTTTTGCGGGAAGTTCAGAAATTGTACGCTCCATCGCGAGTAACTCAGATATATCTGTACCGGTGATGTTTAAAGATTTTATTGCCTCGGAATATCAGTTGTATGAGGCTCGTGCTTCTAATGCCGATGCGGTGTTACTCATCGTCCGAATACTCGATCAAAACACACTGAAAGATCTGATCGCGAAAACGCATGAATTGGGAATGTCCGCTTTGGTTGAAACATTCGACGAATCTGATGTTAAAAGAGCACTTGAGGCCGGTGCAGAGATTATTGGTATTAACAATAGGGATCTTGATACGTTTAAAACCGATTTTGAGAAAACACGCCGGCTTATGGAGCTAATTCCAGATAATATAATCACAGTCAGTGAAAGTGGTATCCACACTCGAGAGGATGTTCTTTTCATGGAGTCACTTGGTTTTAATGCCATGCTGATTGGTGAGTCCATTATTTGTCAAGAAGATATTCCAGGGAAAATTTCCGAAATAATGATGGATTAAATCAAGGTTTTGAATCGCCTTTTAGGCAGTAGGTGATACGAACAAAGGAATGCAGGTATCGTATGCTAAAAATATTAATCATCGGATATGGATTCGCTGGGCGTAGTTTGCATCATCACTGTATCTCAAAAATGCGTGATATGGGTTGGAGTAATGTTATTAATCCTGGGGTCGTTGCTATCGACAACGCGCAGCCAAGAGCAAAAATCGAATACGAGAATGTTCTTTTCCAGACGGCACTGCAGCCAATAAGCAAGGAAGATTCTGCGTATTGCGTATTGCATGTCTGTTCTCCACCATCCTCACACTTTGAAAATATTAAGACAGCATTAAATTGCGGGTATCGCCAAATCATTGTTGAGAAGCCAGCCGTCTCGACTCGTGAGCAACTATTGCAATTAAAAGCGCTAGAGCGGTTCTATGGCGCTAAAATTCTGGTCGTTGCTAATTGGGTAAGCAGTGCCGCTGTGACTAAAGCAAAGGAGCTACTGGACTCCGAGGCCTTTGGTCGTCTTAGTCATATTACCGTGGTGCAGAATAAATCACGCTTTATGCGCTCCCGACAACGCTGTGGTGAGCACGTATTCGACATCGAAATGCCTCATCAAGTCGCACTAGCTCTGTATTTGGGTGGGGCTGCTGTGGTTGAGTCGGCACAAGTATCAGACATGATTATGCCGGACATGGTGATTCCGAATTTAGGCAAAGGTGATCTGACACTGCGGCATGACAATGGAATCACTTCGCAGCTTCATTCCAGTTTAATACACACATCCAGGGAACGTTATCTCAATGTGCTCACTTCAACCGGTCACAGAATAGAGGTAGCCTTTCCGTCTGGAGGTGATGATAGTTACTCTCGGTTAACCATTGTGACACCCACTGGCACTTTGTACTCAGACCAACTGATAGAAGATGACCCTCTCACCTTGTGTTTTATCAGAGCCTATCAGTACTTTATTGCGAGCCAGCAAAACTTTTCAGTGATCCGCCCTGCGGGAATGGACCTCGGATTCAATGAGCAAAAAGTTGAGATTCTTGAGGCCGCTAAAAATATATCCGTACGCTCAGGAACTCAAGTTAACTGTCACCCTATGACCGAAATGTCCTTAAAGGAAACCGCCTAATGGCTGTACCATTCTATGAAAATCAGCAGGAAATTATGTTTTTCCAGCAACAGTGGAAAGCACAACTTAAGGAAATTATACAGCAGACCGAACTCATAAATGGAAGCCAGGTTGATAGCTTTGAACGAGAAATGGAACAGTTTACCGGAATCAAAAATGCGATCGCGGTTGGCAATGGTACCGATGCTCTCATTATCGGCCTAACCGCTGCGGGAGTCGGGGTTGGCGATGAAGTTATCGTTCCCTGTTATTCCTTTTTTGCTTCGGTTTCCTGCATATTACATGTTGGCGCGACACCCGTGTTTGTAGATATCGAGGCGGAATCCTATGCCATGAATTCAACTTCCATAGAAGCAGCAATAACGCCTAAAACGAAAGCGATCATGCCTGTCCATTTGTTTTGTCAAATGGCAGACATGCCGAGCATCCGGGAGGTTGCTGAACGGCATCAGTTGTTGATATTTGAAGACAGTGCCGAAGCCATTGGAATGTATCAAAATGGTGTGCATGCAGGCGGTTTCGGCTTAGGTGGGGTTTTATCTTTTTTTCCAACTAAAACACTTGGGGCGCTCGGTGACGCAGGCATGATACTCACAAACAACGACAAATTTGCGAAAGCTTGCCGACAGCTTGGTAATTTAGGGCGGGACGAATCCGGTATCGCTCAGCGAATTGGCTTTAATAGCCGAATGGACGAGTGGCACGCGATGGTTTTACGGTCCCGGTTCTCGGTTTTAGAGGAAAACATACAAGCAAGGTCAGCAAATTCTGATTATCTAACGACAAGTCTGAACGCACAAGCACCAATGGTAAAAACGCCAATATTCAACAGTCGTGGGTATGACGCAAATCGGGTTGATTATGTGTATCTAATTGAGGTAGATAACCGTGATGCTTTGGCTCAACACTTAGCACTAGCAGGAATTACAACAGAAACCTATTACCCAATCCCTCTGCATATGCAGCCCATCTGTCGACACTTAGGGTACCGCCAGGGCGATTTCCCAGTAGCTGAAAAAGCTTCTACCTGTGCTTTGGGATTGCCAATGCATGCAGAAATGCAGCAGCATCAACTTGATGACATTGTTCAATGTATACAAAATTTCTATAAGGAGTAATTGGACATGACCATCTCATTTTTTAACTATGTCGAGAGATACAAATCATTGCCAGATAGGCTGCCTGAACTCATAGAGGCGCACTGTGCCAAAGGGCAGTTTATACTGAAAGATTCAGTCGTTTCATTTGAAAAGGCAATCGCGGAGTATCTGCAACTTCACAATTCAACTCAGAAAGCTGTCCATTGTGCTGCTGTCAGTTCAGCTTCAATGGGTATGGTCATCGCATTAAAAGCGTTGGGCATAGGTCCAGGAGATGAAGTCATCACTCCTGCATACTCATATGTTTCAACGGCGAGTGCAATTGTATCGGTCGGAGCCACACCAATATTCGTGGACGTAAACAAGAATGACTTCATGCTAAACAGTGAAACTGTCTTGTGTAAAATCACCTCACGAACGAAGGCTGTTATTGCAGTTCACCTGTATCGACAAGTAATGGACGTTGCGGCGTTAAAATCTAAATTACCTGCATCAATCTCGATAGTAGAAGACAGCGCTACTTGCTTGGGTGGCAGTGTTAACGGAACACCCACGGGACTGATCGGAGATGTTGGTGTGTACTCCTTCTTCCCGGCTAAGCCGCTAGGTGGGTTAGGTGACGCAGGTATGTTAGTGACACATGACAAATTGTTACATCGAAAATGCGCAATGTACCGCAATCATGGGCAAGATGGGCAAGTCCGTTTCACCCATTTTGTTTTGGGTTATAACAGTCGTATGGACGACATAAATGCAGCCTATCTGATGCAGAAACTTACCAAGTTGGAAGAACAGAATCAGCGTCGAAACGCGATTGTTGAACAGTACGATGCGGTTATTGATAGATTGGGCTGGCGTCGTCAGCAGAGTGATATTTCACTTGGTGACGTGAAGAACGTCCCATACAGCTACGTACTTTTAACAGAATCCCCTCAAGCATTAGCTGACCATCTACGGAGAGAAGGGATAGAAAGTAAACGCGGATTTCCCGACCCATTGCCGGATCAACCTGCCTTTGCTGATTGGCGAAAAATCGACGATGACTTCCCAAATTCGCAAACAATTGCTCAACAGGCGATCGCCCTACCGATTTATCCGGAACTTACCGATACGCAAGTTGAGTCGGTCGTTATTGCTTTACAATCATATAAAGGGTAACCAATGCTTGAGCGTTTATCTGGCCTCGCAGATGAAGCGGGTCGAAACCTGACACAGCAGATTGATGCACATCAACAATTGAATTGGCAGTTTATGGAGCTTCGGAATATCGACGGGATGCCCGTGGATGAACTTAGCGGTGTATTGGCAAAATCAGTCGCCAAGCAATTAGCGGACGCCGGGCTGCAAGTTAATTGCCTAGCCTCTCGAATTGGCAACTGGCAACGATCGATCGATACAGACTTAGAACAAGAAGAAGATGAGCTTGCACGGCTGATTGATTTAAGTCATTTCGTCGGTAGTCGCCACATACGCGTAATGTCATACCTGCAAGGTTACCTGGAAATCAATGAATGGCGGGATCGGGTGTTAGAACGGTTGACAAGACTAACCGCCAGAGCTGCGCAAGGTGGGTTGGTTCTCCTTCACGAAAACTGTACAGGTTGGGCAGGAATCGACGCACAGAATACACAAATAATGCTCAAGGAAATAACGTCTCCATCGCTACAGTTGTTGTTAGATCTCGGTAATGGTCCAGCCTATCAAAATGCGCCTGAAGATTTTATAACATCCTGCTTTGACTCGATCGCACATGTGCATATCAAAGATGCCGTTCGCACTGCCAATGGCAAAATCGATTATTGCTTTCCAGGCAAGGGTGCAGTCCACCTTCTCGAAAACATTAAGCAGTTACTGAAGCTAGGTTATAACGGACTCTTCTCCATCGAGCCCCATATTGACATGATTGCACATGAAGGAGGGCGCCAACTGGATGTTGACGGTATTAATGAACATTACATTGCTTACGGGCAGGCAGCGTTGGAATTGCTGCAGCAAGCAAAAAACGACCTATCACGTGCGAAAACTTTTGCCGAGGTAGCAATATGAAAATGGCTCATTCTGTGTTGACGCCAAGCTACCAGGAACTACTGCTTCGACTCCTGGAGATAGATACCGTTTCTCCAATGGAAACTGGAACACTGTCAGATCTTAGCAAAGCAAATATGGAGTTTACTCAAGCGGCTGTCGCATTGGGATTTGAGGTGGTAACAGAAGTTATCGGCCAAGACAGCAATAAGTTACCAGCCTCAGTACGCCGAAAGGTTCAAGAGGTTGGGGCACCTTTTTTTCCAAACCAGCCGTCAATGGTGCTTGGCTTGGGGGATTGGCGTAACCGAGAACGTACCATAATGTTTAACTTTCATATGGATACCGTTGGGCCGGTACTGCCCGTAAAACAAACTACAGATCGAATTGAAGGGCGTGGAGTGGTTGACAACAAGGGACCAGGTGTCGCCGTTCTCGCCGCCATTGATCGCTGGTTGGCAAAAAACGACAAACCGCAGCGCATTGGTATTCTAATACAGGTCGTGGGTGGTGAGGAAGGTGGTGCGATGGGCACTTATGGAACAAGGATGCTTTTTGACCAAAGTTACTATGGTGCTTTAAATGTCTTCGTCATACCTTCGGAAGGTCAATACTTTGATTCCTCTACGTCATCAATGACTGTTGAGATAAATGTTGATGGCAACAGCGCAACAGACGACAGCCCATCAGCAGCTGTCAATGCAACCTTATTACTCTCGGCGATGGCAACATCAATTAGCAAAACACTGGCCCCTGAGCTGGAAAAACATCAAGTTAAAATGACGGTGGCTGGATTACACACTGGGAGCATGCATAACCGTGTTTACGGCCAAGGCAAGCTGCTTATGAACTTTTCCTATCGTTTACAAAAAGATGGGCAGCTAACTGAGCAGGCATTCGGTAGCGCCTATGATCAAGCGGTGACGAAATTCGTGAGCGATTTTTCTGGCATTCCCTTGTTTAAACGCACGATAGATCAGCTGTCGACCTCGTTAACGTACCGGTGGCTTAAGAAAGGCTTGCCTGTGTTGGATAACCGAGATCATAGATTAGAGTCGCTGTTGAATCGGGCTGGCATCAATCGACACAAACATAATGAACGAACTTTTACCTGTGATGCAATGTGGGGCCAGCAACATGACGCCTATTCCATCATGTATGGTCCTGGGTCACTGGAAGAGAACGGAGCTCATACCGCGGACGAGTTTATTTCCATTCATGAATTAGAAAGCTTCAGTCAATCAATCGTGCAACTACTCGCACAGTTCAATCACGAATTTACATTGCCTGAACGCACTCGCGTACAGGCAAAGATCCCAACAGCTTAAGGATAAGAGATGAATGATATTCTTGTAGCGGCTGAGCCGTTAAGACATTTTGTAGAAACTGCACTGATCAACGAAGGTGTTGATGTAGAAAGGGCGAAGCAGGCATCAGCAACATTGTCGTATGCCGATCTTGCAGGCTTGGACACGCATGGCGTACTTAACTTAATGTCACTTTATGTGAAGGGATTGAGTGAAGGTGTCATAAGTCGTACGGCAGAAATCGAAGTATTGCGTGATCAAGGTGCTGTCGTCACTCTGGACGCGCATCAAATGCTTGGTTTAAATGCAGGTCATTACGCAATGCAGATGGCCATGGACAAAGCAAAACAATATGGTGTCGGAATTGCTTGTGTCCGCAACAGTACTCATTTTGGTGCAGCAGGGTATTACGCTCAAATGGCACTTGCGGAAGACATGATCGGTATGGCCATGACCAACTTAGGTTCAGACCCTGTTGCTCACGCGATGGGAAGTCGACAACCTATTCTTGGTACAAACCCAATTTCATTTGCAGCACCTGTCGCTAACATGCCGAATTTTTTATTGGACATGAGTACCACGGTCTGTGCTAGTGGCAAGATCAAACAAGCGAATGCAAGAAACGCCGACGTATCTGGAGATTGGTTATGTAATGACAAGGGAGAACCTGTTTCAAATCCAGAAGCCTACTTTAATGGCACCGCTTATTTGCCCGGTTTGGGGGGATGGAAAAAGTCATCGGGAGGTCATAAAGGATTCGGATTGAATCTTATGGTTGAAATTCTGAGCGGTGTCTTAGCCGGAGCGGATGTTCCAATGGTTGGGCAGAAAGGCAAAACAAATGAAGTAGGGCATTTCTTTCTGGTAATGAACATACCGTCGTTCATGCCTGCCAGTGAATTTAAACAAACCATGGCGCAGATGTTGGATGGCTATTTGTCGGTCCCAACGTTCGATGGCTTCGACACCCTGCAGTATGCCGGACAGCCAGATAATGACAACCGGGCTGAGCGTGCAGAACGGGGAATTCCAATACCTGTAACGATTTTCAAAGAATTGAATGAGTATGCTGCCAGTCACCAAATGATGCCATTGGAGGAATTATGATGATTAAAATCGGTGTGATCGGCCTCGGCGTAATCGCCAAATATTACATTTCGGCGTTTCCAGAGTCGCGCACAGCGAAGCTTACAGCTGTTTGCGATTTGCAGACGGAAAAAACAGATCCATTTTCAAAAACGGATGTTCGTGTCTATCAAGAATACCGATCATTATTAAACGATCCGAATGTAGAAGCCGTGGTTATTAATTTACCGAACGATTTGCATTTTGATGTGTGTCGGGAAGCGCTCTTAAAGGGTAAGCATGTGTGTTGTGAAAAGCCACTGACACTGAATATGGAAGAAGCCATAATCTTGCAAAACACGTCAAAACAGGCGGGTAAAACACTCTTTACCGCATTCCATCGACGATACAATCAACCGTTAATTGATCTGAAATCTCAAGTTGGACCTTTGTCCGAGGTGGCTCAAGTCGATTTATATTATAACGAAAAAATAGAAGATCACGCCGGTAACGACACCTGGTATTTAGACCCAACCAAATGTGGTGGTGGATGCGTAGCCGACAATGGCCCTAACGCATTTGATACCCTTGCGTGGTTGATCGGTCCTCTGTCTGTCACTCGCGCGTCCATTGTCCGCGACGATCGGAATATCGACATCGAAGCAGAGGTTGAACTGCGCAACGATCAAGGCCTGACCGCGACAACGTATTTGGATTGGGCATACCCACATGGCGAAGACAAGCGTGTGGTTTACACAATGAAGGATGGGCGACAGTTGACCGGTGATATGTTGCAAGGAAGCGTATCATTTAAGTCGTCTTTGTTTCATGAATACGCTCGGGTTATTGACGACTTCGCTGTGCATATTCAAGAAAATCGGGGTCAAGGGGAAGAAGGGCAAGCTGCTGTTGCACTGGTGAATCATTGTTATCAGATAGATGAACAGGAAGTAACTCATGCAGTCGTCTGAATCAACAACGCATCAAGAGACCGAGGCGTTGAAAACGGACGTTCAAAGCCAGGTTGTTAAAAAGCTGTTCCACAAACAAGAAAGTCGTGGAATGACGGTTATTGAATTTGCCTCCCGATGTGTGCGAACCGGGGAAGTTCATGAGCTGGTGACAACCACTCACAAGTCGTTGGCTACCGGTGATCGCGTTGACCAAGTGGGCTTTCTTGGGTTTGTTGAAATTTTGAATGCCGGTGTTCTTGAAAGAGGAGATCATGTTACGGTCAACGGCAACGTCATCGGAACTATAGCAGGCTTCGATGACTGTCACTTTCCAAATCACTACAATATTTTAATTGAAACGGAGACGCTTCTCTGCGCGACTGACTTAGAGTTAACGCTAGCGCAGCGCATTTCTTTCAATGATGGGACCATGACTGAAGCACGGTCGTTGGAGGGAAAGAATGACAGTTGATATGACTCAAAGCAGGCCGACAATGACGGTGAATCCCCTCACTATTTCAAATTCAGAAACGGTGGCGAAACGTTTCCCAGGTGTTCACGTGTTGGGTGTCAAATTATCATTTGAAACACTGACCAATGTCAGTTGGGAAGCGGAAATCGAGCAATTGCACCAACGCTGGATCGGCAAGTCACGCAGTGACGTACTCAATTCAGTAAAGCAACAGCCATACGCTGAGTTTATGACGGCCCTCGGATTGAAAGTCAAAAAAAATCCGCCGTCCGTCGCAAATCTGATTACGCGATGTCTGACTAACGAGGCACCGCGCTTACCGCGTATTAACCCGATTGTCGACGCAGTCAATGTGGCTGCACTGCAAACAGAAGTATCTTTGGGCGTATTCGACGCTGCTTGTGTCGAAGGTGAACTTCAATTGAGCTTCAGCCGTGCAGGAGAAAGCTTTTTAGGCCTCGGTGCGGAGAAAGCCGAGGAATTGGCTGACGGTTTAATGGTGTTGCGTGACCAAAAAAAAATACTCTCAATATTTTCCGTACGCGACAGCCAGGCACAGGCTATCAGCGAAAAAACCAAAACGGTTTGGCTGTTAGCTTGTCAGGTTCCGGGTGTGAGTCGTGATGATACAGTGACAGGGCTCATGCGAGCCGTCCATAACTTAGAAATGATTCGAGATAAACATGACTAAACAACAACAGTTAACACCCAGTGAAAAAGGTTACGCGAGTTTCAGTGACATGAGCGCGTATTATGATGCCTATGGCGGCTGTTTTATTCCAGAAACCTTAATGCCGGCCATTGATGAGTTAATCCGTCAAATAGAGGCAATTACACAACAGGCCGATTTCCGCGACGAACTCTCTAATTTGTTGGCAACATATGTGGGACGTCCGACACCGTTAACTTATGCGAAAAACCTATCGGATGAACTTGGGTTTCAGATCTGGTTAAAGCGGGAAGACCTCGCCCACACCGGAGCACATAAAATCAACAATGCACTGGGTCAGGCATTGCTCGCAAAACGCATGGGAAAGCATCGTATCATAGCGGAAACCGGCGCAGGTCAACATGGTGTCGCCACCGCGACCGTATGCGCTTTACTGGGACTGGACTGTACTATCTATATGGGGTCAGTCGACGTAGAGCGTCAAAAGCTCAATGTATTTCGCATGGAATTGCTTGGTGCAAAAGTTGTCCCGGTTGAAAATGGGACGAAAACACTGAAAGACGCTATTAACGAAGCTATTCGCGACTGGGTGACTAACGTTGACAACACATACTACCTGTTAGGGTCTGCATTAGGACCCCACCCATACCCGAAAATTGTCCGTGAGTTTCAAAAAATAATCGGTATTGAAGCAAAGCAAGCATTTCAATCTAAGTTCCCGGGTGAGTTGCCTACGGCAGTGGTGGCTTGTGTCGGTGGCGGTTCCAATGCGATTGGCTTGTTTCATACCTTCATTGACGAACCGTCAGTGCGGTTGATTGGCATCGAAGCCGCAGGCAAAGGAATTGAATCTGGCCAGCATTCGGTTCGACTTGCCAAGGGTGTTCAACCAAAGCCGGGCGTCCTACAGGGATGCTATTCCTTTGTTTTGCAAAATGCGGAAGGTCAGATTCAGGAAACACACAGTATTGCACCCGGACTTGACTACGCCATGGTCGGTCCAGAGCATGCGCAACTGTGGCAACAGGGGCGTGCAGAATACTACAGTGCAGATGATGAACAAGCCCTGGCGGGTCTTAAGCTTTTAACCCGAACGGAAGGCATTATACCAGCATTAGAAAGTGCCCACGCCATTGCCGGTCTCGTGCAACTTTCAACGACATTCAACGAACAGGATCGCGTCATTGTTAACATCAGTGGTCGCGGCGATAAAGATATGATGGCGATATTCGAGCGAAGCCAACACGGGGATGCCAAATGAAAGCACAATTTATAAATGAACTTGACCAGGCATTTATCAACGCTAAGAAAAGGCATCGAGCCGCGATCATGCCGTTTTTGACTATGGGTTATCCCGAAGAAAACCTGTCGTTGCGTTTGCTGCAAACCTTGTCTGATAGCGGCGCAGACATTATCGAAGTTGGCATTCCCTACAGTGATCCGCTAGCCGATGGGCCTGTGATACAAGCATCATCGCAGGCCGCGCTGGAGCGGGGAATGACGCCTGAAAAAACCTTCGAAATTTTGACCGGATACGCCGATAGCGAGTGCACGGCCTCGTTGGTGATCATGACCTATTACAACATATTGCTGCAAATGGGATTAGAGCACTTTGTTGAAAAGTGTCGATTCGTTGGCGTACGTGGAGTGGTCGTGCCGGATTTACCATTGGAAGAAAGTAAGACGTTAAAAGTTTTGTTGGACAACGCACATATTCACCTTATTCACTTCGTTGCTCCTAATCTGTCCGACGAAAGAATCAAGAAAATCGCCCAAAGCGCCAGTGGGTTTATCTACCTCATATCGGTTACTGGTGTCACCGGGCAACGACAAAATGTACCCGATAATGTGGCGTCACTGTGCGCACGTATTCGACAATATACCGATACACCAATCGCGTTGGGGTTTGGTATTGGTCACGCGGAACAGGTCTCTCAGGCAGCAAAAAATGTCGACGGGGTCATTGTCGGAAGCGCGTTGATCAAACAAATCAGTGAGCCAGAATCCGCCATTGACAATGCGGCCGTATTTTTACGTGAGATTTCGGCTTATGAATAACGTTGCCATAAAGGTTTGCGGGATAACGCAACCGCAAGATGTCGTGGCCCTTGGCGAACAGGGTATTGAGTATATGGGCTTTATATTTGTTGAGGGGTCAAAGCGGCAGCTAACCGAACGCAGCTGTCTGGGTCTGTTGAACCATGTGCCCAAAGCAACGAAATCTGTGGCGGTATTCATGAATCAATCGCTTACGTTCATACAGTCCATACTGAAAGAGTTTCCGGTAGATATCGTGCAATTGCATGGAGAACAAGACGGTGACCTTGTGAAGTTGCTGGATCGCCCAGTTGTACAACGCCTGCACCCATTTACGTGGTTACAGAGATCGCAGTGCACTGAGCACAGTAATTTAAAAGCTCACTTACTGGACCCAGGCGCTGGGCATGGAGAAACGTTTGATTGGGGAACGCACCTGCATACAGGAGTAGAAATCAACTTGTCGAAAGCTTGGTTGGCAGGGGGGCTTTCGCCCGCAAATGTTTCCGAGCACGTACGCCTATTGCACCCCGCCGTGGTCGATGTGTGTTCTGGCGTCGAAGCAGACGGAAAGCCCGGCCATAAATCGATTGAAAAAGTAATTTCCTTCATAAAAGAAGTTCGTGGTGCCACTAATGGGAGCCCTAAATGAACCTAAAAACGACAGCCTATATAGAGCTGACTCTTGCGATGATGATCGTCGGGAGCTTGTCAGTTGTAGGAAAAAAAGTGATCGAGATTTTTCCGGTCATGTTGTCCAGTGTACTGACCTTGTCAATGGCGGCCGTCGGAATGACAGCCATTCATCTGATCATCGTTGGTCGGCTACCAGTGCTAAACTGGCCGCAATTCAAATATCTGTTTTTGCAGACTCTGTTCGGCGTGGTGTTGTTTAGAGTATTTTTTCTTTATGGTCTATATTGGTCTTCAGCGTCAATGGCCGGAATTCTTATAGCCTTAACCCCGGTCGTGATTGCTCTGCTATCCATTGTCATGCTGCGTGAAAAAGTGGGCGTCGTAGTTTCTACTGGCATTGGACTATGTGTCGTTGGCGTCGCATTGTGTCAGTCTTCAGAAATAATGATGAGCAATAATTGGCAAGCGTTGATTGGCATCGGCCTCGTACTGTTAGCGGTTGTGTGTGAGGCACTGTTTACGGTGCTTCGGAAAAAGCTTACCCATCAGGCATTAAACCCAGTCACCTCCAATGTGTATTTGTGTGTGATAGGTGCCGTCTTATTTTTGCCCTTAGGTCTCTATGACTTACGTTCGTTTGACCTGAGTTCAGTTCAGGCCAGTGACTGGTTGCTTATCGTATACACAGCCGTATTTGTCAATATCATTTCATTTGTGTTGTGGTTTAGAGGGGTAGATAAAGTAGACGCCACGACAGCAGGTGTTTTTACAGTTGTTATGCCGGTGACGGCACTTATTCTATCAAGTGCGTTATTGGGTGAAGTCATTACAGTGCCGATTATCGGTGGCATTATGGTTGTCATTGCCGGATTGATTTTCGTGATTACACCAGTACAAACGCTTCAGTCTGCCGCGAATAGAGTTCGAAACCCATTTGGAAAGCAAAGTATCAAAGGAGGTGATGTATGAATGTTGTTATTATCAATCGTCGGTTTTATGGCTGGAATTGGAATGCACCGAAAACAAACTACCATGGTGTCATTGACCATACTCAACATCAGGTTCATTACATTATTGACGGAAACAGCAAACAGGGCTTGCATGAGGAAGAGTACCTAAACGCCGACATAATTGAACTTCCGTCGTTGGATCTCTCAGATCTGATTAAGGAAACGGTTCGACGTTTGCGTACCCAGAAACCGGTAGACAGGATTATCGCACTCAATGAAGAAGATATATTACTGGCATCGCAGTTACGTGATGAACTGAACATAGGCGGTGTCCGGGAAACAGAATTGGCCCGGTTTCGTAACAAAATTCTAATGAAAGAAATCTTACAACACAGAAAGATAGCGGTACCGGAATTTACCGTTGCAAACAACGCACAGCAAATTGTGGAGAAATTTGGTTATCCCGTGGTTCTTAAACCATTGGATGGCGCCAGTTCCAAAGGTGTAAAGATAGCCTGTGACGAGAATGAGTTGCATGCCGACCTTAAAGACATCGGTGACCAATTACCCTATTACGAAGCGGAACAGTTCATCTCTGGAAGCATTTTTCATCTTGATGGATTTATGAATGACTTGAAAATCGTCTTTTGTCAGGTTTATCAGTACTACAACAGTTGCTATGCATTTGCTAACGGCTCACCAGTTGGCGTAATGATGGTGGACGATGAAGAGCGTCAGCAAAAACTCAATGCATTTGCCGAAAAAGCACTGGCCGCGCTTGAACTGCCGAATGGACCATTTCACTTAGAGCTTTTCATAGACACGCAAGGTGAGGTTCGTTTTCTGGAAGTAGGCGCAAGGGTCGGTGGGGCGTTTGTGGCGCCTTGTATTGAGAAACGATGGGGCATCAGCTTGTTTGAAGAAAATCTAAAGCTCCAAATGAATGGTTTTTTAGACATACCGCGACTCGAAAGCTGCCAGCCCAACAACCATTTGTATGGTTGGCTGCTGTTCCCAGTGCCAGCCGCTAAACATTGCGTGGTTGAATCGGTGGAATTCTCAAAGCAAGGGTTGTTGCCTGGCTTAATTGAGGCAAGGTTGCCCCAGAAAGCCGACCGCGTTGATCAGTCTGGTGGCTATATTCACACTGGTGGCACTTTCTTAATTGAAGGGAAAAGCCAGAATGATCAACTTGAACTCATAAAAGATATCATTGAACGGTACCGAATTACTTTTAGTAAACCTTTAGAAACTCGAGGAGCTAAACTCGACTTCTTCGGCGTTTACTGAGAAAGACTGGTACAAAAACGTTGAATCAGTGGCGGGCTGATATTCAGGGAACAGCGAAAGACGTTCAATCACCGGATGATCGACTAGAGATTGCCAAACTTAAATCCGAGTTAAAATCAGTTAGAAATCTGGAGCGTTATCTAGAGGGTTAGAAGCAGCAACAAGTCTAACGGTTATACCATGGGCGCTGCTTTTCTGAAACTCTGAAAGGTCCTGCGGTTTTTCCGTCCAAAAAGGACGAAATCCCTAGCGGCCCGCTAAACATAAGTCATACAGAAGGGTATTATTTATTTTTGGTATGTGGGCAATTGGCTCTTGAAAGCTGAAATCAAAAACTTACGAACGACAGTGTCCTTTTTGGACTGAAAACCGCAGGACCCAAGTAAGTGTCACATTAGGCAGGGATGTTCACAGAACCCTACCTTGGAATGCAAATCTAAACTATAAAGTTGTTGAATTTGCGCTCACGCTCATTCGACTTCTAAAGTGGGGTTCTAACCCCCAATTTGTTCAGGCCTAAGTGGGTCAGACCTGACATTCAGTATGACGATTTGTCGGGTGCTGATGTGTAGTCCTTCCTATCGCTAAAACTTTCATTAACCTTCTTGCCCAACCAACTAATAATTGCCTGTGTGGTCTCTTCAGGCTTTTCTTGCTGTATCCAATGGCCGCAATCTAAGCTAACAATCTCTATGTTGGGTACAAACTCGGGCAGTTGTTCAAACTTTGAGATCATATCTCGGGCGGGCAGGGTATATGGAGAATGATTTGGTAGGGACTCTCAGTGCTATGTCACTATTTATCCACACCGGCGCCTTGGGATAGATCAAATTGACAACTTAAGCGCGAGTGTGGATGATGAATGAGCCCTAGGGATGGCAGTTAAACCAGAAAGCCGTATAGGCCACCAGCGTAATAACCGCTCAGGCCGCAGATGAATCTGTGAGCTGGTTTTCATGACTAAAATCCGATAATTATTTGAGGAAAATCAATGAAATTACTGCACAAGAAAAATCTCTTCTGTTGGAGTCAATTTGATAATGACCGTAATATCGATTTTCACAGTTATCTTTGGGTGAGGCCCGAGGGTAACGTTGTTTTTGACCCGCTGCCCTTGTCGCCTCATGATGAACTTCACCTAAAGTCCCTAGGCGACGTGAGTCATATTATCATTTCAAACTCTGATCACATTCGTGATGCAGGAAAGCTAGCTCAATTAACGGGTGCCAAAATTGTTGGGCCATCAGGAGAACAACATTCTTTTCCAATTCAATGTTCGCAATGGTTGCAAGAAACGAAGGATTTTATTGCGGGGCTCGATGTCTATTCATTAAATGGTTCCAAGACGGCTGGCGAGCTGGCTTTTGTAATTGAAGGCGAAACCTTAATTACCGGGGATCTTATTCGGGCCCACAGTGCTGGTAGTCTTTGTATACTTCCTGCAGCTAAGTTAAAAGACTCTGATCAGGCCAAAGAATCCGTCAGAAGGATTGCCTCTATCCCAGGGATCAAGGCAGTTTTACCGGGCGATGGCTGGCCAGTATTTAACAATGCCGAGCAAGTTTTAGCTGAGCTGATCGCGCTATGTGAACCAACCACATAACGGATGCATAACCAGATGTGCATAACCGGACACACACCCTAAAACGTTGTGGCCGTGGTGCTTAAAAGGATGCTTACAAAAGCTTAATTGGACACCCACTTTAGTACCAAAACCAAATATCGACCCATTAAAAATACAGGCAACAACTATCCTGACACAGGGGGCAGTCACCGAGCATTCTAAGTTATAAACATTGAAGAATACGCTATAAGTAGCTGATTAGCATGGCTTTGATTCTGACCATCTCAATTGGGGTTTGTACTGTTCAGGCAAATCCTAGGTCAGTAGGGGCGCAACTTTCGGAATGTTAAAGTGGGTGTCCTATTAAGCTCTATTAAGCCCAATTAAGCCTCCGTAAAACTTGTTCATACCAGTATAGGGGTTGGTGAAAATCTACAGACTCTGATTGCAGCACCCGTTCCACCACCGACAGATTTGAATGGAATTGCCCAAGTGTAGAGCCCCAAACGGGTTGGCCGGTATTAACCAGGCCTCGGCTCTGTGCAAAAATGCATTGGACTGCACTTGGTACCAACGGTTTTCTGGTGCAATAGCAACGGCTAACTTATAGCTAGATCCAGATGGGTGACTGATTACCACGCTGGGCGTGGTAACAAACCAACGACGAAAACCCGGGGTGTGAGACCAAACGAATCTGAGTGTTTTTTTTATCATGCTAACCGCATGAGGGTTTTTTTTTGGCCGTTTGACACCAGCTTCCTAATGGGTGACCCCTCTGATTCAGTAAATGTATAAATTAACGAAAAACCTATGCATGTTTCAGTTGTCATGTATAATTTATCGGAAAAATTATACATATAAGTGCCGTCAGGTATAAAAAAAGGTGAAATATAGCTATGTTAACGCCAATAGCGCCGCTGCCACTGGCCAATATTGAACAATGGGAAACCCGTGCGGTACTCAAAAAGACCGCCGAAGCGCATCGTTACCTGGCCGAACTGAAAGGTGTGGCAGCGAGTATTCCCAATGAAGCGATTTTAATCAATACGTTGGCTCTACAAGAAGCCAAAGACAGCTCTGAAGTTGAGAACATCGTCACCACCCACGATGAACTCTACAAAGCCAACCTTTTTGAAGAAGCCATTACCAATCCCGCCACCAAAGAAGTGCAAGATTACGCATTTGCATTAAAACAGGGCTTTCATTCCGCTAGGCAAAGTAAATTAATTCGGCTAAGCGATATTCTCGCCGTGCAACAAAATTTAGAAAACAACAATGCCGGGCTGCGTAAGCTACCGGGTACCGACCTCAAAAATCCCCGCACCGGGCAAGTGGTCTATACCCCACCGCAACATGCCGATGAAATAGCTAAATTAATGAATAACCTCGTTCAATTTATCAATAACGATGAACTGTGCGACGCCGACCCATTGGTAAAAATGGCCATTATTCACCATCAGTTTGAAAGCATTCACCCGTTCTACGATGGCAATGGCCGCACCGGCCGTATCTTGAATATTCTGTACCTGGTCACAAAAGACCTGCTCAACCTGCCAGTATTGTATTTGAGCCGCTTTATCATTCACCACAAGGCCGACTATTACGCCAACCTGCAAGCCGTAAGAGACACCGGCAATTGGGAACCGTGGCTGCTATTTATGCTCGATGGCATTATCGACACCGCGCAAAACACCATTTCACTGATCACCGAAATGAAAACCCTGATGGTGAGTGTGAAACACGGCATCCGCGAACAGCTGCCGAAGCTCTATAGCCAAGATTTACTCAACAACCTGTTCAACCACCCCTACACGAAAATTGACTTTATTGTTGAAGAGCTAGGGGTAACGCGCATAACCGCCACCAAATATTTAGAACAACTGGTCAAACACGGCTTTTTAAATAAACAAAAAGTCGGCCGAGCCAACTATTACATTAACCAGTCCTTATGCAACGTACTGATAGCACACGGCTAAATAAAGAATTTAAAAGAGAGAACAACATGACCATAAACGACACCGTAGACACCCTGTTGGCGGAGATCTTCGCGCCCGAGCCGGGTGCTCTTGCCAACTGGTCCTCGCCCTCAGTGGTTACCGGGGCAGGCATGGATTCTGATGCACGCAGCAGGGCGTTAAGGACTGCTAGTTATATCGCGCGAATTGCAGCCGAATATCTTGTAACCAATTTCACCCACAGGCACCTCTTCGTCCACAAAGAACTGGATCGCCCTGACCTCATGATAATTAAAGCCCGGCGTATCGAAGACATAGGTCGGGATATAGTAGGACGCCATATAGCGGGCATAGCGTAATCGATAGGTCGAGGGCGCAACAGCCCTGGACACATTGCCCCAGATATCGACCAAGCGCACCTTGAGTCCGGGTTCGCCATGAACCTGGCCACGGAAGGTCAGATAGGTATTCAGGTTAGCCACCGACTTGCCAAAATCTCGATCGACAAAGCCTTTGGGTTTAACGCCGGTATTTTCAACCGAGGTGGTTAGATTGGCTTCAGCGTAGCCGGAGCCATTGTGGCTGAATTGCAGGTCTATCGCGGATACTTCATAGTATGCTGGCGGGTTTGAGTCTTTGTTAGTTAAGACAAAGCCGGCACCGGCTAAAAACGGCTAGAGCCGTGAAATATGCTGTCAACATTCAAGGAGGTTTTGTGCGTATTCGAGTCGCTGTAAAAAAAGATGTGGTAAAGATTAGCAATCTTGTTAAATCACTTTCCCATTTTTATTTAAAAGATCAAAAAAATGAGTTGCCCGAATGGTTCGATAAAACGCTTGCTCAGAGTGAGTTTTTAAAGCGTATTGAAGGTTCTGAATATTTCAATTTCGTTTATGAAAATGAAGGTGAAATAATTGGGTATATTGCAATGAAAGGGAGTAGTCATTTATTCCATCTTTTTGTCTCTGAGAAATACCAGGGCAAAGGCCTGGCAAGAGAACTTTGGGGGTTTGCAAGCAATGTATGTGTCTCTAATATTTATACGCTCAGATCATCATTGTACGCAGTTCCAGTATATAGAAAATTTGGTTTTATTGAGTCTGGTGTTGCGGGTGAAATAGATGGTATTGGGTTTCAACCTATGGAGTTACGAGTATAAAATTCTACCAAGTGCCTGCAAGGGGCATTGAACTTGCCCCGTTTTAGTGTAATCCCAAAATTTCAACATCGATTAAAAATGGTGGGGATGGTGGGCATGGTGGGAATAGAGGGAATAGAGGGAATAGAGGGAATAGAGGGAATAGAGGATACGACCAACGGTGCGAATCATGAACACCCAGCTATATGGGTGTTTAGTCTATTTAACAACACCTGCCCACTACTGAGGCACCGCCGCGTACGCGACCACCTCACACAACATTTCTTCGCGCGCCAAGCCTGCTACGATGATCGCTGCGCGGTTGGGGTAGGGGGGCTCGAAATACTCGGCGTAGACCTTGTTAAACGGAGCCAAATAATCCCGTGCGGTGACGTAGATGAGCACCTGAGTGACATCGGCCATGGTCAATTCAGCGGCTTCGATCGTGTGTTTAAAATTTTCCATCGTTTGACGCGCCTGAGCTTCAATGCCCCCTGCGACTACCCTGCCTTCTGAGTCGATCGGTATCTGTGCAGTCGATAATTGGCCATTGGCGATAACAGCCCACTCCAGCGGCGCTTTGGAGGCAAATAACTGGGTTTTGACAGCTTTTTTCATGTCTACTTCCTATTGATAGCTGAGCTCGAACCCTTAGGGTTAAAGTCGCCGTAAAAAAAAGGAGCCGCATTGTTGGGCTCCTGTTCTGTTAAATGACCGGTCTAAACGACCGAGATTAAACTCGGTCTTTTATTGGCTAGAGAGAAGAGCTTATAGGCCTTGGTCATCGGCCATTTTTCGAGCAATCATGGGCGCAGTCCACAGTGACGGCAATAATACCAATGAGACCGGTACTGCGGTGACGACGATGAAGGATTGCAGGGCTGAAATACCGCCGGCACCGATAGAGATCAACAGTGCTGCGACCAAGCCCATCATCACGCCCCAGAAAACTCGC
>Ga0115545_1000275_pt1 | contig 27747 bp, 45 predicted proteins | sample COGITO_mtgs_1003_FD_87188 | JGI IMG/M metagenome (GOLD analysis project Ga0115545, IMG submission 87188) | Pelagic marine microbial communities from North Sea - COGITO_mtgs_100330 | ecosystem: Environmental > Aquatic > Marine > Epipelagic | place: Germany:Helgoland, sampling site Kabeltonne...
AATGCAGTTCCTTGTATATCAACTGCTACTGCATCTGTAGTTACATCAATTCCTGCACCTTGTCCCACGTGTATATTTCTACTAGCTGCTATAGTTCCGCCACCAGTTAATCCTGCACCTCCAAGAATTTGTACTGAGGTATGGTCTATGTGTTCATTAGCTACAAAGTTTGCAAGACTATCGTGGTTTATAGTTCCTTGAGTAGCTGTATTTACAGTACCTTCTAAGTTTGCAACTATAGTTCCTACTGCATATCCAGTACCACTTGTATTTACAGTTGTTGTAGGTTCTGCTTGTAAATCTTTAAATAGTTTAAATTTCCCACTATCATTTGCATCTCTAAATAAACCTGCATATAAATCTTGTGAACCTGATGTATCATACAATCCATAGAAACCAATATCTACAGAGTCTGCACCATTGTTACCTTTTGCTAATTTTATTAATGGGTCTTCAACACTTAATGTTGCTGTACTTACTGTTACAGTATCACCATTTACAGTTAAGTCTCCAGCAATAGTAACATCATCTGGTAATCCTACAGTAAATGTAGCACCTTCACCAGCACTTCCTGATACTTCTATTTCGTTACTAGTTCCCGCTACTGCAGCTACATAGTTACCTGTAGTATGTGAAGTAAGTGTAATTAAATTATTTAATGATGTAGCACCAGTACCACCATTGGCTACTGGAAGAGTACCAGTTACATCTGCTGCAAGGTCTACTGCATTTCTAGTAATTGTTTGTCCACTAATTGTAATATAGTCTGGTGAACCACTTAAAGAAACATTAGTACTATTATCTGTGCCAGCTGCATCTACACCTATTGTAGTTCTTACTGCTGCAGCATTTGCATCATCTACAATACTTTTACCAAATGTTGATATAGTAGTATTAGCAGGTAAAGCAAATGTTTTTAAATCTGCATCTACTTCTGAATCCATTAGAGCACCAGCACTTGTTACGTTAGCTGTGTCTGTTACATCTGCACTTGCTTCAATAGCATTTAGTTTGCTATGGTCATCATCAGTAAACACATTAGAATCAGTAGCAGCTTCTACTGCTGTTCGTATTTCTGCATCTGTTTGGTCTGCTGTAGCAGATGTTTCTATTGAATTTAACTTAGTGTGGTCTGCATCTACGAATACATTAGAATCACTAGCTGCTTCTACAGCAGCTCTTATCTCTGCGTTGCTTTGGTCTCCAGTTGCTCCTGCTTCTATTGCGTTTAACTTAGAGTGGTCTGCATCTGTAAATACGTTAGAGTCGGTAGCAGCTTCAACAGCTGTTCTTACTTGAGCATTTGATAGTTGTGTATTAGTATCTGCAGATGTTATTGTTACAGCACCACCAGATTCACTTATAGTTACATTTGTACCTGCTGTGAAAGCTAATGTTTCTGTAGCACCTAAAGTATTACCACCTGCAGTTATAGTTCTAAAGGTATTAGTATCAGCTGTCATATCATCTACAACAAAATTAATTCTACCATTAGTATCGTCATATCCTACATCAATTCTTGTTTCTGTACCAACTAACATACCCCCAACAATATCTTGTACTTGTTCTGTAGTAAGTGTAGCAGATATTTTACTATCTAATTGTGTTTGAATATTTGAACTTACACCGTCTAAGTAGTCAAATTCTGTAGCAGTAACACCTGTTGCGTGTAGTGCATCTAAATAATTTAATTCTGTTAACCCACCAGTATACCCGTCTAATACATTTAGTTCTTGTGCTGTAGCAGTAATAGCAGTACCTGCAAGCTGTAATGTACTTGTACCTGTAATATTAACAGCTGCTGAACTAAGTTGTAATACACTAGCTGTACCTTCTCCGTCTTCAACATTTGTTAAACTCCCCGTTATTCCAGTGTTACTATTTGATACTTGTAATAAATCTTTATATGTATCTGATACTTTTTTATTTGTAAACGTCGCCATAGTTACCTCATATTAGCTGGAACAACAGCTCTTGTTCCACCTGTTTTATCTCTTTTCTTTGCTCCAAACTTTCTAACCATTTCTTTATACTCAGCCATTAATGCTTGTGCGTTAGCCATTTTTATCTGTGCTAACTGTGGATTGTTAGTAGCTGCTGCTTTATCCATTAAAATTTTTGCCTTGACATAACATATTATTGCAGGGTGTAAGGTGTTATCTATATCTAATTCTGCAGTCATAGAAGTATATTCATCTGGTTCTGCGTAGTATGAAATTAATAAACCATTAGTTACTTTATCAGAACCAGTACCTATAACTGGTGCTTTATATTGAGATTGCCTAGTATTTCTTGTACCAGCATCTCCTTCAAGAGTTGCTATTGCAATTTTATCTCCTTCAATCCACCAAACAAATGTTGAACCAGGATTTTTAAATGTACTTGCTACCGCTGCCATATCTACTCCGTATCAGTCAAAGGAATTTCTTGTTGTAATAATCTAGGTATTCTGATGTACTCTCCTTCATCTGTTAATATACTACATCTATATACCTTGTTAATTGTTACAGCTCTATCATCTGCTAAGCCATACCACATTTGTCCATTGTTTAAATCTGCTTTAGCATATTCAGTTTTTAAATCATATTGACCTAAATCAACTAATGCTTCATTAATTAAATTCTTTACATAGTTTTCTGATACATCAGGTATAGCCTGTTGTACTCTAGAAAATATTTTCTTTCCGTTAAATTCTATAGCTGCCACTATAAGTCCTCCCAATTACTATTTACATCTTGCCACAATACATTACCGTCGTTCCAAAATTGAAACTGTTCTAATACCTCTGCCCATATAGTAGAGGGTGCTATAACTTGCTCTGTCCATACAGTACTAGGTACAATTAATTGTTCTGTCCAGTTAGTTTTTACACTCATCTTCTATCTGGTAAATCTTTTTCTACATATAATTTATCTACACCCACTATTGATAAAGCTTCTTTATATTGTGCATCAATCAATCTATATTGACCAACTAATGAAGCTACTAATTCTGGGTCTTCATCTGCGTTAGCATTGCTAACTAATCTTTCTAAACCATTTCTTGCTGCATAAAGAACTACTACTTGTTCAGCTTCATCTGGAAAATTAGCTATAAGTTCTGCACCGTGAGCTACCGTTATACTTGTAGTTATAGCTATTAACCTACTATCATTTGAAGCAACAGATGCAGGAAAAGTATTAAGTTCATTATTAAATATAATATATGCTGGGTCACTTGTTGTAGCTGCTTCCATATAATCTGTATCTTCTACTTTACCAAGCATATCTGGACTTAACTTTCTACAAGGCATTTTACGGTCGCTATTACCTGCATCTTTTCTTAATACAGATACAATTCTTTTACCTTCAACACTAATAGAACCAGTAAAGTCATCTTTACCTGCTGCTCTTTCTAGTTTATCTGTTGGTAAATTATCGAGCACCAAACGAGCACCGTCAGTCAACCACTGAGTGATTGCTGCATCATCATTAAGTGCTCCCGTTAAGTCCTCTACTTGTGTTTTAAATGTTGCCATTACTTATCTCTTTTCAAACAATTTATCTACTGCCCTATGTGGGTCATTTTTCTTTTTCGTTTCTTTCATATGGTCTGCCATACTTACTTCCCTAAAATTAATCTGGTCTTTCCTAATAGCAGCTGCCATAGGTGTATCTCTAACTACAAATTGTGTGCTCCACCTAGGGGGGTGTGCTCTATTACCACAAGAAGGACAATTAAACTTACCTTCTGGGTTAGGCGTTTCACAATGCTGACAGTTAGCCATTAAACCTTAGTTACTATAATGTATGCAATTCTAGTTCTGTCTAACATAACTGAATTAATATCTACAAGCTTTGCATCATCAATAGTTTCTATGTAGTCATTGATTTCTTTTGCTAAAGAACCAGCTACACTTTGTGCATTGCTACTTACATCATTAATGATAATTTTTGTATTAGTATCAAAATTTGCCATTTTATTCTCCTATTAGTTTAAAATTCTTTTAAGCTTTTGGGGCAAGCTATGCCTGCCCCCAGTAGCTTATACTGCACTAGCTTACGTATTGTTAGAAGCTGTACCTGCTGTGATATCAGAAATATCATTAGCCTGTCCAATTACTAACCAGTTGTCTCCGTCACAAATACACTTCACGTGTATATCGCCTTTGCCTGCACCAGATGTAAATTTCATCTGGTCGTGAGAAGTACCGTTAAACGCTACTTCTGCTTGAGCATCAACTTCTGCATCAGATACAAACCCTAAGAAAAAGTCAGTACCGTCTTTTGACTGTACTGCAATTTCTGCGTCAGTATTCTCGTTAACCATAAACTCATAGTACACTCCAGCATTATTAAGTGCGTCAGGAAGATTTACTTTTGTAGCTCCACCTGTTGCTCTTAAGATAACCAATGAACCACTCATATCAACTGATAGTTCACGAGTTGTTGCTGAGTCTTGTACTAATACAATACGGTGCATATTTTTATTAAATGCACCACTATTTGATTCAAGTACTCTTGCTTTAGCCATTATTATACTCCTTCCAAGTTAACAAGGTAATGTGATTCTGGTAAGCAAACTTCAAGACCTGCTTCTGTGGTAATCATATCCTTACGTAGGTCTTCGTCTGCACCTTGTACATTTTCTTCAACCATAGTATCTCTATTAATTCCATTACCAACAAGTGGTCTGTAGTATACTTTACTCATATCTACCATTGCCATTAAACCTGAAGAGTGTCCTCTAAATAGAGGTTCTTTAACTAAGTAAACAGAACCGTGCACAGTATCAATAGACATTAATTTATGTCCGAAGTTACCTTGTAACTCGTCCATATTAAGTCTGTACTGTGAACCGTTTGTACTGTTTTCTGAGAAAGAAGTACCACCCATTTTATTGAAGTAAGAGATAACTGGTAGAGAAGCTAATGCTAATCTTTCGTTACTTCCACCTCTAGCTGGGTCAAATAGAACTTCAAAATCCTCAAGTAAAGCGTCATAAGTAAGTTCTGAAGCAGCATATGAAGCAAAGTAACCTTTACCTGAATTGTATGCTAACTTAGCTGAACTTCTATCAACTACTGTACTGTTTTTAATGATGTGTCCTACTAGTCCTTCAGTGTATTGTATTCCACCAACTCTAGCTTTTTGTCCGAAAAGCATAGCTCTTTCAATATCGATTTTGTGCTCTCTCATTTTCTGAGCTAACACTCTTTCGAATTCATTTGCTTGACCTCTCATATTAGTTGCCATTGCTGTATTTGTAATCTCAGCTGCTGTTTTGAAAATCTGGGTATACCCATAATTATCATCAAAACTATCTGAGAAAGTATCAGGCGAACCTGTACCTTCAGCGTATGCCGAACCAATGATTTGACATCTGTCTTCTGCTGCGATAGCATCAGAGCCAGTTGCTGCTGAAACACTTACAATCTTAGCTTGAAAAGATGTACTAGCTCCATTATCGGCTGGTGCGTCTTCTACTCTTACGATTGCGTTTCCGTATGCGTCTGCTGTTTTAATTGCAAGAACCATACCTTTGATTAAAAAATCAACTGAAGCTGCTGAACTGTCTAGCGTTTCTACTTCCAAAGTAACTTGTTGACCTGCGGTCAATGAAGTTAATTGTGTAAAACCAGATTTAACCTGGAACTCTCTACTGGTGTAGTCAATTTTTGTTCTATCTTCAAGATAACGAAACAAACTATCATCAGTAGGAAGTTTAGCTGTTTGACTAAGATAGACGAAAAACGGTGATTCTTCTGGTGCTAATTCTGCGATTCTATCACCGAAGTTATACTTACGTCTTTGGTCTGGTCTCTGTCCGTAGTCAGCAGCAGTTACAGCTGTATTAAAAGAAGCAGATTCTACTCCTAGTTGTCCTTTTGTAATTGCCATTTTAAATTCCTCCTAAAGAATTTTACTTTTTAATATTCTTTCCAATACTTCCAGAATTACCTGCTGCAATTATTTTAGCGAAATAGTCTTCTTGTGCATCTGGCTTACGAGGTTCTCCACCTTGTATAAGACCAGCAGATTTAGGTTTACCTAAACTCTTCTTTACATTTTCAACATTTTCTCTAGCTTTCATATTAGCTGGATTGTTTCCTTTCCATACTTGGAATAGCGTATCTAACGGAAGATTCTCTTTGGGTTGTGTAACAAAATCAACGAACTCACGTGCTTCGCTATTATTTAATTTATAATCGCCTTGCACTTGATAAGTTAAAGTGTCAACTTGACGTTGCCTATCTAACCTACCCATATATGATTTCATTTTGTCATCAACTGCACTATCAATCTCTTTCTGTCTTACTTTGTAAGAATCAGAATTAGGATTAGTATATGCGTCCCAAGGATTAAAGTCCTCTTGTTTGATACTAATTTGCTCTTTATCTTGTCCTTTATCTCCTGTTAAGTGGTTTCTAACAACGTCAACCAGGTCAGGATTATCCTGAAATAGCTTTGCTACTGGTCTCAATTTGCCTAACTCAGCCTCGGCTTTATCATACATAGACTGGAATTTACGAACCTCATTTGGGTCGTCTGAACTCAAATCCTGTTGAATCTCTGGCTCACTTAAGTTATTATTTTCAGAAGTTTCTGAACCTTCTAAAGTTCTTTCTTGTATTTTTTCTTGCACGTCTGCCATTTGTAACTCCTCTCAGATATTCCTAGTTTGTTTCCGAATCACTGGACGGTGCAAATGCACCAATATCAAATGCTTCCAAACTGTTGGACTGTACCTGTTGTTGTTTAAGTTTCTCAGCGTCTACCTTCATTTGTGAATCTATACTCGAACGGCTTGTGTTAAGTTTCGATTTGAACTTCTCAACCTCCACACGTTTTCTATCTGTAACAGACTCTCTTTGAGCAGTTTGTAGGTTTCCACTAAGATTTTTTATCTGGTCTTGTAATTGACTGATAATACTTTGAAGTTTCTGTACTTCTCCTGTACGTTGAAGTACTCCTTCTTTATCGTATATTTCTGTTTTCTTAAGAGCTTCTACCTTGTCTATAAGACCAAGCTGATAAGCTTCCATATACATTTGATATTCAGCATATTTATTTGACGGCATAGTAGAACCAGCTACTATTCTTATATCAAATTGTCCTGATGTAATATCATTTTTAATTGAAATTAATTGTTGACTCTTGTCATCATACAACCTGTTGTTAACAGTAAACTCTGTAACATCATTGTTTGGTTGTACTATTCTAAAACTTTTCTCAAAACTATAGTGGTCTTTTGCTAATTGATATAATACTTTACCTAATTGTTGTAAAGACATTTCTATATCTCTTAGTTTACTAGCACCTCTACCTTCTCCCATTTGTGCAAGTAACATAGTACCACGTACACTATCAGTAGCTCCTGATTTAAAACCTTGTAATAGTTCTGGTACACCAAAATTTAAATCAATGTATCTTTCTACTTGATTAATTAAAGCATAAAACTCACCAGATAAAGGTTGTGGTTGTGCTAAATGTGGTTCACCATAAGTTGGGTCATACTCTATAACTGCATTTGGGTTAGCCCAATCTTTTTCTATTTGAGATAAATCTTCTACACTACCAGTAGGTATCATAAGTTTTAAACCAGCTGCAGTTTGTGCGTGTGCTAAAGCTAAACTAAATAGTTTATTTAAAAGTCTTTGCATATCTTTAACTTTATTTACATCTGATTTAGGGTAAGGTGTATTTGTCCAAATGTTTGGTATAGGTATAATAGGGTATGTATCAGTTTCTAATATAGTTTCATACAATAGTATTTGACCTAAAGAAGCTGTTACTTTAATTCTTGTTTGTGGTATTTCAACATACGTGTATAGATTAGAATTAAATTTATCTTGATTCTCTTGCATAAATGTTGAAAATGTTTCAGCGTTCATCAATACTTCTTTTTCTTCTATAGCATCAGCTACTCTAAAAAATGGTACTTTTACTTTACTGAAACGTTCTAATATTCTATATCTAGTAGTTAATGATATATCATAATTCTTTGAATCTACTTCAGCTGGTGTGAATACTGATGTAGTATTTTGTTGTTGTGAATTAGGAAAGTCATCATAAACATCTTGTTGACTAAAAGTTTCTATCTCACCTAGGTATTGTTCTACATCAGGATAAAGATTTATTAATTGTTCTTCTGTAAGAATAGTAGACATAATAATACTTGCAGCATCTTTAAAATATCTGTCTCTAGAAGCAGGGTCAACATAAACCCTGAAAGGATTTAAATGTGTAAACATTACCTCTCCTCTTCCATAGTCAGCTTCTGGTTCTATGTACGCATAAAAATAACCTAACCCAGTAGTTGCGTAATCGTGTACCGCTTGTTTAAAGTGATGCTGCCCGTCTGATATATCGAATATATATTCTAACAATGTTTTCCAGACAGATGCTAATTTAACGTCTGAATCTTCTCGTGCTGTAATCCCATACTGCACAGGTCTAGATGTCATTAAAGATTTTAACTTATCTATCGCTGCATATATTCTATCTATTGTAAAATCTGCTTGTCCTATTGACTGTAATGTTTCTGACTCTTCTGAAGTAAAATGATTACCAAGAGTAAAATCTATACCTTCTCTAGCACTTATGTCCCAGTCTTTTCTGGCATCAGCATAGTTTCTAAAGATTTCTCTATTAAGTCTTGCTGCTTTATCTTCTTTAATAGCCACTAATTATTTCCTTTTGCTTTTAATTGCTCTTTATATTTCTTCATCATAGCTTTCATTTTTAAATCAGTTTCATTTTTACCGCCAAAAGGTTTAGGTATGTTTGTTTTATTTTGAATATTATATCTATCTATTTTAAAATTTTCTCTATCTAAGTTAAATCTATCTGAAATTTCTCTGCGTTTCTTATCTGCTTTTTCATACATCTTTCTTAGTAGTCTCAATCTATCTTGTTTAGCCATAATATCTCCTAAGTCAAATATGGTTTTAAAAACTCTTTATAAAATTCTTTGTTACGTCCTAAAGGTTTTCTTGTTCCGTTAGTATCTCTATATACTCTTTCGTACTCTTTAAAACCTGGTCTACCTTTATCATCTGCTACAGCACCCTTAACATCTCCTGCTGCTAAACATCTAACAGTAGTTGGAAATTTTCTAAGACTACCTACATTAAAAACATAGTCTGCTAATGCAAACTGTAATCTTAAATCTATTGACTCCCAATCTATATTTTTTTGCTCACAAAATTTTTGAGCACCTCGGTAAGATTTTTCAGCCTCTTCTTCTAGTACAGACTCAACTTCCAGTAGAGAAAATCCTGTCTTCTCTAAAGTGTTTTGTTCTTCAAGAGTTTTTATTTTATATCCATACCCTATAGTTTTTAATCCACCTTCTGGTGAATCGTATGGAAAAAATTTATCTCCTACCTTGTTTGCATAACCTTCTACTCTTTTTAAGTAGCTAATATATTCTGTTATACTATACATAGTCCTGAAAAAGTTAACACCCTTTATTGCCCGAAATCTCATATTTTTAATCCAGTTACCCAATTAATTTGTCTTCTAGCAGATTTTACTAAACTGTCTGGTGCATTTTCATCATATAGTTCCATACTTTTACTTCTTGGTGCTTTAGCAAAGAAGTCTGCATAATATAGTCCGTCAAGTAAATCGTCGTGTCTACCTTTTGGAAATTGAAACAATTCATCTACTATTTCTGTATGTTCTTTTCTTACAAAAAGTTTCTTACTATTTACTATACTACCTAAAGACATTTCTAATCTATCTTCTTTTTTAATACCGTGTGGTGGTCTAACACCTTTGTTTATACCTGGTAATAGTCTTCTTTCAGATGTAGCCATACGTTCTACCATATCTCTAACCATTTCTTGAGCACCTACTGTTTCAACAGCACATCTCTTAATTGGTACATACTTCTTAGCATATTCCATAATTTTCTTTGGCATATCAAAAGCTGGTATCTTATCGTGGTAATAATCAATTACATATCTATTTTTATTAGCGTCTATACCCATAACCATTATTACTTGATAGTCAGATGATGTAGTAGCTGTATGTGCTAAGTCAACTCCCATATATACATTTATTGGTATTAACTCAGTATCATTTCTTAAACAAGCAAATCCATTATTGTTTACAAACTCGTAGTTATGATTTTGTATTTTATCCATTTGAAACGTAGCACTAGCTACATCTCTAGCGTCATTTAAATATTCTTGTGCAAACTTATCAATTTTACCTGCTTCTATAAACTCTTGTCTTTTTTGTTTTAATTTAGATAATGGGAACTGTTCTTTCCATACTGCCTTACCGTCTTCTATAGCTCTAATAAATGTAACGTCCCAAGGATATTTTTTCTTATCTTTTTGTGATTGTAAAAAACCGTCGTGTATATTTTGTAAGAAAGCGTCATAGTGTACAATAGTTCCTGATAACCATATCCAACCTTCTTTACCTGGTGACTCTTCTAATGCAGGATATACTGTTGATACAATCCATTGTTTAATATCATCTCTACGTTCTGCTGTCTTTGTATTTAACTCTGATTCGAAGTCATCAAGAATAATACCTGTATATCTAGAATCAACTTCTGAACGACCTCTAAGTCTTTGAGATGTACCCTTAGCTATAATCCTATGTCCTTTAGTTGTAACTAAATCTTTTTCTGTCCAACGTAACTTTTCATCTCCACCACATAAATTACCAAAGTAATATCTAATAGCGTGATTGTTTTCTAAATGTGAACGTATATATTTTAAATGGTCGATAGCTTGACTTTGTTCTTCTGCAACCCACGCCATAAATATAGCTTGGTCTTTAGGTGTAAAACATAGTCTGTGCATTATGGCTGCTTTCATTAATACAGATTTGCCAAAACCTCTGGGTAGCACATTACAAATACGTGCCCCAGGTTTTGTGCTAATTAATTTTTTACCTAAGTCATAATGAAAATCGGGCGATTCAGATTTATGTAAAAAATCATTTGGTAAAAATAATTTACCAAACAGTATTAAATCTTTAGATGCTTTATGTAGTATAGCTTCTTTTTCTGATATTGTCATTATGCTTCTCCGTGTGATTTTATAAACGCTTTAGATATACCTACCAACTCTCCGTCTTCATCATAGACTCCAAAACACGGACAATCAGATACCATATAAGTATCTTCTTCGGTTTCAACCTCAGCTACTAATTCAGGAAAAAAATAATTGACAAAAGAAATAATAGTGCTATGTTTCCTAGTTTCAGTCTTCTTCTTGCAAATCAGGCACTTCACGAGTTTGCTCGGCGATTTTTTTGACATTACTGCCCCCTTCTAATACTTTAAGTTGGTCTGGTGAAAACCCCTGGAACAACTGTATAGATTCAGTTTTCTTTTCTTTCTTGCCTAATAAACCTGATATTTCCATTAGTATTTTTAAAGATGCTAGCTTATCGCTATCCCGAGCCTCTTCTTTATCAATAATATCTTTAGTTTGTTTCAACAAATATTCTGGTGTTATATCTGTTCTTTCTAATATTTTTTCTATTTCTTTATCTATCAAAGTATTTATCCTTTCTGTCTTAAGTAATAATTGCGTTCTACGCTTTATATACTTATCAGACTTAGCGTCAGGAAATGCTTTCTTAAAAGATTCCGTAACACCTTCACCTTTTGCTATATACCTAGCAAACAAATGCTCTTGCTTGCTCGGCGTTTTCTTGTTGAGCACTCTATGTTCTTCATACTGCCCACTAAAATTATAAATGTTAGGACGCATAGCTCCAGACATTTCTGTAGAAGAAGCACATCTAAACATACCGACGACTGTTCTTACATACTCTTGACCGTTAAGATTACCTCGTTCTAGAATTTGACAAACCTGCTCATCATCTGTTAAAACCCAAGAATTTAAAGGTGCAACTCTCCAATCTTGTTGTATGTCTTTTATTGACATAACCTGTCTAGCTTCGTCTTTGTTGCTATATAAGACGTGCTCCTTACCTTTAATAATTCTTGACTGCATTACTTTCTATGAACAATATACTCAGGGTCATTGTTAGAAAGTCTTATCTCTACCCACCCTTTTGTTTGTGGTTCAAACATAGCATAGCGTGCATACTCAGCATATCCTATAAAAGAACCACCACGAACAAACCATTGTCGCTTTACTTCTTCATCATCTTTTAATATCTCAAAAGAATCTATAGGTTTAGCGTAAAGTTGATGATTATGTCCTAAATAGTACATATCAGCGTCTGGAAATATGTTTCTAAGCCTTATTAGTTCCATATCTCCGTTCTTTGCACCGCTTTTTCCGTGCCCACTAGCAAAAGTAAACGTACCTGAGCCATAATTTATCTGTGCATAGCCAGGAAAAGGGAAGTATGGTACTTCTAAGTCATCACACATAACACGAATAATGTCTATACCTGCTAATCTAACCGAACGCAGCGTATCGTGATTACCACCTCTGATGAATAAACACTTTTTCATAATAGGTCTCATCATTTCTACAAATTGAGAGTACTGTTCGTTGTTATCAAACAACTGGTCACCCTCTGGTATGTGATAGTTAGGTGGAATAAACTCCAACATATCTCCATTTCCAAACCATAGTGCGTTTGGGTCTTTCTTTATCTTGTCTATTGCTTTCAAAAACAGTAATCTATCAAAAACTTTACTACCTACGTGTACATCTGTTAAGCAATGTAGGTTTACTTTCTTGTTCTTAACTGTCTTCTCTAGTATTTTACCTGGTACTATCATCATTTTCCTCAAAATTTTGTTCATACATATAGTAACTCATTAATATTACACTGTAATTTATTAAATCAAGCATAGTGTCTTCAACTTTTTCATCTTGAATTGCTCTTTTACCATTTCTTTCAAGTAAATTAGCTATTCTAGCAATCTTATCTGATATTCTTACTAGTATTCCAGTAGATGTATTACATATCTTAAGTGCTTCTACCATTTCAAAGTTAGAAAACGGTTCTTCTACCTGAGCATAGTCTACATTTTTATTGTCACATAGCTCTTTAGCTTGATTAATTATAGCATCATAGTTAGGAATCATACTTTCCTCCCATAGTTTCCCACAAGTAATTACCATACCCTAGCTTAAATAAAGAGTTTGCTAGTACTTGTACTTGTGTTTCGGTTAAACCTAGGCTTGTTCCGTATGTAATTGCGTGTAACACCTCGTGTGTTAACACTTCTAGTATCTTAGAGTCTTTCATTTCTCTTTCTACTATGATTTCACAATTACGCATTGATATAGCACCTAGTATCTCTACATCATCAGTTCCGTATTGAGCCTTGTCACCTTCTATAAACCTAACACGATAATCGTGCCCGTTTATTTCTAGACTACAAGGTTTATTTGGTATTCTTAGTTTCTTTTTCATTTATACTCTTTTCCATTTCAGTTTGTAAGTATTTATTAAATTTCTCCGTGTGGTTATTCATTTCAATATACTTCATCATAACTGACTCAAGTAATGTATGCTTATTCATAAGCCTTGCCATTTCTTGTCTTAAAAGAGCTATATTATAAACTAAGTCTTTTTTACTTGGTTTGTTTTGCTTTCTAATTGCCATAGTATAGTTTATACTGTAACTTTAACTAATGTCAAGGTTTTTTATTAAAATATATATAATAACGTAATAAAGGTTTTTCTTGACTTCGGTACGTTTTAGAGTTAACTTCTAGTTAGAAGAACTATGCAATCCAACTAGCTAGTATAGTTAGTATAGTTATCTGTTTCCCTATCTCAAACAATATCAAGACTTAGCACTATGTCAGACCCTACAAAACTTAAAAAATTATATAAGTATGTGCGGTCTTCTTTTTTTACGTGCACTACGCCCCCCTCGCCTAAATTACGTTAGGAAAAGTCTATTGAGCAAAAGTGCTCGAAGTTAAGTTATTGCTAGACTTAGCCTGCGTGCTCAGTCGGTAGACCGACCAGTCGGTTTATTTTTGATTTGAGCACCAATCGAAACCAGTCCGCTACAATCGAGCACCCTCGCTAGCATATACAAGATTGTACCGCATAGCCTAGCTTTACCGACGACAAAGAAATCTATGCAAATAAAAAGCTTGACACTAATCCGAGTCTCTCCGTAATATATATGGTCAACGAGGCTACTCCGTCTAGACCTCCACTGAGACCTTGACATAACGAAATGACGGAATAAAGGAAACAAAAACAATGAAAAACACACTCGAAAATAAACGCTTTACCGACGATAAAGGTAATGCGGTTACCGACCTAATAGCGGTAATCAACAACCCTATAACCGACACGTATAGAGCCAAAGTGCTCGATATTACGGATTTTGGTGCAAACCCTGAGGCTATTGCCGATATGGATAGTGCCGAGATTTCGAACTTTATCGACGAATTGGGTATGAACAATGTCGACGATATTGTATCGGCTTTTCAGACGATAAAGCAGTATTTGGAAAGCTTTACCGACACTAAAGACCCGCTAGCCGACTTCTTGGCTCTGGCTATAGACGTCGAGATAGCAGTCAACGGCGGTACTATAGCCGTCGATATAGGGGACGGATTTGAGGATTTGGTGGATTACAATGCCGAGGGTATTGTATCGACAACCAATGCAATCACTTGCCGAGCCGAGTATAACGCAGAATTCTTTGCCGACGACAAAGAGTAACAACTAACTCCGTCTTTACCGACGGGAAAGAGAGTAAAAACAATGGCTTTCATAACGAAAAAAGCACATCAAACAAGCACGTCTCCGACTACTAGTAACGGCAGTAGTGGGACGCAGAATAACGGAATCAATCGTCCAATTAGCCAAGAGAGTCTAGAGACTCTTAACGTTAAAAGCGAGTTGAGACCACTAGCCCGAGACCTAGTATCAAAGGGTCAAGAACGTGGGCTTATCGACAGAGTCGACGCTAGTCGAGACCGAGAACAAATCAAGCGAAATTCCAAAGCCGACGTAGTCGAACTAGCTAAGGAACTCGCTACACTTATCGAAGATAAGACTGGTACTCCACTCTATATCGACGCTAATAGTGGTAACAAGCAAGCTACGGAAGACGCCAACCAAGGTGGTGAGCCGTCTAGTAGTAACGGCACTAGCAGTGGTAGTGGCAGTGGTAGTGGTAGCGGTAGTGGCGACCCGTCTAGTAGTAACGACACTAGCACATCAATACCCGACTTAAGTGAACTAGCGAGCACCAAGGGCGAACCTAGCGAGCCTAGTGAGCCTAGTAGTGACGACACTAGTGAACCAAACAACGAGCCTAGTAGTGACGATACTAGTGAAACTCCGACAATAGAGGATATCCAAAAGCTTATAGCCGACGCTATAAAGCCCAAGGCAAACAAGCCAACCTCAACTACTACGCCGTCTAGTAGTAGTAAACTCGAGCACTGGCAAATGCCGTTGCTCAAGGCTATTGTCGAGACGAATAGACAAGCACTTCTTGTAGGTGGTGCGGGTAGTGGTAAGACGACTATTGCAGAGCAAATTGCCGAGCACTTAGGCTTTAACGTCGATAAAGACTTCTACTCTATCTCGCTTAGTGCGGGGGTTTCAGAGGCTCACTTGACGGGACGTATGAATATGAAAGGCGAATTTATCGATACTAAATTTCTCAACGTGGTTGAGCAAGGCGGGGTAATTCTACTCGACGAATTCGATAATGCAGACCCAGACGTTATGGTCGGTCTCAATTCGCTATTAGCTAACGACGTAATGAGCACACCGCTTAGACGTGGCAATGAAATTGCCAAGCGTGCTAAGAATTGCTACATTATAGCGACGGCTAATACGTGGGGCAGTGGCAGTGGCGGTGCGGGTGGTTATGTCCGTAAGCAACTAGACCAAGCTACGCTTGATAGATTCGTATGTTCCAAGATGTACTTAGGAACGGATAGACGAATAGAGAATCTTGTCTATGGTCTTACCGACGAGAGACCTAAGTACGGCAACGCTTACGAGGTATTCGCCGACTATACCCCTCAAGGTATAACTAAGGAACTCAAGCGTCTTCGCAAGTCTCTTCGAGCCGTTCGAAAATGTGTCGAAGACCCAAGACGTAACGTTCGCAAACTCGTTGGCATAAGAGCAAGTGCTCAAGGTGCGAAACTTATTCGCCAAGCCAATATGGATTATCGTTCGGTACTCGAGATGTACTTTAGTAATTGGACGGACGACGAGTTATCTACGATAAGTGTATTCCGTACGAGGAACGCTAGTCTCGACTACTTCAACTACGACTTTGACAACTTTGTCGAGTCAAACCGAATCAAATAAGGGGGCAAAATATGAACGAAAACATACTAGCACATAATACACGAGCCTACAACAAGGCAAGCTTGAAAGCGTTGGTCACGTCTAGTTATTCGCAACGACGAATAGAAGACGCCAAACGTATAGTCGGCATAGACTTTGAGTCTATCGACGATATGTTAAAGGTGCTCAAGGACGCAAATCCAGAACGTTTCCGTCGTAAACGAAAGGATAACTATCGCTTAGGTTGGACACGTTCACGTCATATCAACATACATACGAGAGCCAAGCAACTCGAGATAATACAACGAGGTTATAGCACGCAACGAATCTTCGAGTACTATCAAGAGCTCAAGCGTAAGCTAAATGCTCAACCCGACACCCTTGAAAAATTGGGTAATATGGGCGTAGATTGTAGGCGTAAGAGACGAGCCGACCTAGCGGGTAGTATCATCAACATTGATAAAGCTATGTGTGGTCTCGACCCTATGGAAAGTCTACGACGTCAGAACCAATCTCAATGTGTTCGAATCTTCATTGACCTCGCTAGATTGTGTGACATTGACCCCGAGCACATACTCGAGAGTTCTTGCTACGCCGTCGCAGTAGCCAAGGCACTTGAGGACAAAGGTTATGCCGTCGAGATAAAGTTCGGTACGACCAACTTCAATTACGGGCTCAAAGGTTGTGGTAAACTCAATACCAGTGGACGTGTGATTGTACGTACGTCCTTTGTGGCTAAGCGTCCCGACGAACCAGTTAACGAGGCTAAACTACTTACGTTCTCTTCGGTAGGTATCTTTAGAGATTTCATCTTCGATACTCGTTCCACTATCCTCAAACAAGATGGTATGGGCTCAAGTCTATACTCCATTGTTTTCCCCGAGGAAAACGAGGACTTCTACAAAGAGTATACCGACTCAGATGTATATGTCGGTTACAACTCCGACCTTGATACAATCATCACGGACATTGTAGGCACTATCAACAAGTAACTAAACAATCGTTTAGTTATTCCCTAAGGGACTAGTAAAAGAACTTACTAGTCCCTTTTTTTTTGAGCACAATTTTCTGAGCACTTCACCCTGCTATTTTAGCTAGTCGCTAAAATCTCGTACGCATTTTCCCTACTATGGGGGGTGTGACAAATCCCTTCTACCCCGCACACATACGCAAGTCATTACCGACGACAATGTATACAAGTAATTTATTTACTACGTAAATTAATTCCTTGACACCAACCTTGTATTACCCTTAAGATATTATATGCGAACAACCAACGAGGAAAAAACAATGCAAACAAATATGAAATTAGAACGCAATGAAGTACACGAAAGAATCACACGTAACTATAAGAACGACGAACATCAAGCGAAGATTATGTGTATGTTTTATGACGAGGCAATGCTAAAGCTAGACATTGACAAGATTAAATTTAACGACCTTAAAAAGGGAGATAGACTAGTGCTCTTACCTATCAAAGGTATCAGTGACAAGTGCAGAACCGCTACTCTTTCAGAGAACAAGCGAGGTGGTGTAACCCGTATGGTACACATTGACGAGGCAAACGGATACTTTGGAGATATAGGGTCGGTATATCTAGACGAGATAGTTGCCTTTATAGACGAGAAAGGTAAGTACTTTATATGTGAACCAACGATTCTTGAGAAGAAGAATATGATGAAAGTGCGTAAGGCACACAACAAACTATTTGGGGAGGGGTAATATGTACTACGACGTAGACCAAGACATAGTATACTACTCTTGCTTGACACAAGCGGAGTTATTACTACTAATAATATTTTCAATCTTTGTTTACAAGTGCATAGAGTACATTGTAAGAAAGGAGTTTTTCGAGTGAAGAAAGCCATAGACATACAATACAATGGTGCTTGGGTGTTGCAGAGTGTGCTCTTGAGAGAGTTGTTTCCTTTGCTAAAGCAAACCGCAACACCCGAAGAACGTTATGAAAACAAGCTAATACGTGAAGAGTACAGAAGAGTGCTCGACAATTTTAGCTACGAAGATTTGCTTATCGAGTTTCAAAAGAGGCTCGGTAGCAGGTACGAACTTACTAACTTAAACGACGAGCAAGTTAAACTACTGGAGAACAAATGAGTAATTACGATAAAATATTTGAAGTCTTGAAAGAGTGGTATAGTGTTGAACAGATAGATAAGATTTGGGAAATACTAAAAGATTTTGATAGAAAACAAAAGAGGAACAAGTAATTTATTTACTACGTAAATTAATTCCTTGACTAATTCAGAGTGAATTCGTTAAGTTATAATATGCTAACCGACAGACGAGGAGGAAATTCAGATGTCAAAATTCAATAAAAAACAACAACAAGAAATAGAAGACCTTATACTATCTTCAGATAGAAAAGGCAAGTCTATACCTAAGGGCGAAGGTCAAAGACCTATGCAAGTAGAGTTTGCTAGTTGGGATACTGGAGACAAAGAACACGACAACGAGAGACGAAGATTACAACAAGCAATGGGTGACGCACTAAGTATGTTACAACCCGTAGAGTTGCTAGCTATCTTTCAAGTGTGCTCAGATTCAATTAGAGAACGTAAGTTTGCAGAGATATCTTCCGCTAAACTTTCAAGAGTCAAAGACCACAATGGGGTAGACCACTTACAAGTTGAGGGAGTCAAAGGTAATACACCCGATAGACTAGTAAAACTATTAGCGACCCTAATAAAAGAGTGTCAATTTGCTATTGAGATGATACAAAATATGGGCAAGCTAGCAGAGATGAAATCGATTACCGAAGATAAAGATAGACAAATAAACGTGGAGGACATAGCTAATGCCTAAGATAGGAAAAGATATGCAAAAAAGTAAAGTAACTAAACCAACGCAGACTGAAATAGAAAATGCTAGAGAGTTTGTAAGCAGTGCTCGAGGTCAATTAATACTTGGTCAAGCACTAGCTATCGCTAGTAAAGAGTTGAGAGAAGACCAACCCTCGAACTCAGAAGATATGGATTACATTGGGAGAACTTTGTTCTCGGTGTTCTATCACATATATACTGATGACTATCAGAAGATACTTAAAAAGGCTCAAGACACGGCGGTTAAAGCCAGTCTAGAGGCAAGTGCAAATGCGTAAGACGAACGACAAACAAAGCAAACCCCTATTAAGCAATAGCTTGGTAGGGGTTTTGTGTTTAAGGAGGGACTTTATATGTTAGGAAAGAAACCACGAGTGATGATAATTCTATTTATGCGTATGAAACTATGGCTAGAGGTAGAGGTAAATCAAGAGTGTGGCACAGATGAATTTCTTTTAGGAAGAAAAGAGTGTGCTCAAGGTTTATTAAATGAAATGAAAAAATGGGAGGAGTTATTAAATGTCTAAGATATATAACAAACAGATACGACAACTGAAACTGAGTAATGCTAAAAATTATTCGATAAAAGAATACATAACGTTAAAGTGCTCAGATATTCTGAGTACCAACGAAGAACGTAAAGCAGAGTCTTACAAAACTAAGAGACCTATATCGGATACAGAACTTTCACATATGAAAGGCGAAACAGAATTAGCAGAGATTATTTTACAAATAATAAGAGGAGAGAGATACTAATGGAAAGAAAAAGTAATGGCGAACAGGCACTTGACATACAAGAGAAAATAGATAAACATATTAGCAAGCTTAACAAGCTTGGGTTTGAGTTTATGTTCTACAATAACATCAGTAGTATAAGGAGAAAGAGATGAAGATAAGTAAACTAATATCAGAACTAGATACAATACAAGCGGAGTACGGAGACAAAGATATAGTAATCGTTCAGTATGGCGATTATGTTGGCGGGGATTATGCTTACGGACATCTTGTCAATACAAGTGCTCGGGAAGAAGAACCAAAACTAATGGCAAGTCTTACTGACTTGACTAATGAAATAGAACTCTATACAACAGAGGAATAGGAGAAAAAAATGAATATATTTTTTAGTATTATAGTAATGATACTTTTATTGTTTGGTATACAATACGGAATAAAAGAGGGCTTACGAGCACTTGACCGACACGAAAATAAAAGTTGAAACTAATTACAATTATGTCGTATATTGTAATAATTGCTTGTAAGTTTAACAATATAGGGAGTTAGAGTTATGCTCGATAACGAGACTACAAAAGAGTTAAGTAATGGAAAGCGAAAAATGTTTACCTTTGCGTGGAAACGAAGGGAAGATTTGAGCACAAGAATATGGCAATGTATAGCAAAAGATTTACGCAGTGCCGAAGAAAATCTACATCAGAACGTAGACGTAAAGAATAATAAAGTTCAAGTTTTTATTAATTAATCCTTGACTTTCGCTAACATACTAACTAAACTAGTTAGCTAGTTAGTCAATGCTATCTCAGTTAGTATAACTAGTAAGCTAGCTAGAAGACGCAGAAATCATTTTAGTTTTCACGGCTAGATTTTTTATTGTTTAGTTCATATAGATACGGGTTGTTTTCCTTGGGTTAGTCAAGGTTTTTCCCGTGTCCCTTTGCAAGAGAGGCAAGTTATGCTTGCCTTTTTTGTTATCTATTATTAAATTTATCTATCGCTTTATTAGAGGTTATCGTAAAGCAGATACAGGTTGGCTACCAAAAAGAGAAGGAAAGAAAGTATCGGATACTAAGAAAGGAATTCTTACCCTCACGATACACTTTCCTTTTTTTGATTACGAACGACAGGAGGAATAATGGGTGCAATAGGTTTTATATGTCCCGATAAAGAAGTTACTACATTTGAAAATTGTTTTGAGAAATGCCGTATGTCCGAAAGGTGTATGTCAGTAGCGACACTCAAAGCAATGTCATCACAAAGACCAAACGACAGACCGCCGAGCACCACCGAACTATTATCTGGTTCTTGCGAGGCTTATCTTAAACGAACCGAAGAATATTATATCAACCCACAAGAAAGAGCATTTGCTATAATGGGAACGATACATCACAATATGCTAGAGAATCAGGATTTGGGTGCTCAACATCTGCTGGAAGAAGAGCTTCAAGGATTGGACATCACAGGTATCTTAGATTATTACGATACAGAATCTCAAACTTTAATCGACTACAAAAACACAGGAAGTTATAAAGCTATGAAAGTTTTAGGACTTACACATACGCTTGTAACAGACCCGACTGGTGCTCGTTATAAACGTTCTGGTGCTTGGGGTCGCAAGGGAGAACCTAAGAAAGTAAAGCAATGGTATCGAGATGAAAGTATAGCAGACTTTGGAGATTGGTTATATCAAGTTAATATGTATCGATATATGCTCGAGCTCAAAGGGTATCAAGTTAAGAGTATGAAGTTGCAGATGAACATACGAGATTATAGTGTAGCAATTTCTAGGGATAGGGGAATAGAAAGGAACATTTATTTTGTGGATATTCCTTTTGTCGACGACGAAGAAATAATAGAATACTTTACCACGAAGCGTGACGTATTGGTAGGTGCTCTAGATGCACAAGAAGTGCCAGACAAATGTTCGGTGCTCGAAACTTGGGAAGGTAAGAAGTGTGAAAGCTATTGCGAAGTAAGATACCTTTGCCCTTATGTATCAAATAATAATTTCCTTGACCAAGACAATGAATAGTTATAGATTAATGTTAATAATAACGTAATAATGGAGAAGAAAAATATGGGAAAAGTTAAAAAACTTGTAACCGCTAAAGAAGAAGCAGACCAATTATTAGGTATGCCAGTAGACGTACCTATGTTGACAAGACCCGCACTTCACTTTGAAATGTCTAGCTCTATATCTAATATTGCTATCGCACAAACAAAGATACAAGCAGAGATTAAAGACTTAGCTAAAGAAAGTAAAGGGTTCGCACACAAGTATACGACACTAGATAAATTACTTCAATATGTAAGACCTTTGTTATCAAAGCACGGGATATCTTTTATTCAAATGCCTTGTGGAGAAAATGAAAACGTGGGTGTAGTAACTATATATATGCACACGTCTGGGGAATACATCTCTAATAAAATAGAGACTCAAATAATACAAGCACAAAACAAATATCAATCAATGGGTAGTGCTATAACATACTTTAAAAGATATAGTATAGCCTCTTTTGTTGGTATTGCAAGTGAAGAAGATACGGACGGCAATGTAAAAGGCGTTCAAAAAAAGGCAGCAGCACAGCCTACAAAGTTAAGTGCTCAACAATTCACCGACCTAAATACATTGGTTAAAGATGAAGATGAAGACTTCAGAGATAGAGTTGTTGCAAACGTACAAGCTAATAAGATTCATCAGGGAAACTATAAGATTTGGACTGATAAATATAAAGAAGCTAAGAAGAATAAACCTAAGTCTAAGGAGGCAAAATAATGGTTGACGATAATACACTAAATGATTTACTAGGCGGAGAAGATAGTTGGTATGAACCTACTGAAAGAAAACCGCAATCAATGTTAGAAGGGGGAAAGTATAATGCTAAGGTTGTAGGTCTTAATGTTAAAGACGATAAAGAAATACAAGGTCAATTTTTAGCAGACATATTTGAACCAGAGTTTGAGATTAATGGAACTAATGTAAAGCATAAGGGTTTGTTTAGATTTAAAAAACCCGACCCTTCATTATACCCTCACTTGCAAGCAGATATGGGAAGCAATACTGGGTACTATATTTTCTTAGACCAATGCGGTTTACTTAAAGAAAATAAAGAAGGAAAGATAATGCTACCTTCATTAACATTAGATATGATTAATGGTATGGAGTTTGAGGTAGAGGTTGTGGTAGAAAAATGGACTGGTCGTGACGGAAATGATATGTCTACACCACGAGTATCTAAGGTGTTAAAAAAGTTATCAACATCTAATCCACAAAATGTGGAAAACTCAAACGTGCCTATAACAGAAGACGAGTTGCCGTTTTAATATTTGTGTCGTCGTAACGGGTAAGCCCTACTATACAACCTTCCTTCTCTAAGGTGGGGCTACCTATAAAAATAAGGAATTATTATGGATAAAAAGATTAAGATATTAAATACTTATCAAGAGTTGTTAGATAAAGGAAAGCTTGGAGTGATAGGTAAGAAAAGATTTAGAGAACTACTAGATAAATATAGCCACTATAAGGTGGTACAAAAGCAAGGATATTATGTCGGCGAAAAATAAAAGAAGAGGTACTACATACGAAAGAAAGTGTGTAGAAAGAGCAAAAGGATTTGAGTTGAAAGCAGAAAGAACTTGGGGCTCAGACGGAAGAAGTAGAGGACTTCATCAAGAAGTAGATATGGTTATCGAAGATAACGTTTATGTTCAGTGTAAAAAAAGAAAAGTAATAGCTGAGCACCTAAAGCCTATACCAGAGCTGCACGTTCAGTTTGTTGGGGAAGATAGGGGAGAAGATTTAGCAGTAATGAGACAAGATTACTTCTTGTTATTGCTATCATTGATAAAGAAACACATTAAGGAGTTGAATAATGTCAAAGAAGAAGAAAGATAATGCAATACCAGTAACAATTACTACCGATAATGGAACGGCATTTGATTTGGATTTAGCTACTGCTAGTGAAGTAGTAAAAGGATTATACACTAGAGCACTTGAACTTAAACAGGGACAAGTACAATTAGAAACTAGATTAGTTGAGAACAATATTTTGATTAACGATTACATTAATAAAATAGTTGAACTAGTCTCTGAAGGAACACCACTACCAAAAGAAGGAGAAGAAGATGTCGAAGGAAGCGATAAATAAAGTAGAGTATTTCAAAGAGTGTTACGATACAATGGAAGACTCTATAGACCAACAACAAAGTATCTTTAACAGGCTATGCGAAGACGTTGAGTTAAAGAAAGCAGAAAGAGATATTAGTTTTGGTATTTTAAAACGTATGAAAGGTTCATTAATAACTTTTCAAGCACTAATAAATAAGGAGTCTGGACAATGAATCAAACTCAAAATGATATGATATTAGTATCTTTAAAAAATGGTGAGAGGATAACACCCTTAAGTGCTCTAGAAAAATTTGGCTGCTTCAGGTTAAGTGCTCGTATATGGGACTTAAGAAATGAAGGACACCCAATAAAGACTAGACATATATCAACACCTCAAGGTAAAGTTGTTGCTGAGTATAGTTATGAAAGTGCTCAAAATGAGCAGGTTTAGTATAACTAGAAAAGACGGAACACCTTTATCAGAAGGAGATATACAAAGTTTCTACTTACATCTATCAGTTTTATGTATGAGACTTGGTTTATATATAGAAGATAATAAAGAAGAAAAACAGAAAGGCACTTACACAGCAGAAGACCTTATGGTCTCTAGAGTGAATCCAAATTGTGAAGTATGTGACGACTAAAATATCTTACTTTGTTGAAAGAGCTTTACTATTTATATATGAAAGTGTATATTCTAAAGAGACGCTGAGAGCTTATTTTAAAGACGAAGATTGGTTCGACGACGACTATATTGAAAGCGAAAGAAGAAAGAAAAATGAAGTAGCTTACAATAATAAATCTAAGTTTCAACCTTATAGATGTCCTTCGTGTAATAAGCCTTGGCGTTTCTACTCTATGCCTAAAGGTAAAGTTCCTTTAAGAGAATTCTTTGGTGATAGAGTACCTATGGATAAACGTAAATGTCCTAAGGAATTAAGATGTCCAAAAAAATAAAAGAAGAGGAGAAGGATTTGATTTATTGTCAAAGTTGTAATAAAGAAATTACTATTGATGAACAGAAAGATGTTATAGGGTTATATTTTGCCAAACAATTTGATGAATTTTATTGCTCTAAATGTGCAAACGAAAGACACGAGTATCTTATATCAAGGCACGTTGATTAGTGCGTTGCCCCGCTTGTGGTTGGTCAAACACATTAAAGAACTACCCTAGAAAAAACAAAGCATTACTATCTAAGTTAGATGATGAAAGTGTAGAGGGTTTAAGAAGAAACTTTCTTACTATATTAAATGACTTAACAACATACACACTATTAAAAGCTTGTACTGATACTACAACTGAAGTAATAGGACATTGTATAAACATTTGGGAACGTCGAGCACTTGCTGATAAAGGCTACGACGTCTACTATTTTATTGGGATAATCAGAAACGAAGGAAAGAAAATTGAAGAAAAAAAATCAAGAGAACAAAAAAGACTTGACCGACTTCCACCAACCATTACTTGAAAAAGAAACAACAAAGATGTATAGTGGGGTTAGTGAACGAGAGGTGCTCGGAATTATACTTAGTAACGATAAAAAAATAACTGAAGTATTAAAGTATATACCGACAAGTAAAGTATTCTATCACGAAAAGCACGAGGTAATTTGGAACGGCATATACGCTTTATATAAATCAAATAAGGCTATTGATATAGCAACACTATCTAATTATCTCTCAGAAAAAGGTTACAAGATGACCTATTATATTACTGGATTGATTGATATAATATCTTCTGCAAGACTTGACCTACACGCTAAGACTATTTATAGTTTATATATTAGAAGACAACTACACGAAAAGATAGTAAAGTTTGAGAAGAGATTAGTAGAACAAACTTCTTATAAAGACGTAGGTAGTGACATAGCTTTCTTGCAAAACATTGGAGAGAAGTTCTCTAATGTTATAGATGTAAATGATAAAAGCATTAGTGGCTTAGCAGAAGAAGCAGAAGAATCTATATTTGCAGCTAAGAATTTAACACAAACTGGTTTAGAAAAAATAGATAAAGCTATTGTTGGTATGACACGTGGAGAAATATCTATTATAGCGGGTAGACCTGGTAATGGAAAGAGCACCCTGGCATTAAACTTTGTAAAGAATATGATTCTTGACGGCAAAAAAGTAATGCTTGTGTCTAGAGAAATGCCCGCAGTTGAGATAATAAAGAAATTTATTGCTATGCACACAAAGGTTAAGAACAAAGATATGCGTGGTAATGCAAGTGCTCACAAAGAAGAAATTAAAAAAGGTTTAGAATTTGTAAAAAAACATTACAAGTCGCTTTACTTATTTGATAACTTAAGAACTCTTGATGAAGCTTTAAATGAAGCTAAAAAGATTAGACCCGACATAATCATTGATGACCACGTTGGGTTCATAGAATTTCCACATTACGATAAACAAGATGTTAGACATAGAATCGCCGAGATTACTCGTAGATATAAATGGTTAGCTAAAGAAATAGATTGCGGTGTTCTACTTGTATCGCAATTAAATCGTAATATCGAGCATAGAGTAGATAAGATTCCAAGGCTCAGTGACTTAGCTGAGTCTGGAAATCTTGAACAAGACGCAGAAATAGTTATCTTCTGCTACTATCCTTTTGTATATGAATATGAACAAGCCGAGCACGGAGAGTTTGGTACTCAAGTAATTGTAGCCAAGAATAGATATGGAACTACGTGTAAGTTTGATTTAGGTTACGACGGAGATAGTGCTTTGATTTGTAATTCACCAGAAGAAGCTAGAGCTCATAGAGAAGAACGAGAGTTGAGCACCTCAGAGTACGCTAATACTTTGTTTTAGTTGTTACCTCTGTATTGCATTTCTTTAACATAGTTAGGGTAGTCTTTAGCTCTTAGTTCTTGTTTAGAATAAGGTATTAGTTCTCTACGTCTTTGACGAAAGAATTTATTTAGGTCATTAAATTGTTTTAATCTTTCTGGGTTCTTTCTAAATGTTCTACCATACCAGTCATCATATCTACTAAACTTTCTACCATTTCTTTCTTTACTTAACTTAGTAGGGTCAAGTTGTTTTAGATACTCATTTACTTCTTGTTCTGCTTGTCTGAAAGCTTTGATAGATGTCATTGTATTTCTATTCTTAGCTTGCAACTGCATAGCTTTAGCATTAACTGCAGCTCTGTATGCTCTAGAGAATTGTTCTTTATCTGACCCACCATAAAAAGCATTTCTTAAATATTGATAATGTAAGTTAGCTCTATAACCTTCTACAGAACTTGGAATATAAGCTGCAGCATTTTGTTCTTGAGCACCACCAGTGAGCACTAAGAACTCTCGCTGGTCTTTTATAAAACTTTCGTAACCTTTTAGTTCATCTGTCTTAGTCCAACCTTTAACAACTCTATCTGCTTGACTAGTTAAAGCTGTTAGACCCGCAAAGTTAGTTAATGCTTCTCTTCGTTCTGCACTTGTATCATATTTAATATCATCTGTATTAGCGAAGTAATCATCTAATTCGTCCATAGACATTACACCATTAGCTATATAAACAGAGGCTTGTGCAATGTTAGAAAGAAATCTTGACACCGCAAATTGTTCACCTAATGCTACGTCTGTTCTAGTTACACCTTGTATAATATCATTTGCAATAGAGAACACACCTAATAGTTCGCCGTAATCCATATAAGACCATAGTCTTTCAGGTATTGTTTCCCATTTATCAGGTTCTGTTTGATAAGCTGCGTGAACTATTTGAGTGTATGCTGCACCACCTAATCCCGCACCAACTGCGTATCTTAATATAGGTTGTATGTTACCTTCACGTGCGGGCTTTACCATATTAGCGTAAACATTATCAGTAACAATAGTTGCAAT
>Ga0115545_1000305_pt1 | contig 26156 bp, 18 predicted proteins | sample COGITO_mtgs_1003_FD_87188 | JGI IMG/M metagenome (GOLD analysis project Ga0115545, IMG submission 87188) | Pelagic marine microbial communities from North Sea - COGITO_mtgs_100330 | ecosystem: Environmental > Aquatic > Marine > Epipelagic | place: Germany:Helgoland, sampling site Kabeltonne...
TCGTCTTGCTTTTCCAGTTTTTCAATTTTTGGAAAAAAATCTGGAAAAAGTGTTTTGATTGATTCGGAGATTAAATGATATGAAATCTGTTCAGCCCCCTCTTGTTCACCTTCATAAACCAATTCAATTTTTCCGTTGATAGAAGGAATAACACCCAGAAAGTCAACCAAACGAATACTCGTTTTTTCATCGCCACTTATTAAAAGCCTTCGTTCGGCGGTACTTATTAAATTCTCCATCGCCGTAATGCTCAATCGAGCACTTACACCACTTTTAGAATCTACATATTCACTTTTCCTAGCTTCAAAACCTATCTGCTCTATGATCTCACGAGCCAATTCAGGAATATGAATATTCTTTTTTTGAACGTCACTTATTTTTACTTCTTGAGTCGTAATTGCTTTTGCGATGGATCTGTTGTGAGGGTAGTGAGTCAGGATTTGCGAGCCAATTCGATCTTTTAATGGGGTTACAATACTTCCTCTATTGGTATAATCTTCTGGGTTTGCAGTAAAAATCAGTTGAGGTGCCACAGGAAGGCGTAATTTAAACCCTCTGATTTGAATTTCTTTTTCCTGAAGAATAGAAAATAAAGCAACTTGAATTCTTGCTTGAAGATCGGGAAGTTCATTTAAAACAAATATACAACGGTGTGCTCTGGGAATCATTCCAAAATGAATCACACGTTCGTCGGCATAAGAAAGTTTTAAATTAGAAGCTTTAATAGGATCCACATCTCCAATCAAATCAGCAACAGTAACATCAGGAGTAGCCAATTTTTCAAAAAAACGATCGTCCCTATGAAGCCAACTAACTGGAGTTTTTTCACCTAATTTTGCAATTTTTTCCTTTGCATCATTACTAATAGGATCCAATGGATCATCATTTATTTCGGAATCTTCAACCACAGGAATCCACTCATCAAGGAGTTGCGTCATTTGACGAGCTAAACGTGTTTTTGCTTGACCTCGTAAACCTAGTAAATTGATATTGTGACCAGAGAGTATAGCACGTTCTACGTCCGGAATAACGGTATTTTCATAACCAATCAATCCTTCAAATGTTGGAATTCCTTTCTTTAATTTTACACGAAGATTTTTTGCCATTTCTTCCTGAATGGTTTGAGGGGTGTAATCACTTTTTAATAAGTCTCCTAGTGTAGTATTTTCTTTTTTATTCATTATTGAGTATCAATTATTCTAAGCGTTTTTTTCTATTTTTTTCGTAGTCTTCAAAAATCATTTCACCCAATCCTTTTAACCCTGTAAAAAAAGCTTTTCCCTGATTTGCTGCTGTAAATTCTCTAACAAATTGTTTGAGATAAGGATCTTGAGCGATCATAAATGTGGTGATGGGAATATGTAATTTTTTGGCTTGTTGTGCCATGTTGTAACATTTTTCTACAATGGTTTCGTCAAGACCTACACTGTTTTTATAATAGGAACCGTCCGGAAGTTTTAAGCAGCTGGGCTTTCCATCGGTTATCATGAAAATTTGTTTGTTAGTATTCTTTTTTCGTCTGAGCATGTCCATAGCTAGTTCAAGTCCAGCGACTGTATTCGTATGATAAGGACCTACCTCCAAGTAGGGAATATCTTTTACCGCGATGGGGCGTGCATCGTTTCCAAAAACTAAAATATCAAGGGTGTCTTTAGGGTAGCGGGTAGTGATTAGTTCGGCTAAAGCCATGGCAACCTTCTTTGCTGGAGTAATACGATCTTCGCCATAAAGTATCATACTATGACTTATGTCAATCATTAATACAGTGCTCATTTGGGTTTTGAAAAATGAATCTTCTACTACTAAATCGTCATTTTGAAGGGTAAAATCATTGCCCATTGCTCTAATCTGAGCATTTTTAATGCTTTCTGTAACTGCTATTTTTTCTAAACCATCTCCAAATTGATAGGCTTTAAACTCTCCCGTATTATCCTGCCCTAGTCCAGCTTTACTTGTCTTATGATTTCCAGAGCCTGTTTTTTTTAATTGTCCAAAAATTTGATTTAAGGCATGTTCTCTGAGTAATTTTTCGGTTTTTGCAGTTAATGCAAAACCGTCTCCTTTCCCTCCATCCCCTTTTTTAGGCTCTATAAAAGATTTATTTTTGAGTTCTTCTATAAAATCATCAATGGTATAGTCTTCTGTTGTAAGATGATATTCTTTATCCAATTCACGCAGCCAGTCAATTGCTTCATCGAAATCTCCAGAAGTATGGGTAATTAATTCTTTAAAAATTTCAAACAGACGCTCAAAAGGAGTTTGCACCTTAGGATTATGTTTGGTAAAACGAATGCCGGAAGTGCGCTTTTCAAATTTCATAGTCTCCAAAATTAAGGAATATTTTAGGAGTAAGTAAAACGAAAATGCTTTATTGATTGATTGAATAAATGAAGATCATTATTTCAATTAATTTTTAAGTTTTTAATGTATTCCTCAATCAGGGATACACCTTCTTCATGAACAATTGACCTTCCTAATTCTGGCATTTGAATGGAAGGGTCTTTACTTTTCATTCGATAAAGTAAAATAGAATGTTCTGGATCTCCAGGGATAATATCATAGATCAAATCTCCTGATCCTTTACCTGCCGCAATAGGAGGCTTGTAAACACCTCGGTATCTAGAGTTGGTTTCGGAATAACTTAAATACAAGCCAGAATTTTTTGCGCTTCCTTTTGGACTATGGCAATAAGCACAATTGGCATCTAAATAAGCTTTTGCCCTTTCTTCAACAGTTCCAGTCAGTGGATTATTCCATACCGGAAGCTTTGACCAATTGCTTTTTTCAGGTAGGTTTTTAATTAGGTTAGCTTCATGAAAGAAAGCAAGTTGATTTTTGTTAGCAGATAATAAAGAATTTTTTCTGTTTAACTGAGACACAGTCAATCCAATCGGAGTAATTTCTGAACCTGAAATATGACAATTTTTACATTGATTCTGATTGGGAACACTGTAGTTTACTTTTTGAATTTCTTCATGACTATTCATCCATTCCACCTCTATGTCTGCTCCAATATAGTTTAGCGAAGCATCAGTTTGTTCTGTATTCCAAATATAATTTAAAGGTTTCCATCCCTCTTTTTCTTTGATTAATAAGCGAGTTTCAATTATTCTTTCCTCGTTTTTAGAAATGGGATAATAGAAGTTTTTAATTAAAATACTTCCTGTCTCAAATAGTAAAGTATTTTCTATTTGACTAAATTCCATTTGTGAATCTTTGGGTAAAAACACAAATCTTTTTTTGGAGGCATAGTCAGAGAATAAAGGGGTATTAACGTCATAAGAATAAACGTTAACATTTGGAATTAATTCAGCTATAGGGGATTTGAAGAATTCATATTCAGAAAGTTTCTTTTTTTCATTTGTCTTTTGCGAGAGAAGAGACTGACTCGGAACTACGCGTTTAGCAATGGGTACTTTTTCAACATTAGGAGTTTCAGAGCAACTTCCGAAAAAGAGCAAAATAAAATAAAAAGTAGATCTTATAAAGGCCATGAATCACAAAGCTACAAATTCATTTTACAATTGTATGGAGATTGATCATTGGAGAAATTTTTGAAATCGTTTGCAGCATCCATCATCACAAAATTGATGACTCCATTATTGTCAAGGCATATTTTGTGCATATTACTTTTACTGAAAACATTTTCTGGCAAAATCCCATCGTATACAATATCCGGTATGGTGACTTTATTTTTTAGAAACATTAAAACCCCATAATCATTTGAAAGCGTTGGAAAATTATATTTATTTTCAAAAGTATTTTCATGTATTGAAATATTTTGAGGGTAAGCATTATATTCCAGGTCATGTAAATATTCATAATCAACACTTCTTATTCCTCTACTTTCTGCTTCCTCCTCAAGGGTAGTGTTTTCTGGATCATCGTCTGCAGCAAATAGTTCATAGCTAACGACAGAAAGGTTTGCAGTTTTATGATTTCGTATGGTATTATTTGAAAAGTCAACATCTTTAGTGGCCATTATTACAACCCCTGTACCCTTGGGGACAGCACTTACAATAGACCCTTTCACACCGAAATTTGGAATATTATTGTTATTAACTAGATTGTCATAAGCTCGAATATTTTCTCCATAAACGGTGAGTTGAGGTAAATTAAAAATCAGTAAACCCGTTGTGTTTTCGTAGGCTTCGTTGCCATAAATCTCAACGTTGGAGCTGTTTTCACTTTCAATGCCCGCCACATTATAGTAGGCTTTATTGTTTCGAATAATCACATTTTTAGATTGTCCCACATAGATTCCTGCATCTGAGGCTCCAATGGCTTCACATTCTTCAATAAGCAAATTGGAACATAGCACTGGGTAGAGACCATAAGCTCCATTTTTTGTAGAAACAGTCCCAGTCCATGCGGAGCGAATTCGTCTCAGCACGACCGAATCGGAATCGCTTATTTTTAAGTTATCTCCTGCAGCATCTTCAATTGCTAAATCTTCGATAATTAGATTTTTACATTGCGTCACTTTAATACCTTCAGCTCCTTTTAATTGACCTTTGAAGGAAAGGATTGTTTTGTCCATTCCCATTCCTTTTATGGTGATGTTTTTTTTATCATCCAAACTCAAGGATTGAGAAAATAAAAAATGCCCTTCTGGAAGTTGAATTACACTGCTGTCTTTGGCTAGAATGAATGCTTCCAGAATTTCGACTTCCATATTGATGTAATTACGTTTTGGAGTATATTCCGGCATGGGTTCCGGATAGAGCCACAAAAGAAAAATAAGTACTATAATACCACCAACTAAGTAGATGAATTTTTTCATGCCTTTTTGATTAAAAAACTCAAGGTAATTATTTTATTAAAATTCAGCGCCTTTAAAAACTCAGATAGTTGAATTTTTAAATAAGTAGGATGAAATTGAGGTGCTCCTTGTAAAAAAAAAACAATAGCTAAACATCATTTACTGCGGTAAAATTTATATATTTGGCAAAATTATCGAACTAATAAGGTAAGAGGAGACTATAAGTCCCTTTTTTTTTTGGCATGAATTTTCGTTCAAAAGTTGAGTCATTATTGGAAGCTGCCCTAGAGGAAGACCAGTCGTTATTTCTTATAGATTTAAAAATAGGAAGTGACAATAGTATTCATATAACATTAGATGGTGATCAAGGTGTGACTCTAAAAGATTGTATGAATGTCAGCAGAGCAATTGAACATAATTTAGATCGTGAGGAATATGATTTTTCTCTAGAAGTTGCCTCTGCAGGAGTGGGAAGTCCACTTTTGAATAGTAGGCAATACATAAAAAATATTGGTCGGAAATTAAGGGTGGAGTCTATGGAAGTCAGTACCCTAGAAGGAACGTTAACCGCTGCAGATAATCAAGCATTTACTTTAGAGTGGAAGCAAAGAGAAGCAAAGCCAGTAGGTAAAGGAAAAGTAACAGTAACAAAACAAAAAACACTTTCGTATGATCAAATTAGTATTGCGAAAGTACTCGTCAAATAGAAAATAGTTGAATATGGAAAATTTAGCCTTAATTGATTCTTTTTCAGAATTTAAAGATGACAAATTAATTGACCGTGTAACCCTCATGGTGATTTTAGAAGATGTATTTAAAAATACATTAAAACGAAAATTTGGATCAGATGAAAACTTTGATATCATTATTAACCCAGACAAAGGAGATTTAGAGATTTGGAGAAACAGGGTTGTTGTTGAAGATGGTATGGTAGAAGATCCTAATCAAGAGATTGCTCTTAAAGAGGCACGTTTGATTGAGCCTGATTTTGAAGTAGGTGAGGATGTTTCCGAAGAAGTCAAATTGGTTGATTTGGGTAGAAGAACTATTCAATATCTAAGACAAAATCTCGTAGCTAAAATTTTCGAACACGATAGTACAACTATTTTTAAGCAATTTAAAGACCGAGAAGGGGAGCTGTATACAGCAGAAGTTCATCACATTAGGAGTAGAGAGATTATTCTACTTGATGATGATGGAAATGAAATTATTTTACCCAAAGACAGACAAATTCCAAGCGACTTTTTTAGAAAAGGAGATAACATAAGAGGAATTATTGAAACTGTCGAGTTAAGAGGAAATAAGCCAAGAATTATCCTTTCAAGGACATCACCGATTTTCTTAGAAAAATTATTTGAACAAGAAATTCCAGAGGTTTTTGACGGACTAATTACCATAAAGAAAGCAGTGAGAATTCCTGGCGAAAAAGCCAAAGTTGCCGTAGACTCTTATGACGATAGAATCGATCCCGTAGGAGCTTGTGTTGGAATGAAAGGTTCTCGAATTCATGGAATTGTTAGAGAACTGGGGAATGAAAACATTGATGTTATCAATTACACCAATAATTTACAATTGTTTATTGCACGTGCACTGAGTCCGGCAAAAGTAAATTCTTTAAAAATTAACGAAGAAACTAAAAGAGTTGAAGTTTTCTTAAACCCTGAAGAGGTATCCAAAGCAATTGGTAAAGGAGGGGCAAATATTCGATTGGCAGGTAAACTAACCGGCTATGAAATAGATGTCTTCAGAGAAGGAGTAGAGGAAGATATTGAATTGAAAGAATTCAGCGATGAGATAGAAGGATGGATCATTGAGGAGTTTAAAAAGGTAGGTTTAGATACCGCCAAAAGCATTTTGGAATTAGAAAAGGCAGATTTAATTAAGCGAACAGACCTTGAAGAAGAGACTGTTGATGATGTCCTTAAAATCCTTAAAGAAGAATTTGAAGAATAGACTGCAAAAATAATTGTTATTTTTGCAAATAGAAATTAATATATGGCTGACCAACCGAGTATTCGACTTAACAAAGTTTTAAGGGAATTAAATATTTCCTTAGATCGTGCTGTCGAATTTCTAGCTCAAAAAGGTATGGATGTTGAAGCACGTCCAACCACAAAAATCACCACAGAAGTGTATGACACTCTTTTGGATGAATTCGTAACGGACAAATCTAAAAAAGATGCATCTCATGAGGTGAGTGAAGAAAAGCGTAAAGAGAAAGAAGACTTGCGTGTTATTCAAGAGAAAAAAGAACAAGACCGTTTAGAGCAAATCGCTAAAAGAGAAATCTTAAAGTCGAATCGTGTAGCTGTTGAAAAACCAAAAACACTTGGTAAGATTGATCTTGACTTGGTAAGTGGTAAGAAAAAAGATGTTAAAAAAGAAACACCAAAAGAGGCAGAACCCCCTGTTGTAGCTGAAGTTAAAACGGAAGCAATCGTAACAGAGGTGAAAGAGGATATCCCTCTGGAAACTACTACAGAGCAGGAGGATACTCCAGTAGTTGTTTCTCCTGCAGTGGTTGAAGTTCCGGAAAAAGTAGCGGCTCCAGAAGTTACTATTCCTCCAACTGTAGAAGGTGAGCCAGAAAATGAGACACTTAAGACACAGTACCAAAAATTGTCAGGCCCCAAGAAAACAGGTCAGACTATTAATTTGGACGAAGTAAATAAGAAAGAGAAAACGGTTGAGGATGCCCGTAAAAGAAAGCGAAAACGCATAAGTAAAGATGTAAAGCCATCTCCAAATCCAGGTGGTGGAAATAATGCCACAAATAGAAATAACGCCGGAAAGCGAAATAATAATAGAGGTCCAAGGCAAGAAGTTGTTAAAAAAGAAGAGCCTTCAGAGGAAGAAGTTCAAAAACAAATTAGAGAGACTCTTGAAAAACTTCAAGGCAAGTCTAATAAATCTAAAGGAGCCAAATACCGCCGAGATAAACGTGTACAACACCGTCAGAAGTCTGAAGATGAAATGGCACAGATGGAGGCAGACAGTAAGCTGCTTAAAGTAACTGAGTTTATTACTGTTGGCGAAGTTGCAACGATGATGGACATTAGTTCTACTGAAATCATTTCAGCCTGTATGAGTCTTGGAATCATGGTAACCATGAACCAACGTTTAGATGCAGAAACTCTTAGTATTGTGGCGGATGAATTCGGCTATGATGTTTCTTTCGAGAAAGCAGATTTAGAGGATAATATTATTGATGAGGTTGATTCTGAAGAAGATCTAATGCCTCGTGCACCTATTGTTACCGTTATGGGACACGTAGATCATGGAAAAACATCCTTGCTTGATTATATTAGAGAAGAAAATGTAATTGCTGGAGAATCTGGTGGAATAACACAGCACATTGGTGCATATGGAGTAACATTAGAAAAGGGTCAGAAAATCACTTTTTTAGATACTCCTGGACACGAAGCCTTTACAGCCATGCGTGCTCGTGGGGCTCAAGTAACGGATATTGCAATTATTGTTGTAGCAGCTGATGATGATATTATGCCACAAACAAAAGAAGCTATTAGCCATGCACAAGCAGCAGGTGTTCCTATCATTTTTGCTATAAATAAGATAGACAAACCTGATGCTAATCCTGAAAAAATTAAAGAAGCCCTCGCGGGTATGAATTTGATGGTAGAAGAATGGGGAGGTAAAATTCAATCTCACGATGTTTCTGCACTCAAAGGAACGGGAGTCAATGAGCTTCTGGAAAAAGTATTGTTAGAAGCAGAGCTCCTCGAGTTAAAAGCAAATCCTTCAAGAAAGTCACGAGGAACAGTAGTTGAAGCGTTTTTAGATAAGGGGCGTGGATATGTTTCAACTGTATTAGTTCAAAATGGAACCCTTAAAATGGGAGACTACATGCTTGCTGGTAAACACAGCGGTAAGGTAAAAGCGATTGTTAACGAACGAGGTGTAAGCCTTACGGAAGCAACTCCTGCAACTCCAGTTTCTGTTTTAGGATTAGATGGAGCCCCACAAGCAGGGGATACCTTCATGATTTTAGAAGACGAAAAAGAAGCAAAACAAATCGCTGCAAAACGAACTCAATTGATTCGTGAGCAAAGCGTTAGAACTCAGCGACATATTACACTTGATGAAATCGGTAGGAGGATTGCACTTGGTGATTTCAAAGAATTAAACATAATCCTAAAAGGAGACGTAGATGGATCTGTTGAAGCTTTGACCGATTCTTTGCAAAAACTTTCTACTAGCGAAATCGAAATAAATATTATCCATAAAGGAGTGGGAGCAATTACGGAATCCGATGTTCTTTTAGCTTCGGCCTCAGATGCCATCGTTATTGGGTTTAATGTTCGCCCAATGGGTAATGCAAGAACCATAGCCGATAAAGAAGAAATCGATATTCGGTCATACTCTATTATTTATGATGCGATCAATGATATTAAAGACGCAATGGAAGGAATGCTCTCTCCAGAAATGCGTGAAGAAATTACAGGTACTGCTCAAATACGTGAAACTTTCAAGATTTCTAAAATTGGAACCATTGCTGGCTGTATGGTTACTACTGGTAAAATTCTAAGGAATTCTGGAATTCGAATCATTAGAGAAGGAGTAGTTATTCATACAGGCTCGCTTATTTCATTGAAACGATTTAAGGATGATGCTAAAGAAGTTGCTAAAGGGTATGACTGTGGTCTTCAAATCAAAAATTACAACGACATCAAGATTGATGATGTGATTGAAGGATTCCAAGAAATAGCGGTTAAAAAGTCTCTCTAAGGCATTCTCTTTACTAAAAGAAAAGCGGCAGGAAAAGTTCGCTTAAGTGTGTCAAGGGTTTTTAAACCTTTAATTTTGTCTTTGAAACGCCCTGCATGTATTTTATAGTTAGGGGTTTCAAAGCTTAATTCAGCCGATATATTTGGAAATTTTTCTTTTGAAATTTTTAGAATTTCATTTGCTTGATCTAAATTTCCATAATACAATTGTAGCGTATAATACTCTTTAGAATAGCGCTCCCGATCCAATTCAATTTTTTTGTTTAACAAGCTGTCTATTTTAGGATCTTGTTTAATGTTGATTTCTCCTTTTTGTGCATGAGATAAAAAACCAATCACAAGAAAAAACAATAAATAAAGGGATTTACAAGCTACTTTTTTCATAACACAAAAAAACAAAAAATTATTTTTAGAACACTATAATTTAACAAATCTAAATCCTTATTTAGAATAATTATAAATTATAAAAATCTTATTTTCTAAAGTATTAAAAAAGGACTCTATGACTTATTTTTGTCGTGGATTTTAGAAAAAAATTTTGGAGCACAATACAATTACTGCAATTAGGATTAGCATCAATAGATGTAATAAATCCTTCGTTTTCCCTTTATTGTTTTTATTAAGTCTTTTGACCTCTTTTAACACTGTTGCACAAGATGATGCAGCAATTCAAGCGGGAAAAAAACTATTTAATGCAAATTGTGCCGCCTGTCACAAAATCAATAAGCGTGCTGTAGGGCCTGCATTAAAAGGGGTTTCTGCAAAATACGATAAAGAGTGGTTGTACAGCTGGATTAAAAATAGTACTGCTATGGTTAAATCAGGTGATGCACAAGCTGTTGCTATTTATGAAGAATACAATGGTTCTGTGATGACCTCCTTCCCTCAGTTATCTACTACTGACATTGATAACATTATAGCGTACACGGATTACACCCCACCTGCGCCTGTTGCAGCAGCAGGAGCGTCTGCTCAACCTGTACAAGCTTCCTCTGGAATAAGCAACACCCTTATTCTAGCAGCTTTATCACTAGTTTTTTTAGTTCTTGTTGTGATGTTGTTTTTGGTTCAAAAAACCTTAATTCGTATTGCAGCTGCCAGTGGAGTTGACATAACGCCTCCAGCTAAACCTAAAAGAACACCTATCTGGTTAGCATTTGTTCAAAATCAATTTTTGGTTATGATTAGCGTTATTCTACTTCTTTTGAGTAGTGCTTATTTCGTATATGGATTTTTTATGCAAGTTGGAGTTGATCAAGGTTATATGCCTGTTCAACCGATTCATTACTCTCACAAGATCCATGCTGGAGCAAATCAAATAGAATGTAAGTATTGTCATTCCTCAGCGCGTGTTTCCAAACATTCGGGGATACCTTCTCTGAATGTATGTATGAACTGTCACAGGAACATCGCAGAATACAATGGTGAGGAAGATTTAGAAAATGGTTACACAAAAGACTTTTATACCAAAGAAATTAAAAAGTTATATGCCGCTGTAGGTTGGGATGAAACCAATCAAGCTTATACAGGAGAAACACAGCCAGTAAAATGGGTACGCATTCACAATTTACCCGATTTCGTTTATTTCAACCATGCGCAGCATGTAGAAGTTGGAGAAATTGCATGTCAAAAATGCCATGGACCTGTTGAGGAAATGGAGATTATGTACCAATATTCACCGTTGACTATGGGATGGTGTATTAATTGCCATAGAGAAACAAATGTGAAAGTTGAAAGCAATGAATATTATGCTAAAATTCATGAGTCTCTTTCGAAGAAATACGGAGTAGAAAAATTAACAGTTGCTCAGATGGGTGGCTTAGAATGTGGAAAATGTCACTATTAAAAGGCGATCAAGAAAGATTTATGGCATCAAATAAGACATACTGGAAAAACATTGATCAACTCGACCCTGAGAATGTAGCAGTTAAAAAGTTGGAACAAAATGAGTTTGTTTCTAAACTTCCAGAAGATTTTTTAAGCGATGAAAAAACGCTAGAAGAAAGTAGTACCTCACGACGTGATTTTTTGAAATATGTTGGGTTTAGTACAGCAGCTGCTACACTTGCAGCCTGTGAAGGACCTGTCATTAAGTCCGTTCCTTATGTTGTTCAGCCCGAACAGATAAGGCCAGGTATAGCAAATTATTATGCAACAACAATTGCAGACGGTTTTGACTTTGGAAGTATTTTAATTAAAACAAGAGAAGGAAGACCAATTAAAGTAGAGAGTAATTCAGAGGCTCCTACATTAGGTATCGCAAATGCACGTATTCATGCTTCTGTTTTATCACTTTATGACACGATGCGTCTTCAAGGACCTGAAGCAAATGGCGATGAAGTAAGTTGGGATAATTTCTACTTACAGACAGGCGCTATGTTGAAAGCGTTAGCAGCTACAAATAAAGAAGTTGTTTTAATAACTCCAACATTAGCAAGTCCAACTTCACACAAAATTATAGGTGATTTTGTTACTGCTTTTCCAAATGTAAAGCATGTAATATATGATGCTATCTCATCAGATGATGCGCTCAATGCTTATGAAAAACATTATGGAATTAGAGGTCTAGCGGACTATGATTTTTCTAAAGCTAAAACCTTGATTGCTATTGACGCAGATTTTCTGGGTGACTGGCAAGGAGGTGGCTATGCTAAAGGCTATGCTGCTTCAAAGGTTCCACATAAACATCATGGCAAAGCGGAAATGCTTTGGCATGCTCAGTTTGAATCAAACATGTCCTTATCAGGGGCAAATGCAGATCATCGAGTTCCTTGTTCACCAGGAGAGCAAAAAAATATTTTAGCCTATATATATGATAGTCTAATAGGTTCTTCGTCTAGTGGTACTTTATCCGCTACGTTGAAAGAAGCTGCAGATAAAGCTGTAAGTGAGCTTAAGGCTGCTGGTCCTGATGGAGTAATTATAACTGGAATTGAAGATGAAACGGCTCAGAGTATAGTTTTAGCGATCAATACACTGCTAAAAAGTAATGCTTTCCAGCCGGAAAGCCCTAAGCTAATTCGTCAAGGAAATACGGTTGCAGCTCATAAAGCTTTTGCTGATATTCAAAGTGGTGCAGTTAAAGGTTTAATTACCATTGGAGTGAATCCAATTTTTACGACAGCAAATGGTGAAGCTTTGGCAGAAGGAATAAAAAAATTAGAATTTTCTTTAGCTTTTGCTTCTAAAAAAGATGAAACTGCTGCCGCTTCTCAATTTGTTGCGGCGACTCCACATTACCTTGAGTCATGGGGAGATTATGAAATGAAAGCGGGACATTTTGCACTTGCACAACCCACCATTCGACCTTTATTTGACACACAACAATTTCAAGATGTCTTGTTGAAATTGTCGGGTCAGAACACAAAGTACTATGATGTAATCAAGGCGCACTGGAACGAATCAATTTTAGGTTCAAGTTCTTGGAGTAAAGCCTTACATGATGGTTACTTCTCTACTGACTCATCTATAGAAAATATTACAGCTGATTTTTCAGGATTGAATACAGCCTCTCTTCGTAGCGCAACCTCCCCAGAAATGAGTCTGGTTTTATATACCAAGACAGGTATGGGAGACGGGCAACAAGCAAATAATCCTTGGCTACAAGAATTTCCAGACCCTATCACACGCGTGAGTTGGGATAATTATTTAACCATTTCTATGGCTGATGCCAACAGATTAGGTTTAGTAAACACAAATACTGCTAATGGTGCATTGAACGGAAGTTATGCTAATGTTACTGTAGGTTCAAAAACGATTAAAGTTCCTGTTATTGTTCAGCCAGGTCAAGCAAAGGGAACCGTTGGCTTATCTTTTGGATATGGTGAACGTATGGGGCTAAAACCCGAAATGCAAACCGGAGTAAATGCCTTTGGATTATATGAAGGTTCTCAAAAAACTCAAGCAGTTCAAATTCAAGTTGCAAGTGGAGAACATGAGTTCGCATGTGTTCAGTTACACAATACCCTAATGGGACGTGGAGACATTGTAAAAGAAACTACTCTTGAGGTATTTAACACAAAAGACAAAAAGTATTGGAATGCAACCCCTCAGGTTTCAAAAAACCATATTGAATTTGATGTCACTTCACCTGAAGTTGATATGTGGCAAGAGTTTGATCGAAGTATTGGTCATCATTTCAACTTGTCAATTGATTTGAATTCATGTACGGGATGTGGCGCTTGTGTTGTTGCATGTCATGCTGAAAATAACGTTCCTGTTGTTGGAAAAGCGGAGGTACGTAAGTCACGCGATATGCACTGGTTGCGTATTGATCGGTACTATTCTTCTGCAACAAGTTTTGAAGGAGATAACCAAACGAAAGATGCAATTTCTGGAATTGGGGACTCTTTAAGTACTTTTGGTGAAATGGAGCAAGCCTCTGCAAATCCGCAGATTGCTTTCCAACCCGTTATGTGTCAGCATTGTAACCATGCCCCTTGTGAAACTGTTTGTCCTGTTGCGGCATCATCACATGGAAGACAAGGTCAAAATCATATGGCTTACAACCGATGTGTTGGAACCCGTTACTGTGCAAATAACTGTCCTTATAAAGTACGTCGTTTCAACTGGTTCTTGTACAATAAAAATGATGAGTTTGATTATCACATGAATAATGACTTAGGGCGAATGGTATTGAATCCTGATGTAGTAGTTCGTTCACGTGGAGTTATGGAAAAATGCTCTATGTGTATTCAAATGACACAAAAGACGATTCTTGACGCCAAACTAAAAGGAGAAGAAATTAAAGATGGTACATTCCAAACCGCTTGTTCGAATGCATGTACTACTGGTGCAATGGTTTTTGGTGATATCAATGATAAAGAAAGTAAAGTAGCAGCATTACACGAGGATGATCGTATGTATCATTTGTTAGAGAGCGTGGGTACAAAACCCAATGTAATGTATCATGTTAAAGTTAGAAATACCGACGAGGTATAATTAGTATAGAAAAATAGACCGTATGGCATCGCATTACGAAGCACCCATTAGAAAACCACTCGTCACGGGAGATAAGTCTTACCATGATGTAACTGTGGACGTAGCAGCTCCTGTTGAAGGAACAGCAAACAAGCAGTGGTGGATTGTTTTTGGAATTGCACTTACTGCTTTTCTTTGGGGAGTGGGTTGTATTATTTACACCATCTCAACTGGGATTGGAACTTGGGGATTGAACAAGACTGTAGGTTGGGCTTGGGATATTACCAACTTTGTATGGTGGGTAGGAATTGGACATGCAGGAACACTTATTTCTGCGGTTCTTCTTTTATTTAGACAAAAATGGCGTATGGCCATCAACCGTTCTGCGGAGGCAATGACTATCTTTTCTGTGATCCAAGCAGGACTGTTCCCAATTATTCACATGGGTAGACCCTGGTTGGCTTATTGGGTATTACCTATTCCAAATGGATTTGGATCTTTATGGGTAAACTTTAATTCACCTTTGTTGTGGGATGTTTTCGCAATATCAACTTATCTATCGGTTTCGTTAGTTTTTTGGTGGACTGGATTGTTACCTGATTTCGCTATGATCCGTGACCGTGCTGTAATGCCTTTTCAAAAGAAAATATATAGCTTATTAAGTTTTGGGTGGACAGGACGTGCGAAAGATTGGCAACGTTTTGAGGAAGTTTCTTTGGTGTTAGCCGGTTTGGCTACCCCTTTAGTACTATCCGTACATACCATTGTCTCTTTTGATTTCGCAACCTCAGTAATTCCAGGATGGCATACTACCATTTTCCCTCCTTACTTTGTAGCAGGGGCTATTTTCTCTGGATTTGCCATGGTAAATACGCTTTTGATTATCATGCGAAAAGTATCAAATTTAGAAAACTACATCACCGTTCAACATATTGAATTGATGAATATTGTAATCATGATTACAGGTTCTATTGTGGGTGTGGCTTATATAACCGAACTATTCATAGCCTGGTATTCTGGAGTAGAATACGAACAATATGCCTTTTTAAATAGAGCAACTGGTCCCTACTGGTGGGCCTACTGGTCGATGATGACTTGTAATGTATTTTCGCCACAGTTTATGTGGTTTAAAAAACTACGAACCAGTATTATGTTCTCTTTCATAATATCTATTGTTGTAAACATTGGAATGTGGTTTGAACGTTTTGTAATTATTGTAACATCACTTCACAGAGATTATCTTCCCTCATCATGGACTATGTTCTCGCCCACTTTTGTGGATATTGGAATATTCATCGGTACGATTGGATTTTTCTTCGTGTTATTTTTGTTATACGCAAGAACCTTCCCTGTAATTGCTCAGGCAGAGGTAAAAACAATATTGAAATCTTCTGGAGAGAAGTATAAAAAATTAAGAGACGGTAATCATGAGTAATAAAGTAGTCCACGCACTTTACGATGACGACGATGTGCTTTTAAGCGCCGTCAAAACCATTCGTTCAGAAAAACATCATATAGAAGAGGTATATACTCCTTTTCCTGTTCACGGTCTAGACAAGGCACTTGGTCTTGAGGATACCCGAATTGCTATTATGGCATTTATTTATGGGTGTATTGGCTTGTGTGTTGCTGTAGCTATGATGAATTTCATCATGATCGATGATTGGCCACAAAATATTGGAGGTAAGCCCAGTTTTTCTTATTTGGAAAACATGCCTGCTTTTGTTCCTATTATGTTTGAATTGACTGTGTTTTTTGCAGCTCATTTAATGGTGATTACTTTTTATATGAGAAGTAAATTATGGCCCTTCAAAAAGGCAGAAAACCCTAACCCGTTAACAACGGATGATAAATTTTTAGTAGAAATTGAACTTCATGACAATGAGAAAGCGCTTACAGCCCTTTTGAAAAAGTCAGGTGCAATAGATGTATCAATTATAGAAAAGCCAGAATAGATGAATTATAAAGGCCTTATCGCGTTACTGATTCTTGTATTTGGAATCCAATCGTGTTCAGACAATTCACGTCCGAATTACCAATATTTTCCTAATATGTACGAGCCTATTGGTTATGAAACCTACGCAGATTCAGATGCATTTGCGAATGGTATTGAAGCACAGGTTCCTGTAGAGGGATCTATTGCAAGAGGTTGGGAACCTTATGATTACCCTGACACAAACGAAGGATATGAAGATGCAAAAGCAAATTTAAATTCTTCTATTGAAAATTCTGAAGCTCATAAAGCGAATGGGAAAGAGCTGTACGGTATTTATTGTGCGGTTTGTCACGGCAATAAAGGTGATGGACAAGGAATTCTGATGACCAGAGAAAAGTTTTTAGGAGTTCCTAGTTATGCAGACAGAGAAATTACCCCAGGTAGTATTTACCACGTATTGATGTATGGTAAAAATGCTATGGGATCACATGCGGGTCAAGTCAATGCAGAAGAGCGTTGGGAAATTGCTCAGCATGTAATGGAATTAAGAAGTAAGCTTGTTAAATAATATTAAGGAAATCGAATGATGTATACCTTTCCAAATAAACTTAGAAATTTAGCAATCGCTTTTATGGTGATTGGTTTCCTAGGTCTTGCATATGGTTTTATAACAGCTCCATCTACTATTGAAGAAGCAAAAGCTATGGTTGCTTCAAGTCATGGAGATGGGCATGGAGAATCACATGATGCTGCTCCAGCTGATAGTCATGGGGAGGAAACTTCGCATGCAATTTCAGAGAGCCACGAGACATCTTCAGAAGAGCATGGAACCACTTCACACGAAGAGGGTCACGACACAAGTCACGACGAGCATCTTTTTCATCAGCTGAGTAATAAACCATGGGCTGCGCTTTATGTAGCTGCTTTCTTCTTCTTTATGATTTCGCTAGGCGTGTTGGCTTTTTATGGAATTCAACGTGCGGCTCAAGCAGGTTGGTCGCCAGTACTTTATAGAGTTATGGAAGGGATCACAGGATATCTTCTTCCTGGAGGTATCATAGTAATTGTAATTTTAGCCTTGTCTGGAATGCACTTCAACCACTTGTTTATATGGATGGATCCAGAGATTGTTGCACACGATAAATTAATTGCTGGAAAAACAGGATTTTTAAACCTTCCTTTTTTCTTGTCTCGTGCTGTTTTCTTTTTAACAGGATGGTCTTTATATCGTTATTTTTCAAGAAAATTTTCATTGGCTCAAGATGAAGCAAATGACATATCAAATCATAAAAAGAATTTTAGAATTTCAGCTGCTTTTTTAGTTTTCTATATCGTAACTGAATCGATCATGTCCTGGGATTGGATTATGTCCATTGACCCTCATTGGTTTAGTACATTGTTTGGATGGTATGTATTTGCTAGCATGTTTGTGTCAGGGATTACAGCTATTGCCTTAGTTACCATTTATCTTAAATCAAAAGGATATTTAGAATTTGTAAATGATTCTCATATTCACGATTTAGGTAAGTTTATGTTTGGGATTAGTGTTTTTTGGACTTATTTATGGTTTTCACAATTCATGCTCATCTGGTATTCTAATATTCCTGAGGAAGTTACCTATTTCATGACACGTATTGAGGACTATAACCTACCTTTTTTCGGTATGGTGGTGATGAATTTCATTTTCCCACTTTTGATCTTAATGAATAGTGATTATAAACGAATCAATTATTTTATTGTAATGGCAGGAATTGTAATCATTTTGGGTCATTATATGGATGTATTTAATATGATTATGCCCTCAGCTGTTGGTGATCAATGGTTTATTGGAGCCGCTGAAATAGGAGGGTTTTTATTCTTCCTTGGACTCTTCATATTTGTAGTATTTAAAGAATTAACAAAAGCACCATTGTTAGCTAAGGGTGATCCTTACATGGGTGAAAGTGAACGTTTTCATTATTAAAAAATTTAATCGAAAAGATAAATGAATGTTTTATTGATATTTTCTGTTCTTGTTTTAATCGCTATTGCGCTATGGCAAATCACAAAGATATTTGAGCTTTCTCAAGAAAAGAAAGTAAATACACAAGTGGCAAATGACAAGGATAACGACTTGAATGGAAAGCTGATGTTTGCTTTCTTAATCTTCATTTATGTTTTAACACTCTACTCATTTTGGGCGTATAGTGATGTTTTATTACCTGAAGCAGCCTCAGAACACGGTGGTGATTACGATCAATTAATGTGGATTTCTTTTGCACTTATCTTTTTTGTACAAACAATAACTCAGGCCTTACTGCATTATTTTTCTTATAAATACCGTGGTGAGAAAGGAAAGAAAGCATTATTCTACGCTGATAATGATAAACTAGAAATGATTTGGACCATCATTCCTGTGATTACTTTAGCAGGACTTATTTTGTATGGTCTTTATACCTGGACAGATATTATGACCATTGAAGAAAACGACGAGGCACTAGTTGTTGAGTTGTATGCACAGCAATTTAATTGGAAAGCTCGTTATGCTGGTGAAGATGGTGTTTTAGGTGATGCTAATGTTCGTTTTTTACAAGATTTTGACGGAAAAAACCTGGTTGGTATTGATGCTACTGATCCAAATGGATTTGATGATGTAGTCGTTCAAGAATTGCATTTGCCAGTTGGTAGAGAAGTGATATTTAAAATGCGTTCTCAGGATGTTCTTCACTCTGCCTATATGCCTCACTTTAGGGCACAGATGAATTGTGTTCCGGGTATGATTACTGAATTTGCATTCACTCCCAAAACAACTACTGAAGAAATGCGTCAAAATCCAGATATGATTGCCAAGGTTAAGAAAATTAATAAGATTAGATCTCAGAAAAGTCAAGAATTGATCGCGAGTGGTGATTCTGCATTGGATCCTTATGAGTTTGATTACCTTTTACTTTGTAATAAAATATGTGGAGCATCACACTATAACATGCAGATGAAAATTATAGTAGAATCAGAAAAAGATTATGAAAAATGGATGACTGAGCAACAAACCTTTGCAGAAGTTATTCAATAGATTAAATTTAAAATTACAGATATGTCAACAGTAGCAGCGCAAGAACACGAAGAGGATCACGGGCATCATCATAAAGAAACCTTTGTAACAAAATATATTTTTAGCCAAGATCATAAAATGATCTCAAAGCAATATTTGATTACAGGTTTGTTCATGGGAATTATTGGAATTGCAATGTCCCTTTTATTCCGATTACAATTGGCTTGGCCTGAACAACCTTTTGGTATTTTTGAAGTTCTTTTGGGTAAATGGGCTCCTGACGGGGTTATGGACCCTAATGTTTATTTGGCTTTGGTTACTATTCACGGTACTATCATGGTGTTCTTTGTTTTGACTGCTGGTCTGAGTGGTACTTTTAGTAACTTACTTATTCCATTACAAATTGGAGCACGAGATATGGCATCAGGGCTTTTAAATATGATCTCCTATTGGATGTTCTTTTTGTCTAGTGTGATTATGGTTATTTCTCTTTTTGTTGAGGCTGGACCTGCAGCTGCAGGATGGACCATTTATCCACCCCTTAGCGCCTTGCCTCAAGCCCAGCCTGGTTCGGGAACTGGTATGACGTTATGGCTTGTTTCTATGGCTATTTTTATTGCCTCTTCTTTATTGGGTTCATTGAATTATATTGTAACGGTAATCAATCTTAGAACGAAGGGAATGAGTATGACTCGTTTACCTCTAACCATTTGGGCATTTTTTGTAACAGCAATTATTGGTGTGGTTTCCTTCCCAGTTTTATTGTCTGCAGCTTTACTTTTGATTATGGACAGAAGTTTTGGTACTTCATTCTTCCTTTCAGATATATTTATACAAGGAGAGGTTTTGCATTATCAAGGGGGATCCCCAGTATTATATGAGCATTTATTTTGGTTCTTAGGGCACCCTGAGGTTTATATTGTATTGCTTCCAGCTTTAGGAATTACTTCTGAAATTATTGCGACAAATGCACGTAAACCTATTTTCGGATACCGAGCGATGGTTGCATCTATTTTGGCGATTGCATTTTTGTCTACCATCGTATGGGGACATCACATGTTTATTTCAGGAATGAATCCTTTCTTAGGTTCCGTATTTACCTTTACAACCTTACTGATTGCAATTCCTTCAGCAGTGAAAGCATTTAACTACATCACTACCTTGTGGAAAGGTAATCTACAATTGAATCCTGCGATGCTGTTTTCTATTGGTTTGGTTTCTACATTCATTACAGGAGGTTTAACAGGAATTATCCTTGGGGATAGTACCCTGGACATTAATGTACATGATACTTATTTTGTTGTGGCACACTTCCACTTAGTGATGGGTATTTCTGCTTTATACGGTCTGTTTGCAGGAGTATATCACTGGTTCCCTAAAATGTACGGGCGGATGATGAATAAAAATTTAGGCTACTTCCATTTTTGGGTAACCGCTATTTGTGCTTACGGCGTATTTTTCCCAATGCACTTTATTGGAATGGCAGGACTTCCACGTAGATATTATACAAACACAGCGTTTCCCTATTTTGATGATTTAGCAGATATAAATGTATTGATTACATTATTTGCTTTAGTGGCGGGAGCTGCCCAGTTAGTGTTTTTATACAACTTTATTCATAGCATGTTCTATGGTAAAGAAACAGAATTGAATCCATGGAAATCTAACACTTTAGAATGGACTGCTCCAGTTGAGCATATGCATGGAAACTGGCCTGGAGAAATTCCTCACGTTCACCGGTGGGCTTATGATTATTCAAAACCTGGTTTTGAGGAAGACTTCATTCCACAGCATATACCTCTAAAAGAAGGGGAACAGGAGTTACAGCATTAACAACCTTTGAAAAATTACAGAGCCTTATTCACTTCAGTTAATAAGGCTTTTTTTTTGGATATTTTTTTTCACAAGCGACACCTGTTCAAGTAACACTCAATTTTTCCTAAGAATGAAGTATCTTTGAAATAATGAATGAAAATCTTGATCCCACTAACGAAAATTTCACTCCTGAAGAGCAAGACATTGACCGTGCTTTACGGCCATTAAGTTTTGGTGATTTTGCTGGGCAAGATGCAATTCTAGAAAACTTAAAAGTCTTTGTTCAAGCAGCAAAGCAAAGAGATGAGGCGCTAGATCACACCTTGTTTCATGGCCCTCCAGGACTAGGAAAAACCACCCTAGCTCATATATTAGCAAACGAATTACAAGTAGGTATCAAACTTACTTCTGGACCAGTTTTGGATAAGCCAGGAGATTTAGCTGGGTTGTTGACCAATCTTCAGCCTAGAGATATTTTATTTATTGATGAGATCCATCGTCTTAGTCCTATTGTAGAGGAATATTTGTACTCTGCTATGGAAGATTATAAAATTGATATTATGATCGAGTCAGGTCCCAATGCACGAACGGTTCAGATCAATTTAGAGCCTTTTACCTTAGTGGGAGCAACCACTCGTTCTGGTCTTTTGACAGCACCTATGCGTGCTCGTTTTGGGATTAGTAATCGTTTAGAATATTATTCTACAGAATTACTTTCCACCATTGTGGAACGAAGTTCAGAAATCCTTAATGTCCCGATAGCTCAAGAAGCAGCTATAGAAATTGCTGGAAGGAGTAGAGGCACCCCTAGAATTTCAAATGCACTCTTGCGACGTGTTCGAGATTTTGCACAGATTAAAGGAGACGGAACGATCGACATGAAGATTACCCAATATGCCTTAAAAGCATTGCAAGTGGATACTCATGGTTTGGATGAAATGGACAATAAAATTTTGACTACTCTAATAGATAAGTTTAAAGGGGGTCCCGTTGGAATTACAACCTTAGCGACTGCCGTCTCTGAAAATGGAGAGACCATTGAAGAAGTGTATGAACCCTTTTTAATCCAACAAGGTTTTATAGTTCGAACACCTCGGGGTCGCGAAGTAACGGAATTAGCCTACAAGCATTTGGGGAGAATCAAAGGAAACCAAGGCGGTTTGTTTTAATAGCTTCTCTACTAATGCTCAATCGAAAAGCGCACTATTCCGAAATTATAAAAAGTAAAGCTAAAGACTTAGGATTTCTATCTTGTGGAATTGCAAAAGCAGGTTTTTTAGAAAAAGAAGCACCTAAATTAGAGCAGTGGCTACAAGAAGGAAGGCATGGCAATATGGTTTATATGGAAAACCATTTTGATAAGCGCCTTGATCCAACGGTTCTGGTTCCTGGAGCAAAAAGCGTAGTGTCCTTATTGTTGAATTATTATAGTGATGAAAAACAAATCGATCCTAAGGCTCCTAAAATAGCTTCGTATGCTTATGGACAAGATTACCATAACGTAATTAAAGATAAATTGACTCAATTGATGATCTATTTAAAAGAAGAGATTGGAGAAGTGGATGGTCGCGTATTTGTGGATTCTGCCCCTGTAATGGACAAGGCTTGGGCAAGCCGAGCTGGTTTAGGATGGGTGGGTAAAAACACAAATTTAATTTCTAAACAAGTGGGTTCTTTTTTCTTTATTGCAGAACTTATTATTGATCTTGAGTTGGAATATGATCTTCCAGTAGCGGATCATTGTGGAAGTTGCACTGCCTGTATTGATGCCTGTCCTACCGAAGCTCTCACAGCTCCTTATCAGATCGATGGAAGTAAATGTATCTCATACGCCACTATTGAGCTAAAAGAAGCGATTCCTGAGACTTTCAAAGGTAAAATGGAAGGTTGGGCTTTTGGATGTGATATCTGTCAAACAGTGTGTCCTTGGAATCGATTTGCTACTCCACACCAAGAGATTGATTTTATCCCTAAAAAAGAGTTGTTGGAGTTGAGTTCCAGAGATTGGCGTGAATTGACGGAAGAGACTTTTAAAAGAGTATTTCAAAAAAGCGCAGTAAAGCGTGCAAAATTTGCAGGATTACAGCGTAATATTAAGTTTTTGTCCTCATAGAGGATTCTCTAAGGCAAATTTTTGTTGGTATTTTAATTGTTTTAAATTCTTTTTTTTCTTCCTTTTACTTTTCCAAAAATGTTGATTCTAAAATTTCTGTGTTAAAAGTTAATGGAACTTTATTCTTTAAAAGTGTTTGTTCTTGTAAAAATGTATTAAAGATTTTTGCTCCCATTTTATTTCCATTCAACTGGATTAAATGTACTTCTGAATGTGTGTTTTTCAAAAAGTTAATTTCATCAAAGCATATGATTTTAACCTTTTTAGTGATTCTTTTTTTGTAGTCTTCAATAAATCTTGAAACACTGGAGTTATTAAAGTTATTGGGGGTGAATAAACCATCAATCGTATTTTTTGAAACGAATAATTTTTCAATCAGTTTGTACGTTTCTTTATCATTTTTTTTCTCGGAGATAAGAATAAATTTATTGTCAAAGTTAATCTTGTAATGCTCTAATGCATTTCTATACCCGATAAATTGATCAATTGAGTTTTGAGAAATTAAACTATCTCTAAAAAACACAATTTTTCTACAACCACTTTTGATTAATCGCTCTGTTGCTCTAAAGCTCATCTGTCTGTCATCAAACACAATTTTATTACATGTTACAGCTTTTGCTGTATTATTAAATAAGATTAACGAAGTTTTATCTTTTATTATTTTTTTTAAATGATCAAAATTTGTTGTATTTCGGGCTAATGAGACGAAAATCCCATCGACTTGTTGCTGCAATAATCGGTCAACTAATTTTTTTTCATTTTCCTGAGAATCATTTGATTCTAGCACCACCAATAAGTATCCATTTTTTTTAGCTTCATTAATTGTGCCTGTTATCAGATCTGTGTAAAGTTTGTTTTTTATTTCAGGAACAATTATACCTACCAATTTTGTCTTTTGTGTTCTCAAATATGCTGCTTGTAAATTGGGCGAATAGCCAATTTTTTCAGCATACTCTTTCACCCTTTTTTTAGTGTTAATACTTATATCAGGATAGTCTTGCATTGCTTTTGAAACTGTAGTGGGAGAGACGTTTAATTCTTTCGCAATCTCTTTAAGTGTAATCTTCATAAATATTAAAATTAGTTTTTTTGTTAATGTTAAACAAATCAACTCACTAAATCGATTTAGTATGCAATATTACACATTTTTAACAAAACGTTAAGATCTTAGGAAAACAATCACTAAAATTGTGGATTGAATTATTAACTATATTTTTAACTAACTATCTTATAATGAAAAAAGAGTTCTTTAAAAAGTTCCTATTTCTGATTGCTTTTGTGTTATCAGTAGGAATTTATGCTCAGAATGTTACTGGAACAGTAACGAGCGACGATGGTCCTTTACCAGGAGCAACTATTTTGGTAAAAGGTACAAACAGTTTTGCTACTACAGATTTTGATGGTAATTTTTCCATAGAAGCAGCACAAGGCGATGTTCTTGTTGTTTCTTTTGTTGGATATACTACTCAAGAAGCTACTGTAGATGGTGATCAAATAACAATAACTTTAGCCTTAGGGAATTTACTTGAAGAAGTAATTGTAACTACAGGTTATGGTACACAATCTAAACGTGATATTACAGGTGCTGTAACTACGGTTGAGGCGGATGAGCTATTAGCGATTCCTGCGACTACTTTTTCACAGCAACTTCAGGGACGTGCTTCCGGTATCTCGATTATAAACGATGCAACTCCGGGTGGAGAAGCAACTGTTCGTATTCGTGGATTTGGTACTATTGGAAACAACAACCCTCTTTACATTATTGATGGTGTTCCTTCACAATCACAAGGAAACCTTAACCCAAATGATATCGAGTCTTTACAGATATTGAAGGATGCATCTGCAGCTTCTATCTATGGAGCACGTGCATCAAACGGGGTTATCATTATCACGACTAAAAAAGGTAAAGTAGGATCTACACAGATTTCTTACAACTCATACTACGGATGGCAAAATACAGCTGAGGAAGTTGAGGCATTGGATGCACAAGGTTTAGGAGAGTATCTTTACTTAGCGGATTACTATGCAGGAAAAACTCCTTCACATGGTCAGTATGCTTTTTCTGGAACACCAGAAAATCCAGGAGTTTCAATTCCTAACTATGTATTCCCTAGTGGAGCATCAAGTGCAAATGAGTCATTGTATTCATTAACACCAGATAACATTTATGCGATTACTAAATCGGCCAATACAAACTGGTGGGATGAAGTAACACGTTCAAATGCACCTATTACAAGTCACCAGATTCAGGCGAGTGGAGCAACTGAGACTTCTCAGTATGCGTTTACTGCGAACTATTTTTCTCAGGATTCACCAGTACAATTTGTTGGATATGAGAGAGCATCGATTCGTTTGAACTCTTCTACAAAAACTCTTGGAGATCGTTTGACTATTGGAGAGAACTTTACTCTTTCTTTAGACAACAGAAAAGGTGGTTATGGTAACAATGGTGAGCAAAATGCGGTATCTGTATCGTACAAGCACCACCCTTTATTACCTGTTTATGATATTGCAGGAAACTTTGCAGGATCAAGAGGTTTGAACTTAGGTAACAACTACAACCCTTATGCAACATTATTTAGAAACCAAGACGATAGAAGCAAGCGTTTCAGAGCATTTGGTAGTGTTTTTGCTGAAGCTAGAATCGCTGATAAAGTTACAGCAAAATCAACTTTTGGTTTTGACGTAGTGGGTAGAAGAGGTCTTTACATTGGACGTCCTCAGCCAGAATATGTTGAAGGAAACTTTATTAATGGTTCAACATCTTTATTCCAACAATCGTATCAGTGGAATTTCACAAACACGATTGGATATAAAGAAACATTTAATGACATTCA
>Ga0115545_1000313_pt1 | contig 25928 bp, 28 predicted proteins | sample COGITO_mtgs_1003_FD_87188 | JGI IMG/M metagenome (GOLD analysis project Ga0115545, IMG submission 87188) | Pelagic marine microbial communities from North Sea - COGITO_mtgs_100330 | ecosystem: Environmental > Aquatic > Marine > Epipelagic | place: Germany:Helgoland, sampling site Kabeltonne...
GAACAAAAGCCGAAGAAAGGTATAAAAACCATAGTTCAGTAAATATTTCAGGAATTGGTGGTTTCATGGATAGAATTAAAATTATCCCAAAAGGAGACTATACAGTAGTAGAAGGTGATATGGAAGGTAGATACTCTTCTCCCAAATTCAATGTTACTTTATTAGCACCTATAAAACCTTTTGATCTTGCAGTTCAATTAGCAGAAAAAACAGGTTGGATATCTCCTTGGAACTATCTTGAAATGAAGATGGGACATGCAGGAGGAAGAGATATAAAGGATCCTAAGGCATTAACATTTCCACGTGAAAAAACATTATTTGATGATCCAGATTAATAAAGTAAAGTTAAGTACTTAAGTTTTATAAGTAGTATATACATATTTTAGGGTATTTATAAGTAGGAAAAAGTAAGTCCATAATAATTTGGCTTTCCTAAGATTTGATGTTATATTTAGGTATAAAATTAAATAAAGGTTAATGAATAAAACAGTTAAAAAAATCACATCTATAACATTTGGGGTTGTATTATTGTTACTAACAGTTAAATTAGTAAAGTATCTACCCGCATTCTTAAAAATAATGATAATAGGTATTAATATTTTATATTTCTATTATTATGTATATCTTGAATTTAAAAAAATCAAAGAAGATGAGTAGTTACAATAGGGTTATAAAAAATAAAGATGACAAAGAGTAAAAGAAATATTTCAAATCTTGCTGATTGGAATGAGTATTGGGATAATTTTAATACCCAATTGTATATTAGAGTAATAACAATAAAAAATCAAGTTTATGAAAAAGAAAACATTAAATGAATCACTCCCCCCATTACAGAACATTGCTAAACAATATGGTTTAAATTTATCATTTGTTTCTGATTTAAAAATAGCTAAAGCTATATTGGCTCAAGGTTATAAAAAACCTACAATTGAAAATATAGATGAAAAACAAACTTAAAAAATTACTTTTATACTTAACTATTATATTTTTAGCATACGCTGTAGGAACAGGATTTGGGAAATTACTTATTATAATTCATAAATTTTTCTATCAAATATAAAAAAGTCATAATTTTTACCCTAATTTGGATTAGCCAAAACCTAGCTATTCCGTTTTGGATGGTTGGACATATCCATTTATCATTAAACATCTATTCAGATGTAAAAGAAATAATTGCCTCTGTTGGAATGAATTTAATTGTTTTGGTAGGATTCATATTAGATTACCGTAAATCCAAGTAGTTTTAACGTCTTATAAACACTACCTATATGAAGGTGTAGCAATATATGAAAATTAGGATTTTACCCTAATATAACTTATATATTTATAAACACAAATCGGAAAGAGCTTGGCTTCCCAAAAAAAAGATGGTATATTTAGGTATAAATAAATAAAATAAAGGTTATGGTATATTTAATATTAGGTATTGTTTTTATGTTAATAATTGACACAATAAACATTTTTTACCCTCAAGAAATTCATTTTAATTTTATTGACAGAGTCATTTTAATTCTTATATGGCCCATTTCATTAGGTGTATTTTTAAAACAAATATTAGATGTATAATGGAAAAAACAGGTTTTATAGAAAAATTAAGGTATGATTTTAATACTGCTGCTAATTTAGAGGTATATTTACCTAGGTTAAAAAATTGGTACCGAGCAACAGGAAATGATTTTAGATCATTTGATGGTGCTAGAAGGGTTAATGAAGAAGAGTATATAGGACCATTATATGCTTATGGAACTAATGAGCAAACTCCATTTACAAATACATCACAATTAACATCAAGTGAAATTTTAAATAACCGAAAATTAATATCTAAAAAAAGAGGAATATGAAAAAGTTATTATTAATAGTTGGAATATTTAGTTTAATTAGTTGTACTAAAGAAAAATATCCTGAAGTATGTTTAGGTGGTTGTGGCACTAATTATGAAATACAAAAACCAGGTTCTTATTTAGGGAGTGATGGGTATTATAGGGTACCATTTAATGGGGCAACTTATTTTCAAATTAAAGGAAATTTAACTGAAGTAGATGAAAATTATATCATTAATGGAATACCTTTAATTGAAGCTAATTTTGATTCAGATTATTGGGTAGTATTTGATACATTAAGATTTCAAACACCAATGTACTCCTATTTAGGATGGTTTAATGATAATACCTTAAATACACCTATACCATTTGGATCATATGTTTATACTATAAATGATTTAATTGATTTACATCCACCAACTAACATTGTAGGTTATCAAATTCCCAAAAATTTTTGTAATGAATGTCCATATGCTGAAAGTATTTTAGGAACTCATTCTAAATATAATTATACTCCTACTTTAAATGTGTTTTATGATAATGAAATGGTTGGTGATACAATTAATATATTTATTGAATCTGTTTTCAATACTGAGGGGGGGATAATTTATCATGGAAATAGAACACCATCACCAAAGGAAGTTATTAATGATCATTTAAAAATTATAATAATATGAGACAATTAACAGAAGAAGATGCGTCACATTATTTTACAAGTAAAGAACAAAATTTAGACCTTGTAAATATAAAAAAAGATTGGAAGAAAATTTTAGGTTATACTTTAAAATCAGATGGAAAAGGATGGGAAGAACTAACTTATATTACTAAAAGAAAAAGAAAAACCTATTTTAAAGGAGAAGGTAATTATTATGTTTATATTCTTTCAAACCCAACTATACCTAATATAATAAAAATAGGATTTACAGGTAAACATCCAGAAAAAAGAGCTGAAGAAATATCTAGAAGTACCGGGGTACCTTTACCTTACAAGGTAGTATGGGCTTTTAAATGCCATGATGGACATAATTTAGAAAGAGAAGTTCATAAAGAATTAGATTATTGTAGAATTAGTTCTGATAGAGAATATTTTCAAATACCAATAGAAGAAGCTAAAAAAGTTATCCTAAAACTAGGTAAAACATACACTAATGAAAAATATTAAAAAAATATAATATTTATAATAAAACCAAAACAATGAAAAGTAAAATATCCATAATAATAGATGCTTTAATATACGCATCCCTAGTAATATTAATGGTCTTCGCTTGTGATAGAGTGAATGGTCAAACATTTCCTGATACTGTAGCATATGATTGCATGGAGGGTTATAATTGGTCGGGAAATTGGTGGTCTGGAGCGGCTACAACAGGATTTTTTACTAATGCTTCTAAATCTGCCCCTGTAGCTGCTGTAATATATGGTACAGGAAATGCAAATGATGAATATGATTGGTATAGTTTACCTAATATAGATACATTAAGTATTGATCAAGAGTATAAAGTTCAAATTAATTTAGGTTCATATAGATTTACATCAACAGGACCTAATTCTGGGGTTGATGTTGGTGATTATATAGATGTTCAAGTATCTTTAGATGGAGGGTTAACCTATAATTCTGAAATTAGAATAACAGGAAATAATAATGCTTATTGGGATTTTAATTCTAAAGCAATCAGTAAAGTTATTAATGGAACTGTAGATATTTATACTCCTGCAGGAGGTGGGGATAGAACTTTAGTAGGTGATGGATATTCTGTTATAGAATTAATTTTTCCATTAGGAACAAGACAGATTGCAATTGATGTATTAGCAGTAGTGGATAGAGTAGGAGAAGAATGGTGGATGGATGATTTTTTTCTATTAGGTTCAGGTTCAGGAACTTCTCTTCCAGTGGATTTACTTTCTTTTAATGCTAATGCTGATGGAACAAGTGTAGACATTGATTGGATTGTAGAGTCTCAAATTAATAACGATTATTATATTATTGAAAATAGTTTAGATTGTTATGAATGGAAAGAAGTAAATAGAGTAGAGGGTGATGGAAATTGTAATACAACTAAATTTTATTCCTTAAAAGACTATTCCCCCCATATAGGATTATCTTATTATAGATTAACCCAAGTAGATTATGATGGTAAATTAGAAACTTTTTATCCTGTATCTGTTGAGGTTGAAAATGAAAAAACAATTGGTTTAAATATAAGACCTAACCCCGCTATAGATTATATTGAGTTAGAAATGGACTATTCATTAGATCCTTTGATAAATCATAATGTACAAATATTTGATATGAATGGAAATAGAGTTTATAAAAAACACTTTATTGGAGAAATTCATGATTTTCAAATTAATATAGAAAAATTTAATAAAGGAGCATATATACTAAAATCAAAAAGTGATAATGTGAATGCTGTTGGAAAATTTGTAAAAGAATAATGGAAATAAAATCAACTAGAAATACTCCTTATATTCATTTAGATAAGGAAAATTGCCTTTTAGAAATTAAAGGCATGTCTTATCCTGAACATCCTGAATATTTTTATAAACCTGTTATTGAGGAAATAAATGGATGCTTACATTATTTACAAGATGAAGATGTTACTATCAATATTATTTTGGAAATGATGAATTCTACATCACAGAAGTATATTTTATTTATGATAAAGGATTTTGTAAATTCTCCTAACAATATTATAGTTAATTGGTATTATGAAGAAGATGATGAAGATATGGAAGAGGAAGGAATGGTCTTTCAAGATTCATTTCCTAATATTAAATTTAATTTATGTAAAATAAAAGATATTAAAGAAATATGATTGAATTAGTTATTTTAATCATTGCCATAATACTCTTATATTTACTTTTACCCGTTGTTGCTTTATTTATGATTATAAAATATCTATTCACAGGCAATAAAAGAATGCTTTCTGTTTGGTTTTATAGAACTGCTAAAGAAATTGATATCTTTGCTAATGTTAATGGTTCAGAATTTTTTGATGCTATTTTTATAACTAATGGGGGTTATAGATTTGGCAATCCTAAGGAAACAATTTCATCAGTTATTGGTAAAAATCAACGATATAAAACACTATCCATAGCAGGTCACTTACTACGGTGGATGTTAGATAAAATTGACTATAATCACTGTATAAATTCTATTAATGATGACGTTACTAATACTAAAAAAGACATATTTAAGTAATATTTAATATCAATAAATATACGTAATATTAATGTAATATCTAAATTACATATTACGTTTTCTTAAAAGTAATTTGCCTATCTAAAAAAAATTATTAATATTTATACCCATGGACATAAATAAAATATTTGGTATGTTTAATGATAAAGATCCTGATTTTTCATCAATGGATGATCATTACAAAAAACTGTTAGATGGAATAGGAGATACTCCCTCTTATAAACTGGGGATGTTTAAAAAAATAATCACATACAATGGTAATTTTGGTCTGAAGTTAAAAAATATTTTTCAAGGTGATGAGGAAGTTTTTGATAATAACAAAATAGAAGAAGTAAGTGAATTACTTACCTTTAACCGTGCCTGGGATTATATAAGATTTTGTGATTTAGATGATATAAGTTGGAGAGATGCAATGGAAACAGGTTATGATGAGTACCTAACTATATCATTAAAATTATCAATTTCCTTCTTTGAAGACTATGAAGAATATGAAAAATGTTCCTTTCTTAAAAAAATAGAAACCTTTCTTGAAAATAGTTTGGCTCCCAAAAACTAATTCCATACATTATAATTACGAGTGTGTTTAAAACACCACTAACGTTTATTATTAATAACGTTTATGGTGATAAAGTGACTAGTAATAATGTTGGGGTATAAGGAATATTCCATTTAATAAAATTAAAAAATGAGAAATAAACAATTAGCTCAAAATCGAATCCAGACATTAAATGGTTTGGTGAAAAAATTAGATATGAACATTCATAGAGGTGGATCTAAAGAAGATGTTAACGAAACTCAAAGACAAATTACTCAGATAATTCAAGATCTAAGTGATATAATAGATAGAGAATAATATGGAATTAACAGCAGAACAAATACAATCAAATTGGGAAAAATTTATAGGTTATATTAATACCTACATTCCAGATCCTCGTAGGGAAAAATTAATTGCCTTTTATACTAAACATCAAGAAGAAATTATGCTGATGCCTGCATCACATAAAAAAGCATACCATAATGCTTTTCCAGGTGGGTATGTTGAGCATGTTAATCGTGTAATTGAAGGTGCTTTAGAAATTAATAAAGTATGGTATAACTTTGGAGCCGAACAAAATTATACAATTGAAGAATTAGTATTTTCTGCTTTAAATCATGATTTAGGTAAAATGGGAGAAGAAGATAATTATGCTCATCAACCCTCAACTGATGAATGGAGGAAAAAGAATTTAGGAGAAATGTATAAATTCAATGATGCTTTAGCATATATGTCAGTTCCAGAAAGATCAATTAAATTATTAGTTGATAATGACATTAAATTAACCCAAAACGAGTGGTTATCAATTAGACTTCATGATGGGTTATATGATCCAGCAAATGAACCCTATTTAAAAAATTACATGCCAGAGTTAAAACCTCGAACTTCACTCGTATTTATAATTCATCAAGCAGACTTAATGGCATCTAGAATTGAATTTGAAAAAGAATGGTTACCTAAATTTGGAAAAAAGGAAACTAAAAAGGACAATTTTAAAGTTAAAACAAAATCTTCAAAAACTAAAGCTCTTAGTTCTATTAAAAGTGAAGGTTTGAAAAATTTATTTGAAGAATTATGATTGAAGGAATAATAATTTCTATTTTATCAGTGCTAGTAGTAATCTTTTTATTTACTACTATTAATCTTTTAAAAAAGAATGAAAAGCAAGAAGATGTTTTAATGGGATATCTTGAATATTTAGATAATCTATCTAAAGTTATAGAAGTCTCTGAAAAAAAATTAAAGGAAGTTGACCAAAGTGGTGCATTTCAGTCTGATGATGAAGTCGGATATTTCTTTAAATCTATAAAGGAAATCCAAGGTATTTTAAATGATTTTAAAGTAAAAAGACTAAAGTGATTGTGGCTAAAAAAAGAAAACCTAAAAGTAAAAATTACTTTACCAAAGATACTGAATTAGCAATTGTTAGATATAACAATGAAATTAATTCAGAAATTAGAAGTGATATTTACAGAGATGAGATTCATTATCCATTTTTTAAACTAACTGAAAATATAATTCATACGTTTAAATTCTACTATACTGAAGTAGATGAGATAGAACATTTACAACATGAAGTAATAACTTTTTTACTTTCTAAAATGCATCTCTTTAATCCTGAAAAAGGAGCTAAAGCATATTCCTATTTTGGTACTATAGTTAAAAATTGGCTTATAATATATAATAACAAAAATTATAAAAAAAGAGTTCAATCCGCCCCTGTTGATGATTTGTATAAAGATGAAACATATTCTTATAAATTAGAAGATGAAAGAATAACAGATAATCTTTCTTATTTTATAGATGAATATATTGATTATGTAGAAAATAGATTTGATGTATTTTTTCCTAAAGGAAATGATGATAAAATAGCAGATGCTATATTAGAGTTATTTAGGAAAAGGGAAAATCTTGAAATATTTAATAAAAAAGCCCTTTACATCTATATTAGAGAAATAATGGCTACTCATGGGTTAGAACCTAAAACCCCTAAAATAACAAAAATTGCTAAAAGGTTATATGATTTATTTAAAGAAAATTATATATTTTTCTTAGAAACTGGATATATAGACTTTGAAAAGAATTAACTTTTCATATTTATAACCAACAAAAATCCATACATATGAGTCATTTAGATAAAAAAATATTTGGGAAAAAATCCTATTCTGATCTCTTAGAAGAAATTTACAAAAACCAAAAGAAAAAAGAAACTCAAATTAGCTCTTTAATTTCAGAATTAAAACCCCTAATTGAAGATATAGGAGATGCTACCTTAATAGTTCCATTAATTAAAGAATATATGGAATTAGGAATTAAAAATGATGAAGCACTTATTAAAGTTGCTACTATTTTTCAACGTATATTTGCTAATGAAGGAACTGTAGAAAATGGATTTGGTATTTCTGAGGAAGAAAAAGAACAACTACTTTCTGAAATAAATAAATTAAATTTACCTCCTAAAAAAGATGATAAGAAGTAATGATAAATCAATTTGGGATATCTGGTGTTATTAAAGGAGCTGATACTTTATCAAGTATCTTTAATGAAGAGTCTATTTTATTCTATGGTAGAGTAACAGATATAATTCTTAATAATAATCACCCCCAATTTAATAATTATGGAGGATGGAATGGAATAGGAACCATAGTATTTGAACCTCTTACAACTTCAGAAAATAATGTTAATATTCCCCTTAGTATTGGAAATTAGTCTCAATCACAAATAGCTACTTCATTTTTCCCACAGTTGTCATTTTTCCCATTAATAAATGAAATTGTTACTATAATGAAAGGTCCTAGTAATAATTTAGATGAAAAGCAACCTACTGTTAATTATTATTATTTTTCACCTTTAAGTATTTGGAATCATCCTCACCAAAATGCCTTACCTAACCCTATTCCTAGTAATAATCTTCCTTCCTATCAGCAAAAAGATTACCAACAAACTCAAGCAGGATCAGTTAGAAGGGTAACAGATGAATCAACAGAGATAGAATTAAACAGTCCATTAAATCCCTCTCAAAATACCTTTCCTGATAAAAATAATGAAATTGTAAATATCCACCCTTTATTACCTTTTGCAGGTGATGTTATATATCAAGGAAGATGGGGTAATAGTGTAAGATTTGGAAGTACTGCTAAACCATCTAATTCAAGTGCCCTAAATAATTGGTCTTCAATAGGTGAAAATGGTGATCCTATTACTATTATTAGAAATGGTCAACCAATAGATGTATCCCCTCAAGGTTGGGTTCCTATAACTGAAAATATTAACACTGATTTAGCTTCTATTTATCAAACATCAACTCAAAAAATACCAATACAAGTAGCTAGTGAAAATTATAACTCATATAAAACACCCCCAGAGATACCTTCCCAATATACTAAGCCTCAAGTTATAATTAACTCTGATAGACTAGTTTTTAATGCTAAAATAGATAGTATTTTATTAAGTGCTGAAAAATCAGTTGGATTATCTTCAAATGATTCAATAAATTTCAATTCAAAAAATTATATTGTAGCTGCAAGTAGTATCAAATTAGGCAGTAAAGATGCTACTGAACCTTTAGTTAAAGGAGAAACTTTATATAAAAATTTAACTCAAGTAGTTGATGCCTTAAGAACATTGGTAGATGTAATGGAAGTACAACAATTATGGCCCGGTGGAGTTGCTACTCCAGATGGTGGTACTGCTATAACAGCTAGAACCACTAGAGATATACTAGATAACGTTAAAAAAGACTTAGTAAATATTAAATCAAAAGTAAGTAAAACTGTATAATGGCTGATTCTATTGTATATAAAATTATATCATCTACTGGTGTAGAATTAAATGGTACTATTACTATTGAGGATTTAGGATTTGAAAAACAGGCTATAACTAATTTTCAAGATACTACTCCTGATGGAATCCCAGTAAATTATAATTTTGAAGGAGAACCTAGTTTTTCATCAAACCCAGAAACTTTAGCAGAAGTAGCTATAGTTAATCTTAATAATACATTAGAAGGTACTTATGGAATACAGGGTAATTTAACCTTTAAATCTATTAAAGAAGAACCTACTCCAGTAGATGAATCAGAAAATACTCCTACATACCAAGTAGCTGCTGATAATAGTGAAGTAAAAGGTACTATAACTTTTTTTGCTAGAGATAATGGTTATTATGGACAAATAATATTAACTAATTTTCCTGAAGGTTATGTTATCACATCAACATTAGTTACTCCCCCTATTGTAGAGGCTAATTATGAAACTTTAAAAGTAGAAGCTTTAAACTTAGGACAAGAATATTTAGATACTTTAAAAACAAATGATGTTGATTTTGGTACTCTTGAAATAGTATCTTCTGATGAAGAACAGCCAACTAAATTTATTGAATATAAAACTAAAGGAACTGTTGTTGACAATGAAAACAACCCACTACCAGGAGCTACTATAAAAGATACTAGAGGAAATAGTACAACTTCTCAAACAACAGGTGATTTTACTTTAGATGGGGACTATACAAGTGGTAGTTTATTTGATATAAATGTATCTGCTACAGGTTATGGTCAAGTCACTAAAACACCTTTTACACAAGAAGGTATTATTAAAAACAATATAGGTGTAATAAAATTACAAACAACCCAAACAGATTTACAAGAAGCTAAAAATAAAGAACTACCCTTAGACGAAGCTAAAACCAAAGCTATAAAAGCATCTAAAACTGATTTTGAAATGGCAAAACAACAAGCCATGAATCAGGTAATAACAAATATCAAACAGTTTTACTACCCGCTGTTTTAACCCAACTAGCTGCTTTTGGTATATCTAAAGCTTCAGAGGCATTGACAAAACAATTTAGTGATGTTAATGTAACTTGCCCTACTAATTTAGATGAATTAAATAGGTTAATTGAAAAAAAGAATAAATTAGTTAAAGCGCTAAACAATATATATAATTTTTTAAATGGTGTTAGAGTAGGAGTCGCTATTTTAGATGGTACTTTAACAGCTGCTGAAATTGCTCTCCCTATATTAATAGCTGCTTCTTCAGTCCCAGGTGCTCCCGGTAGTACCTCTACCCCTATTGAAGAAATAAAAAGACAATTAAAAAAATATAAACTAATTTCATCTACTACTTTAATAGTTTTAACTATATTAATTTCTATTTTACAACAAGTTTTAGCTTATTTAGCTTTATTAGACCAAGCCATAGGAAAATGTGCTATAGAAGGTGCATTACCTCAAGAACAATTAACTGATGATTTGTTAGCATCTACAGAAGAACAATCCCAACAATTATCCCCTGTAGTAACTAATGTAAATGATTTTGAAATGAGTGTTATACCTGTAGAGGGAGACACTAATGAAGAATTAAAACGTAGAAGGGCGGTAGCTAGAAATTCTCAAGGAATAATAATGCTTCAAGGTGAACCTTCATATAGTTCTAATGACCAAATATTAATTGATGAATTAGTATTTTATATTCAACAAAATGATTTAAAAGCATAATATTGTAATATTTATAAAAAACATAACATGAAAGCAAACGAATTAAAAAAAATGATTAAGGAAGCTGTAAAAGAAGCCATTCAAGATGAATTAAAAGATATTCTCTTAGAAGCAATTAAAGCCCCTAAACAAGTTGTAAATGAAAATAATTTAGGAACTCCTACAACAAATATAGCAGCTCCTATAACTTCAACACCATCTTTATCTTTATCAGATAAAAGACAATCTTATTTAGATATTATAGGTGAAACTGGATTAAATATGAAAAGTGGAGATGCTCAAGGATTTGGAAATAAACCATTTAATCCACAAGGAGTAGGAGATACAACATCTCCTAATGGGAAATTACCTGATGGAGAAGTAAATATGAATCAAATAATGAATTTAATGAAATAGTAGATGCCTTTTGATGCTCAACAAATATACCCAATTGACTTTAATAAAAGTGCTGCTGTAGGAGTAGATATTCCCTTCAGTGATCCTGCTGTTTTTAGACCCAATTATACAACAGCTGCTGCTATTAAAAACAATTTAATTAATTATTTCCTAACTAACCCAGGAGAAAGGCCACTTAATCCTAGTTTTGGAGGAGGTTTAAGAGCATTCATATTTGAACAAATAACTACTGATAATTTAGATTTTTTAGAAGAAAGAATATCTAATGATTTAGGTACATTTTTTCCAAATGTTTCTATAGGTAATTTAGAAATATTAAGACAAGAAGATACAAATACAATAACAGTATCATTAACATACAGTGTTATAAACACTAACATTAATGATACATTAGAAATAGACTTTGCATAATGGCTACTGTAAACAGAGACGTAAAATATTTAAATAGAGACTTTTCCGATGTTAGGGCGAGATTAATTGAGTTTTCTAAAACTTATTTCCCTAACTCATATAATGATTTCTCTCCTACATCACCAGGAATGATGTTTATAGAACAAGCATCTTATGTTAGTGATGTAATGTCTTTTTATTTAGATAACCAGTTACAAGAAACTTTTACTCAATTTGCTAGACAAACTAATAATCAATATGAATTAGCTTACATGTTTGGTTATAAACCTAAAACAACAGGAGCAGCTCAAGCAACTATTGAATTATTCCAACAAGTACCTTCCAAACTTTCAGGAACCACTTATGTTCCTGATTATGATTATGCTTTAACTGTTGGAGAAAATAGTACAATTGCCTCCTCATTAAATAACACTGTTAATTTTTTAATGGAGGATCAATGTAATTTTGTAGTATCAAGTTCTGAAGACCCAACAGAAGTATCTATTTACCAAATAGCAGGAGATATACCTCAATATTACCTTCTAAAGAAAACAAGAAATGCAATTTCAGCTACTATTAATACCCAAACATTTACATTCGGTTCCCCAGAACAATTTCCAACAGTCGATATTACAGCAGATAGTATTATAGGAATATTAGATATAGTAGACTCAGATGGTAATACTTGGTATGAAGTAGATTATTTAGCTCAAGAAATGGTTTACAATAATATTAAAAATACAAATACAAACGATCCTAATAATGTAGAGGATGCAGGTGATGTTCCTTATTTACTTCAACTTAAGAAAGTTCAAAGACGTTTTGCTACTCGTTTTACTTCAGATAGTAATTTACAAATACAATTTGGGGCAGGAAATCCAAATGATGTAGATGAAACAATTACTCCTAATCCCAACAATGTAGGTATAGGTTTACCATTTGAAAAAAATAAACTAACAACAGCTTATTCACCTACTAATTTCTTATTTACAAATACTTATGGAATTGCACCTTCAAGTACTACTTTAACAGTTAGATATTTAACAGGTGGAGGAGTTACATCTAATGTTCCTAATGGTGATTTATCTACTTTAGATACAACAAATTTAAAATTTAACAACCCTAATTTAAACGCTACAACAGCTAATTATATATTCGGTTCAATTGCAGTTAATAACCCAGGGGCAGCTGATGGGGGTCAAGCAGGAGATACAACTGAAGAAATTAGACAAAATACTATAGCTACAATATCAGCTCAACAACGATCAGTTACATTAGATGACTATATAGTTAGAGCTTTAAGTATGCCTCCTGAATATGGAACGGTAGCTAAAGCATATATTGAAAAACCAAAATTAACAGATGAACAAGTTTCAACTATTGAAACATTAAATTTATGGGTTTTATCTCAAAATTCATTAGGTCAATTTTCTATCCCAACTCAAACATTAAAGAAAAATATAAGAACTTATTTATCCCAATATAGAATAATAGGAGATAATATTGAAGTTAGAGATGCTTTTATTATTAATATTGCTGTTGATTTTGAGATTATAGTACTTCCTAATTTTAATAATAATGATGTAATATTAGCTTGTATTAATTCATTAAAATCTTATTTTGCTAGAGATGAATGGCAAATAAATGAACCTATTTTAGTAAGAGACCTATTTGTAAGACTAGATAAAATAACAGGTGTTCAAACTGTAAAAGATATTATTATAACAAATAAAGCAGGAACCACATCAGGATACTCTCAGTATGCTTATGATATAAGTTCTGCAACACAAAACCAAGTAATTTACCCATCATTAGATCCAAGTATATTTGAAGTTAAATTTCCTGATTCTGATATTAAAGGTAGAGTAGTACCATTATAAAACTAAGCAATGGCTGTATATAAATTATTTCCATATAAAGACACAACATTATATTCATTCTTCCCTCAAATGAATACAGGGATAGATGCTATTAATCAAATCTCTAACTTAAATTTTGCTGTTGATTCTAATCCTCAAGTAGCAAGATTTCTAACAGAATTTGTACAAGATGAAATTGAAGATATTATTGATAATAAAATTAATGGGAAACAATGGGATGTTAACTTAAGATCTTATATAGCAACTGCTCAAGGAGTAGTTGAATCCACTGATGTTTCAGTACACCCAGTAGCTCAATACTGGTGGAATGGAACAGGAACTTATTTAGATCAACCATTAACAACAGATGGAGCCTCTTGGTATTCACCTAATTTTTCAGGTTCATTAGCTTGGTCAGGTAGTGGTTCTGATGGTACTAATCATTATGTTACAAGTTCTTATAATACTTCTTATGTAGGAGCAGGAGGTGGGTCTTGGTATCATAGTGGATCAGATGGAACATTATATGCTGTTACTCAATCATTTGATACTAGAAGTGAAAAAGATTTAAAAGTAGGAGTTAAAACTATAGTATCTAATTGGTATAGTAGTTCTTTATCAGTTGATCCTTCATCATCATTACCTAATTATGGATTTATAGTTAAATGGGAAAATACAGTTGAATTTAATTCTAACATTCAAGTCCAACCTGTAATGCAATTTTATAGCGTTGATACCAATACTATCTATCCCCCAGAATTAGAATTTAAATGGAAAGATTATTCAAGTGTTTTAACAGGTTCCGCTACTTCAAGTATAGTTACTACAACAAACTTAGCAACATCCTTAGCAGAAAACCCAGGTATATTTACTCCTGAGAGTGTTAATAGATTTAGATTTAACGTAGCAGATAAATACCCACCTAGAGTATGGACAACTGCTTCTTTATTTACAGGAACAAACTATTTACCAACTCAATCATATTATGCTATAAAAGATTTGGATACCAATGAATTTGTCGTAGATTTTGATACCACATATACTCAATTAAGTTCAGATAATGAAGGTAATTATTTTGATGTTTATATGAATGGATTAGAACCTGAAAGATATTATAAAGTAATGATTAAAACAAATATTAATGGTTCAACTTTAGTTTTAGATGATAATTATTATTTTAAAGTTGTAAATGGATTTTAATGGCTGAGAATGTAAATTTAAATAAGGAAGTTTTTAATAAAAGAGATTATGAAAAAACCATAAATACCTCTTTTACTCAATTAGGAGTTAAAACAATTCAAGAACAAATTGATGCTCAACCAACAGTTCAAGAATTTTTTAATTTGTATAATGAACTTTTTTATGAAATAAACGAATTAGGAGAAACCAATTCTCATGAGTATTTAATTAAAACAAGTACTGCTTATATAGCTTTTGATGAAAATGATGAATTAATAGAAGCACTACAAAGAGAAATAGCTCAATTAAGAGAAGAATTATTAGAAGCTCAACAACAAATAGCTGGAGTAAAAATTAAAAATCCATCAACATAATGGCAGATGTAACTAGAATAGATCCCACAAATCTAACCCTACAGTCTTATGAACCTCAAGATGAAAATCTAATTTCACAATTTGATGTTACTACCGCCTTAACAGGTTCAAGTTATATTGAGTTTTTTATTTATGATAATAATCAAACTTTATTATACTCAACATTAAATTATACTTCATATAATGTCTTAGCAGATGGTCAAGCTGCAGGAAATAATGAAATATCTCAATTCAACATCCTCCCAGGAAATGATACTGAAGATCAAGGTTTTGATCAAGGAGAATATGTAGCTTACTATAACTTTTTAACCAAACAAATAGGTGATCCTAATACTAATCTTTTCATTCAAGAAATATCATCAGACAGAACTGAAATAAGATTAGATAGTAATATTTTATCTAATTTAGATATAGTAGAACAAACTAATAACTTTATTCAAGTTAGAGATGAAAGTACCTATTTTGTAGATTTCTATTTAAATTTTGGTTCCAATGATTTAATCATAGCTAATAATATTCAATTAGAAAATGCTACAACTAATGATCCTACAATATTAATTAAATTATATGAGCCATTACCTGCTCAATTTGGTTTAAAAAATGAATTATGGGTTGTTACTACTTTAAATGAACCAGAAGCATTTAATGTTAATTTTCCTCCCCAACCAATTGAATTTGTAGATTTTACTCAAATAGCAGGTCCTAATTATAACATTCCAATCAAGGATCAAGTTAACAATTCTACTCAAAATTTATCTTATAATGATTTAATTTCTAGTAACTCTACTAGTTCTTTAGATCAATTAAATAGTTTAATGGATTCAAGTTCATTATCTATTAGTGTAGATTATACTGAATTTAGTGATTTTATCCATTTCAGTTCAGCACAAACTCGTTTAGAAAACTTTTATTATAAAGTAAAATTAATAGAAGGATATTCAGCTTCTATAGCTAATTTAACTAATGTAACTAGTTCAACAACTAGTACTACATTACTTCAAGGTAAAATTAGTGAAATAACTAAAAATTTTGATAGGTATGAATATTTTTTATACTATGATAGTGGCTCAACTTATTCATGGCCTAAAACAACTACAAAACCTCCTTATTTATTAGCTACAACAGGCAGCACATCAGTTTTAAATTGGTTTGGTAGTGTAAATGAACAAAGTTCAAATTATGGTGGTTTAATTCTATCAGCTTCAGATTATGATAATGCTAATCAAGATGAACTTAAAAAAGCAATCCCAGAATATTTAAGAGAAGATTCATCAAATCAACCTTATGATTTGTTTATTGATATGGTTGCTCAATATTATGATAATGTTTGGTTATACACTAAAGATGTTACTCAAAAATACAATGCTGATAATAGGTTAGATTTTGGAGTTAGTAAAGATTTAGTATCTGATGCTATAAAAGATTTTGGTGTTAAATTATATCAAAATAATTTTTCTAAAGATGATTTATACACTGCATTTCTAGGACTAACCCCTAATGGAGCATTATTTCCATTTCCAGAAATAACTAGTTCTTTACCTGCACCATCAGGATTTGAATATGTAAACACATTAATATCTGCTTCAAATGATATTATTCCCTTAGATGATGTTAATAAATCATTATATAAAAGAATATATCATAATATTCCTTACCTGCTCAAATCAAAAGGAACTATTGCAGGTGTACGAGCGTTAATAACTTCATATGGTATACCTGATACTATCCTTAGAATATCTGAATTTGGTGGTAAAGATAAAGTAGATGCTAACGATTATGATTACTATTTTAACAAGTTTAATTATGCTTATAATTCAACAGGTTCAAATTATATCCTTACTAAGTGGGGTTTAAGAAGTGAATGGAATTCCCCCAACAATATCCCTTCTACAGTTCAATTTAGATTTAAAGCAGAAGATTCACCTCCAACAAGCCTTACCCAATCATTATGGTCTCTTCATCAAACAGGATTACCTACTCTTCAGACTGAATTATTTCTAGAATATACAGGTTCAGGATTAACAAGTGGTTCATACAGTGGTTCAATAAAAGATCCTTATTATCAATATGCTAACTTAAAATTTGTCCCTGATATAACCACTCCTTCTAATTCAGCTAGTATTTATTTACCTTTCTTTAATGGTGATTGGTGGTCAGTTATGATTACTAGTGGTAGTTCAAATGGGTATGAAATTTACACGGGTAATAAGATATATAATGGAAACGATGGTACTTCTATTGGATATTATGATTCATCTTCAATTTTATCTAGTGGTAATTGGAATTCTTCCATCAGAACTTCTAGATTTACTTACACTACTACTAACTATCCTGGACTTTCAGGTTCTATCCAAGAAATAAGATATTATACCCCTGTTATAAGTGAAAGTGTATTTAAGGATTATATAATGAATCCTTTATCTATTGAAGGAAATTCTATCAATTCATCTCCAAATGAATTAGCTTTTAGAGCAGCTTTAGGGAGTGAATTAGATACCACAACAACAACTTCTATTCATCCTAAAGTAACAGGATCTTGGATTATCACCCAATCATTTTCTACAGGTAATACTAGTGATTATACCCTATCAGGAACAACAACTTATAGAACTAATACTGAATATTACTTTTTAGATCAATTCCCAGCAGGTATAAAAAATAGAATTACTGATAAAATTAGGTATGAAGATAATGTTATACCATCTGGAGATACTTTATCTGCTTTTAGAAGAGTAACTCAAGCTACTGAGGCAAGTGCTTCATATACTGAAAATATTAATTATTTAGAGGTAGCATTTTCACCTCAAAATGAAATAAATGATGATATAGTATCACAATTAGGATATTTCACCATAGGAGATTATATAGGTGATCCAAGACAAAGATCTTCATCATTAGATTACTACCCAGATTTAAACAATTTAAGTAAAGAATATTTTGAAAAATATATTAAAAATTATGATTTAGTAGATTTTGTTAGACTAATAAAATTCTTTGACAACTCATTATTTGCAATGATTAAGGATTTTATTCCTGCGAGAACAAGTTTAGCATCTGGAATCGTAATTAAACAACATTTATTAGAAAGAAATAAATACCCCCAACCACAAGTATCTTATTCTGATGAATTACTAACAGGTTCAATTGATATTGGAGACATAGAAGGTGGTCCTGGTGGAATGTTAAATCCATATAACTCCCCACCTAGAGAAATAATAATGGAATTTTCTGCTACAAGTTCTTTACTTCCTGTTTCATCTGCTTCATTATTTGAACCTTTTGCTAGTCTAACAGCTTCACTTAATTCTACTCTTAGAGGAGAACTAGGCCAATTCAATATCCCAGCTAATTCATCAGTTCCATCCGGTGTTATTGAAATGTATGATGGAGAAAGATTCTTTATAAAAATAAAGAAAAACCAAACTTCTACTAATACCTTTGTAGAATGGAAAATAACAAACCCTAATGATACATCTAAATTTGGTTTTTATTCTTTTGGAGGGGTTGATTTTACTGCACCCGCTATAAACTTTTTACCTCCTACATTAACAAGATATACAGGTTCTCAAGTAATAGGAGGTAGTAATTATGAAGGAAACCAAATTGTATGGGATGAAAATAATGATTTATTAAGTTTAAATTATCTTCCTACTGAAACTTTATACACAAGTGATGTTAATACTCAATTTTGGGATGAGACATTCACCAACTTATCAGGTTCAGTAACCAAAACAAATGATTCACAATACGAGTTTTATAATGGTGAATTTAGTGGTTCAACTATGTTAATTACAGATGGTGAATTAAATAGTGAATGTGATGAATTTAAAAATGTATCAACAACATCTGTTCCATATTATGTTAGATTTTATTTTAATAGTGGAGGTGACCCTGATGGATTTGATGCTGATAAGAATATTTGGTTAAGTAATAATAACTTACCCTTAGATGGATATCTTTCTATATATTATAACAACCAACCCCCTACTAAACCAATTGCTGACCCTGTAGGAACTCTATATTTAAAGATTCCTAAAATAGACAATAATGGTGTGGATCAATCATTAAATTTAGAATCGTTAACACAAATCATAATTCCTAGTTCTACAAATGTAGCCTACCAATTTGAAACTGTAACTGAAAAACCTACATTTTATTTATATAAAACTATACCTAACACTTCGACCCCTGATGTTAGTACATTTGGTAAGTTAAGTTATAATCTGACAGGATCCATTGATATCACAACTAATTATTACTCCCTCCAATCTGGAATTAAAAATACCACCCTAATCCCTATTATATCTAGTTCAGGAGAAGATTATGGTTTTTATAATCAACCTCAAGGAAAATATACTTTTAATACCTATATCCAAAAAGATTTATACATTTATTCAACAATATCATCTTCTATTTCAGGAGCAAAGGCTCGAATAGGCTTATATAGAGATAATGTTAATAATACTCTAAGCACCCAAATAGAAACATTAAGTATCACTTCTTTACTACCTTTAGGTAATAATAACTTAACTTTAGAATATAATATGACTTCATCACTTCCAGGAGATATATATTTTTTAGGGATTAGTGGAAACACCTTAAGTGTACCACCCACAACCTGTTCCTTTTCTGCAGGTACAACATTTTTTATAACCTCCTCAGCAGCTACAGCTACCTCTAGTATTGACACTGTATTGGAACCATATTTTTCAAGGGATTTTTCAAGAGCATTTGATTGCCAACCTTTACTAAACAATACCCAAGGTGAAAGACCAAATCCATTCCTACAAGATTTAGATTATCAAACATCACAAACTGTACCTGTTAATTATCAAGCAGTAGTAAGTGAAAGTGCTACTAAAGCAACTGTACCTGAATCTAATTATACTCAATTATCTAATACTAATATAAGATATAATGGAAGTGTAATCCAAAGTGAAAAAATTAATCAATGGACTAAAAACGATAACATAGGAACCTATGGTAAAACCTCCCCAATAGAAGTAGATGATACTGTAATATATGAGTATGAATGGGCAGGTGGGACAACACCTGAAATTTTAGGGTGGGGTGCTTATAAAATGGGTAAATTATTAAATGTTAAAACAGTAGATGATGTTAGAACCATTAATCCTGGAGTTGGGTTAACAAATCAGCTTCAAATCTCTAGATGGCCCTTTACTACTAATAGAGGAGGATTTACCAGAAATTTAAATATTTCTCAAAGTGTTAGTGAGTATTATTATACCTTAAATGGAAATAATCCTACTAATTCTAACATAACAATTTTCCCCTATGAAACAACAATAGGTGAATCATCCCCTACAACAACAAAAGTATTAACCCCTGATTTTGGGGTCCCAACTATAAGTAATTTTATTCTAACTTCATCTAATGCTAGATATGGAAACATAACATCAGGGAGTGATTTTTTATATTTAACTTCTAGTGTTGATATAAGCCGAGTTAAACTTTCCAATGGAGCTTACGCTACAGGAGAAATAGTCTCTCCCACATTATTTGAATCTTCTCCTTCTGAATCTCTTGGACCCCAACTAAATGATGGTGATAGATGGTTTGTTACTTTATACAATAGCTTAGAGGTCCCCATAAATAATAATGATCTCACTCCATATAATACAGGAAATAGTGGAAGTTTAAATGGAGAATATACAAACCCTCTTGGCTATAAAGGAGTTTTTGAAATATATGGAGCAAGATTTGATGGGGGTCCTCCTGACATAGTTTCATTAATAATTGGCCCCACTAATTTTACAGAAGATAGAATAATAGGAGGCAACGATTTAGGAGCTTTAATCTGGAAAGCAAGAGCCGCAGGAGACAATGAATTTGTAATAGTACAATCCGAAGTAGGATCAAATGGTCCTGGGTGTTTTGTTGACCAATATACAACAGACGGGATCGTGCAAAATTTAGAACAAATAACAAGAAATTTTGGTTCTAACAAACAATAGAAAAATAACGTGACATAAAAACAATTAGTACGTATATTTATAACATATAATTAAAAACAAATGGGATATTTAAATAATCAAGTAATAACAGTAGATGCTATTTTAACTAAAAAAGGTAGAGAACTTTTAGCTCAAAATGATGGTTCATTCAGAATAACACAGTTTGCTTTGGCAGATGATGAAATAGATTATACACTTTATAATCCAACTAACCCTTCTGGTTCTGCTTATTATGGACAAGCAATTGATAACATGCCTTTATTAGAGGCATTTCCTGATGAAAATCAAATAATGAAATACAAATTAGCTACTTTACCAAGAGGAACAGCTAAATTACCTGTATTAGACATTGGTTTTGCAGGAATAACATTACAACAAGGAGCCTCATTATCAGTTACTCCTCAAACATTAAACTATTTAGGAAACTCTACAGCATTTGAAACTTCAGGATATACTGCTACAATTGCAGATGTTAGAACAATGGCTACATTCAATGGTGTTGGGATTCAATCAACAGCAGCTACAAGTCAAAATGCTACCTCTACTACTACTTTAGGAACAAATGTTTCTTCAACAGTAATAGGATCACAAATTAACTTAAGAGCAACAACTGTTAATACATTATTTGGTTCAAACACTCAACTAAACACTACAATTACATTTACAGGATTAGATAGTGGTGCTAGAATAACTATACCAGTAACAATAACAAAAGTATCATAAAACATAAACAATGGGATTTAAAAGATTAGACGCTGAAGATTTTGTAGTAAGCGCAGATGCAGTTCAATCAGTAGCATGGTCCACAGGAGACCCTACACTAACTGAATTTTATACTTCTTCAGTTCAAGAAGCAGGTTCTTCAGGAAACTACTACTTAAGTATTTACCAAACTGCCTCTAATGATTCAACAGCAGCAGTTCAATTTGACATAGCTTATGGAAATGTAAATGGAAGTGGAAGTAATTACTTTAATGCTAGTCTTCCAAGATATACCCCAGCATCTACAACTTATGGACAGTATAGAACATTAGTATTAGAAGATGAAAATTCATCTTTTACTTTTGGAGATGGAACAAATTTAATAACAGGAAGTGATTTTTGGGTATTATCAGTTGAAAGAGCTAGATACAAAGAAAAATTATTCCCAGGAACATTTAATTTAACTCTAACAAATGGGAGTGATACTATTCAATTAACAGATAATTCAAATGTAACAAAAGTTCAAACATTTTTAGGTTCAAATAGAGTATTACAAATTGTTTCTGGATCAAATGGTACTCCTTATAACACAACTGGATATGTAACAGATTCAGGTTCATATGGTTTATTTTTACCAGACATAGGAACTATACTATTGAATCCTGATGCTATATCCCAATCAATTAATGTAGTACCAACTAGGACAGCAGATTTACCAAATGGTACTAATCAAGCTATTTTATACAATTCTATAGTAGAAGGAGCTTCATTTACATTAAATGCTGAGGAAACAATTACTTCTGATTATGTGTTTGTTAGATCAAGAAATGCTGAATTTAATTACTCTGAAAATCCCTCATTTATATCAGGTTCAACAGGGGAAGTAATTTATACTCAATTTATTAATAATCCTCAAGTTTATATAACAACTGTAGGAATGTATAATGATGCTAATGAGTTAGTAGCAGTAGCTAAATTATCAAAACCATTACTTAAAGATTTTACCAAAGAATCATTAATTAGGGTGAAATTAGATTTTTAAAATGAATGAGCGCTTACAAACCATTTACCACATCGGATGTTGTTGTAACTCCATTTAAAGTAAACAAATCATTTACTTTTAAGGGTGCTAGTGAATTTACTGCCTCAAATGTTGGTATAGACAGATTTTTTGGAAAAAATACTCCTTACATATCAGGTTCAAATCTTACAGGAGAAATATCAACCCAAAACCAAACCCTAGTTTACGAGTCAATAAAGCAACTCTATTATTCAAACTTTTTAAATGGGGCTGATGGTTCACCCGCTAACTTAGCCCAATTCAATAACGATGGTACTATAACAGTTCAAGGTGGAAGTGGTTCTTATCAACCAATGTATGATAACTATTTACCTGATACTTTAGATGCTAACAGATTATTCCCAACTGCATCAAACGATAGAATTGGCGTTATTTCTATTCCATCAAATCTATTTGGTGAAAATATAAAACCAGGAACATTTTCATATTCATACACAGGACCCGCACCTGGATTTATAAGTGGAGAATTCACAGATGATGAAAATGGGAATTTATTTAAGGATGGTTCTAAAGTAGGAGACATAATATACCAACACGGTATTATGGTTCTAACGGCATTTGGTACTTCAATTACGGGTAGTGTTTATGGAACTGCTTTATACGGAACTGGAGTCTATTCAACAGCAGGAGCCCAAGAATTAGATATAGTTATTGGTTCATCAAATGTTACTTGCTCCTTCCAAAGTACAACTACTATTTTTGAATCCCAATACAAATGTACTTTAAGAGAAAACGAATTTAACTATACTCAAAACCCATCTGCAATATCAAGCAGTTTAAATAGTGGGATAGTATACAATTTTTTAACAGGTTCTTATTTTGAACCTTATATTACAACAGTAGGTTTATATAATAATGCCAATCAATTAGTAGCTGTAGGAAAACTATCTCAACCTTTACAAAGCTCAAACACTACTGACACAACTATATTAGTTAACCTAGACTTATAATATTTATTATCATGGCAAAAACACTAGACAAATCAGGAATACAAAATGGTCAAACTATAACAGCAGCCGATGTTTCCCAATCAATTGATGCTTTTACGGGTACTGACGCTTATGACATCACAATATCAGGTTCTTTATCAGTTACAGGAACAACTACTTTAACAGGAACAACCTCAGGAAGCTTTTCAGGATCATTTTCAGGTTCATTTGATGGTTCTGTTACTTCTGCAAGTTTTGCTTCCACTGCTACCTCTGCGTCATATGCTGCAACTTCAACAAGTGCTTCATATGCACTAACAGCATCATTTTTAGAAGGTACTATGACTTCTGCTTCATATGCTTTATCCGCTTCATATGCATTATCTTCATCCCATTCAGAAACTACTGATTTCATATTAGGGGGTAATGTTTTTGGTCCGGTTGCAGATGCCGTAGATGCCGTATCATCTTCATATGCTGCTACTGCCTCTTACGTAGAAACATCCCAAAATGCAGTTAGTTCAAGTTATGCTCTATCATCTTCATATGCTTTATCAGCTTCATATGCTGTAAGTGCATCTGAAGCAGAAACAGCATCATTTGCTCAGTCTGGAAACGGAATTTTTAGTGGATCATTTAGCGGATCGTATGAGGGTGATGGAAGTGGATTAACAGGAGTAGATCCATTCCCCTTCTCAGGCTCAGCAGTTATAACAGGAAGTTTATTGGTCACTGGCTCAAGGCTTGTAGTAACAGAACCTCTGAGTGGATCTTTTGGTAAATTGTCAAATGCAAAAAACGTAGCTTCTTCACAATGGAACACTAACATTCCATCAACGACTGTTGGCACTGGTACTACTCAAAATTTATTAGAACTAACATCAGAAGTTTCAAAATCTAATGCTGGTACGACAAGTTATGATCCTTATTTTATTGGGTATGGTAGAGATTTAACATTGTCTGGAACTAGTGGTACTGCTAACATATCAATATCAGGATCAAATTATGCAATCGGCTTTGATACGGATTTAGAAATAACTGCAAACAATTTCGTTGCTGCTTCACAATCGATCTTGCTAGAAGATACGAGTATTGACGTAGCCGTAAACTCACCGAGCGCCGGTGTATTGAGATTTGGTAGCAACAACAAAACAGTTGCAGACAATCTATCTATCAGCAACACTTCTGGCAACTTGAATGGTTCATTTGACACAGCTGTAGGTAATCATATTCGAATACCATATTTTGGAAAACCTTATGAAGATGAAAGATTGCAACATTATATTAGAGTTAACTTTAACATAGAATCAGGAAATGAAAACTTCAGCGTGTTGCAGTTGAGAAGATTCAGAAACGATTCAGTAATTGGTTCTGGTATTCCTATTAGGAGATATAATGATCCAGAGTTACTAGGACAACAGCATGTTTTTGAAACATACACATCTGATCCTGCAGATAGTTTTGTTGTTGGTGGCTTTTACATTGCATTACAAAACCCCAACACTTCTCAAGACCTTTCTGGTAGTTTAGGATTTCTTATACAAACTAATTACAATACCCCTACAATTTTTGATTAATCTAATTAGTAGTAAGAGAATAATAAGGGTAAATTTTTATTAACTAAAATTCATTTATGAATTGGACTCACAATGGAGAGGAAATAACAGAATTTTCCCAATTCCCTAAAAACACATTTGGTTTTGTATATAGAATAATACATTTACCCACAGATAAATCTTACATAGGTAAAAAAGTACTCATACATAATCGTAAAGTCAAAGTAACAAAAAAAGACTTAATAATGTATGAAGGAGTAAAAGGTAGAAAACCCACCCACAAACGTGTTAGTAAAGAATCGGATTGGAAAACATATTATGGTTCAAATAAAAATCTTACAGAATTAGTAACTAAAGAACCTATTAAAGATTTTAAACGTAGTATTATAAAATTAGCACCAAACAAAAAACTCCTTACTTACTACGAGACCCAATA
>Ga0115545_1000314_pt1 | contig 25888 bp, 19 predicted proteins | sample COGITO_mtgs_1003_FD_87188 | JGI IMG/M metagenome (GOLD analysis project Ga0115545, IMG submission 87188) | Pelagic marine microbial communities from North Sea - COGITO_mtgs_100330 | ecosystem: Environmental > Aquatic > Marine > Epipelagic | place: Germany:Helgoland, sampling site Kabeltonne...
AAAGGGGCTTTAGCACTTATTAAGCAATTGAACTTGGCCTATGCCTTCGGTTTTGTTTCTACCCACGATATTGAATTGGGTAACATCACCAATGAATTGCAGGGTGTGAAAAACTATAGTTTTAATAGTGAGATCATCGGTGACGAAATCAAATTTGATTATACACTGACTCCAGGAATTTGTAAGAGTTTCAATGCTACCAAGCTCATGCAAAAAATGGGAATTGAGATTCCTGATTGATCAAGACTAGAAGCCTGACAGTCGGCTGATAAATTGCTATAAATAATTAACTTTGGCCTTTGCTAGAGATACCTTATGTCATTCGATCCTAACCTGAAAATTGGCGTACTCGGTGGCGGTCAACTTGGCCGCATGATGATCCAGTCAGCCATAGATTTTAATTTAGACATTCACGTCATCGATCCAGATGCCAATGCGCCTTGCAAAAGCATCGCGACTACTTTCCAAGTAGGAGCTTTGACAGACTACGATGCAGTCTATAACTTTGGGAAAGACAAGGACCTCATCACCATTGAGATCGAGAATGTCAACACCAAAGCTTTAGCGAAATTAGAATCCGAAGGCAAGAAGGTTTTTCCTCAGCCTCATATCATCGAGCTGATTCAGAATAAGCTGCACCAAAAGCAATTCTATCAAGCACACGGAATCCCAACCTCAGAATTCATAGAAGTCAATGGGAAATCAGAGGTAGCAAATCACAAAAACTTTCTCCCCTTTGTCAACAAACTAGCGACCGGAGGTTATGATGGTCGTGGGGTTCAGATGATCAAGGACGAACAAGCCATGGATAAAGCTTTCGAGGCGCATGGTTTTATTGAAAGACTTGTCGATTACGAGAAAGAGTTATCCGTAATTGTATCTCGTAATGAAGCGGGTGAAATTAAGACTTTTCCTACCGTAGAGATGGTCTTTCACCCCGAGCACAACCTTGTAGAATACTTATTCTCCCCTGCCGAAATTGACAGCAAGGCAGAAGCAGAAGCTCAAACTTTAGCCAAAGAATTGATCCAAAAGCTCGATATGGTGGGATTACTCGCGATTGAGATGTTTTTAACGAAAGACGGAAAGCTTCTCGTCAACGAAATTGCCCCTCGAACGCATAATAGTGGCCATCAGTCCATCGAAGGAAATGTGACCTCTCAATTTGAGCAGCACTTAAGAGCCCTCTTAAACTGGCCACTGGGCGACACTAGTCTCGTTTTACCTTCAGCTATGCTGAACGTATTGGGCGAGGCAGACTTCACAGGAGAAGCCATTTACGAGGGCATGGATGAAGTGTTAGCCACAGACGGTGTACATGTTCATTTGTATGGTAAAAAACTCACTAAGCCCTTCCGTAAGATGGGCCACATTACCATTACTGACTCGGATACGGATCGATTAAAGGAAAAGGTTAACTTCGTAAAAGCACAACTAAAAGTAAAAGCATGAGCCAACCACTTGTAGGAATTATCATGGGAAGTCAGTCTGATCTTCGTGTAATGCGCGAAGCGGCTACTGTTTTAGAAGAATTAGGCGTTGCCTTTGAGTTAACGATTGTCTCTGCGCATCGTACGCCTGAAAGGATGTTTGAGTACGCGAAAAACGCTAGAGGCAAAGGTTTAAAAACCATCATTGCTGGTGCTGGCGGAGCGGCTCATCTACCTGGAATGGTTGCCTCATTGACAACACTACCTGTAATTGGCGTTCCTGTGAAATCAAGTAATTCTATTGATGGTTGGGATTCTGTACTTTCGATTTTACAAATGCCTGGTGGCGTACCTGTAGCAACTGTTGCGTTGGATGGTGCAAAGAACGCTGGTATTCTCGCAGCTCAGATCATCGGAAGCTTTGATGAAACTATTGCTGAAAACCTAGAGCAGTACAAAGCTGAAATGAAACTAAAAGTCGAAAACAGCATTGACCAAGTAGCAAAAAAAGGCTGGAAGGCTTAACCGTCCGACCGCTTGGAGCGGTCTGACGGCTATCAATATTCTGATAAACAGGAATCCAGAAGAGAGAATCGTAAAAGCCAAGAACCAACGGACTTCTCTGCTATCAAAAACGGATTGCCGCATCAAGAATTATTGCTTCGCATAACTCTCTCCTCGCAATGACAGGTTTTACCACCTTTCTTTCTATACTGAGCTTGCCGAAGCAACTTAAAAACCGCCCTAATTACCTCCCTTTTTCTTCTTAAGCAGGCCTTTAAGCACTCCTTTTGCTTTCTCTTTCACGCTATCGAGTTTCGAGTCGACACTGTCTTTTTTAAGGCCTAGTTTTCCGGCTGCAAGGGTAGCAATAGAATCTTTCTGAGCTTTTAGCAGTGTATCAGCCTTTGCTTTTAGCAAGTCTTTTTGAGCAGCTAATACTTGATTCGCAGAGTCCTTAGCTACGGCCACCTTACTATCGATTTCCTTCTTAGCCTCCTCTTTTTTCTCTTGAACCTTAGCTTCGACTGTGGCAGTCACAACAGTTTTGATCGTCTTATCTTCTGCGGAGGAGATCGACCTTAAAGCAAACTCTGGTTTTGAGAATAGCCCTCCCATTCCGATGTTTAGGATCAGGTTATCACCTGCTAATTTCTGGCTGCTACCTGTTAAAGAGGATACCAAGGAATTCAACTGCGTACCTACCTGTCCAGCAGGTACATTCATCTTCAAGAGGTAATCCACTGTGCCGTCAATGCCGGTGCTTCCCGCAATCGTGGTTTGATAATCACCAAGTTTAACATCGAATGGCTTAATGAATAATCGCCCGTCCTTTATTTCGGCTTGCATCTTAATTCTGTCTAGTGTCGCGGTCGACACCTTGGCCAGTTTCGTCACTGAACTTAGTCCAGCCATTAGATCTGATTCCCCAAGGCTGGCCTGGAGAATTTGAATTAAACCACCTCCTGTTAGTGTAGAGTAATCTGGCATCATGTCAGCGCCTAAGGCACCATTGATGTTGAAGTCTGTGGAGAATAGCCCTGTCATTTTCTCTGTGACTGGTGCTAACTTTCGTACTATATCAAGGGATTGAAAGGAAGAAGGAATTGAGATTTCCTTAGCGCCAATCTTAAAATCGAAAGTAGGTTGCTCTGGCTTACTATTGTACTCGCCTGTTAAACCAACGGTTCCATTCATGGCCTGAAAGCCTGAATCATTTAGTTTTACGATACCATCTTTGACCACAAGTTTACCTTGCATGTCATTCATCTGAAGGCTATTGTAAGTCACCTTGCCAACTGTAGCATTCATGTTGAATTGGACATTCTCAGGAATTCTTACCACATCCATTGGTTCGGAGATGGTTACGTCTTCTTCTGCTTCAGACTCAGTCATCCACTCGCTAATGATTAATTGATCGGCCATGGCTGTCAATGATCCTTCAAGGACCTCATCATTCAAAGCAAAGCCTAAATAGTTTGTAATCTCGCCTGCCAAAGTATAACTCGTAGAGCCCGCAGTCCCTGCGAAATCGGAGAGACTCATTTTATCGTTTGTAAAAGAAGCTACCGCTTTGCTAATGGTAATCGGCTTGTCGATCGCATCGCCTTTGTAGTCAAAGTTGGTCAGCGTTAAGTTTCCTTTAGTTGGCATTCTGGAATAGCGTTTCGCCTCTAGGTCGCTCATTTTTCCCTTACTCGATAGGTTAGTCGAAATCTGACCCTTCAAGGCCATCCCTTCCATCGGATAGAGTTTCATCAGCTTCTCTAAGTCTAGGTTTCCTTCGACATTTACATCCCATTCAAAATTTTCAGGATTGATTAATGTCATTGATCCTTTGAAGGGCTGACCATCGAGCTCCATGGCCAAATTGCTTACTTCGATTCGCGTGTCTTTCAGCTTTCCACTTTGATTGGCTACTTGCGCCTTAATCACAAAGTTTTCAATGGGGCTAGGAATGTCAGGTGTTTTGACGCGCCCATCAGTCAAGTTAATGTTCAAGTCTAATTTTGGGATAATGTTCTTGATGCTATAATATACACCATTTGCTTTAGTATCGAGATTTAGTGTTCCACTCAATTCGTAGCCTTCCATTGGAAAGTAATTCATCAATTCACCCAGAATTAGCTTTCCTTTTACGTTCGCATCCATCCGAAAGTCTTTCAAATTCTCAACCACCAATTTGGCATCTAAAGGATTTGATCCCATTTCAAGATGAAGCTGACTCAGGTCAATGCGGGTATCTTCTATCACCCCAGTTTTATTTTCAACGGAGAGATTCATCTGCACATTTTTAATGGCATCAGGCAGATCTGGGTACTGAAAAAGGCCATCGTTTACTTTTAAGTTTAAACCGAAAGCTGGCATACTGTTGTCATTATATTCTCCCGTAACGTTACCAGAAAAGCTTAGTGTTCCATCTGACTTCAAGTCGTCAAAAGACTCGGTGAATACTCCCGGAACGAGTGATAAGAGTTGCTTGAACTCTGACCTCGGTGCTTTGAATTTTAAATCCATTCCAAAGCCATCTTCTAACAGGGAAAAATATCCGTCCACAGTAAGTGGAAATGAATTAATAAGGATCTCGTTCTCTTTGAATGTGTATTTAGAGTTAGGCAGGTCCATGGAGAGGACCACATCTAAATCGATCGATTTGTTGGTCACATAGTCGGTGCCATCGTAATTCATATCTACCAAATCCAATGTTCCCGTGCTGACTAGGTCAAATATATCAGCCTCGAAATCTCCTGATCCTTCGACATTAATATTCGCCATTTGCATGAAGTAAGCGATGGACTGATCATAATACACAAAGTCACCATCTTCAATACTAAAGGATTGGATACCAAAACTTACAGCTGCTCCTTCTTCTTCAGTTATCTCAACAGGAACCTCTTCTGAAGCCTTTGCGATATCATAGTTTGCTGTTCCATCAGCTAGTGTGATGATTGTGAAACTCGGTTTATCAAGTCTAATCGATTTCAAACTGATCGTCTCACCGAAGAGTACTTCATTCAGATCGATCGAAGCGCTCAGGTTTCCTACGCTCATTAATGTATCACCTTCAAAAAGACCTTTCCCTGTAATACCCATGTCCGAAAGGCTAAGCGTAAAGTCTGGAAAGTTCTTAATCAGACTTAAGCTGACGTCACCAAAGTAGAGTTCAGCTTCTGTGCTTTTCTCAAATTCACTGATGACTAGTTCCTTGATCTTTCTTTAAAAAAGACTGGGATTAAGAGTATGGCAATGATCAGGACGCCAAGAAATGCCAAGAATATCTTTCCAAATTTCTTCATAAGAAGGGTGTGTTAATGAAAAACGAAGATAGCCAATAAAAAAGTGTGAGTGAATCTAAGAATGGATTCTTCAACAAGATTTAAGATTAACCTTTCTGTTTCAGCGACCGTATTTTTTTTGGTCCCCACCAAAGCCAAAGGCCAGTTGCAATCAACAGCAATAGCCCAATACCAAGGAAATTCATTGAGATCAATTTGAAAAAATCAGAAATTATGGAGCCATCATGCAAACTTTCAATCCAATCAGAATGCCGCTTAGCCACAGAGAGTACTTCCAGATTAGTAGCATCTACTTGAACCTCCCAAGTGCCCTTATCAAAAATCACCTTTGCTATGCCTTTAGTCGGACGGTATTCAATTCTATCAATGTTACTCGCATTAAGACCTAAGGAGTCTACTGCCAAAACAGATACTTCAGCCAAGGATTCAACGGATTGATATTGATTATAAGCTGTTTGCTGACCCTTTTCAGTTGGCGGCTGCAGTAACTCAATGTCTTTTTTCCAAGCCAGAAGGACCCCAGTAACTGCACTAATAATCAATAACAAGGAAATGGTCAACCCCAGATACCTGTGAACCTTTCTGTAATCTCGAATAGACTTTGCAATAACCTTTGTACTCATGGGGATTAATAAGAGCGCAATAAGTGCAAAAATGGATTTTCAAACAAGGACAAACTATATGTTATCCCAATGTTACGTACGCAGGGCATTGGTGTTGAAGACTACAAAACTGAGCTTGAGTGACAATATTTGTTTTAATGTTACCTTAATGTTACCTTAGTTTTATCAAAACCTTACATAGAAGGCACAAACAAGTTTATCAAGGAGATTAATGAAAGGCAGAAGACTCATATTATTACTACTTATTTGCAGAATATCTAGTATATGTCTGGGACGAGTGTATGATCAAGAGCCTACAGTCAAAGAAATTTTTCAACACCCTATTAATCAGTTTATTATAAATGAAAAACTCACTTCGGAAGACGCTAATAGCCTAATTTTTTCTGAGAAGTTTGATCAAATCATAACCAAGTTAGAGCGAGTCCGATCGCGTAAGACAAGTGATGCATTATTCCTTCGGACTATTTTCTATAGAGTGCATAAGAACAGTCTTGTGGACTACGATAAAATGGCTACGATGGACGAAACGCTCAAGACTGGTCAGTTTGGCTGTCTTACTGGAACAGCTCTTTACGCCTTAATACTTGAGCATTTCGGTTTTAATTATGACATCATTGAATTGACCAATCACGTTTATATACAGGTGGTTGTTAACGATAGGTTAATGGTGATGGAATCGACACTTCCCGATGAAGGTCTGATGAAACTAAACCAAGAATTAACAGCCAAAACGGAACTTGATGCCCTTGATCCACGTAATATAGGCACACTCATTACAGTAGGCGATGGAAGTGCGGAAGAATGGAATTTAGTGAACGGTTATAATAAGATAACCTTAACAGAGTTGTCAGGGCTACAATACTTTAACGAATCAGTTCGGCTCTATACCGATAAAGAATATGTAAAAGCGATGGAAATGATCAATGAGGCCTACGCCCGTTATCCATCCAATAGAAATGAAAAACTTATGCAATTAGTGATAAATAAAATATTGAAATACGACCTTATCAAAGAAGAGGTCAAGAATAAATATCTCACGCAGTACGTGAAGTTGGTGAAGCGTAATAAGCTTAGTCAAACCAAATAGACTACTCTAGCTCTATTATCTGAAACTCTACCCTTCTATTAAATGCCCGACCCGCACGCGTTCTGTTTGAAGCAATTGGTGAACCCTCTCCAACCCATTTAATTCTGAGTCGATCTGGGTCTATCCCCAAAGTAGTTACTCCCTTTTTCACGGCTTGTACTCGCCTTCTTGAAAGGTCTATGTTATACTTATCTGTACCATAGGCGTCAGTATGTCCAACGAGCTCAACAATCGCATTAGGGTAGTCATTCATGAACTCTACGAGCGTCCGAATTTCCGTCCATGACTCCTTCTTCAGTATAGCCAGTAGAAAGGTGGTGATCAGCCTCATTGGTTTGAATAAATAACAAAAAAGCAGGACGGGTGCCCTGCTTTAGCATTTGTTTTCACTAATGCTATTCCTTACTAGCCGAGATACTTTCATCGGCCCAAGTATTCGGAATATCATTCAGTCTCTTGTTGGTTAATTCCATAGCCACTTCAAACTTGAGCAGTTCTTCAGTCGCAAGTGGTTTTTCAGCGGGTAGTTTCTCCTTTAGGAAGTCCACTTGCTTCCCTCGCTTCCAAAATCTAAAGCAAAGATGAGGACCTGTCGTGTATCCAGTATTACCTACATAGCCAATGATGTCGCCCTTTCTCACGCGCTGGCCGTTCTTAAACTTTCCGAACTTGCTCATGTGCAAGTAACCCGTGGTATACGTGCCGTTGTGTCTGATTTTAACATAATTACCATTTGGGGCAGTAAAGCTTCTAGCAATGATAACCCCATCACCAGCTGCTTTAATTGGAGTACCCTTGCCTGCCGCAAAATCAGTCCCTAGGTGCGCTTGTCTGCGACCATACATCTTCAAGTACCTACTTGGATTATAGCGAGATGAAATTCTTGAAAACTCAACAGGGTAACGTAAAAATGCTTTCTGCACACTTTCTCCGTTCTCATCGAAGAAATCAATACCCTCTCCGTCATCATAGCTATATGCCATATAGGAGTTATTCATATGACTAAACTCTGCCCCAATGATGTTGCCAATACCGACCGATTGTCCTTGAACCATTCTGTCTTCATAAATGATTTTAAACCAATCTCCCTTTCTCAACATTTTAGGGTCGATCTGCCACCCGAACACATCTGCCATCGCACTAACCAATGCAGCAGAGCCTCCTTCAGCCCGAATTGAATGATCAAGCGTTTCTGAAATCACACCCGCCATCGTACGCTCAACAATTTCTACATTCCGAGCTTCGCGAAAAACTGCGAGCGAATCTTGAATTTGATAAATAACATACTCTAAATCGTTGGGCTCATAGACAAAATATGCAGCCTCTTTCTTATCAAGAGAATCTGTATTATAGAATATTGTATACCTCTTTTTAGGAATGAAGTTTCTCACGCTGAACACCTGCTTAGAAATCTTGTCCATGGTGAAGATATCCTGTCTAGTGACATTAAATGGGAGGAGAATATCTGCAAAAGTCTGGTTACGCTTAATTTTGCCTTCCTCAGTATCGAAAAGCTCTAGTGGAATACCGAACTTAAATAGAGGTATTGCATCTTCGAACGCCACTTCCGAAAACTCGTCTGGAAAGACTTCATTCTCATCAAAAAGAAAGGTCGGTTTCGAAATGAAATAAACCGTTGTAACTATGGCGATCAGACAGACAGCAATAAGAGCGGCTAAGCGTTTATTCATAAACTATTTTTTGCCTTTAAACGCAAAAATAACACTTTTCAGGTGCAAATCGTTCAAAATAAATTTCCAAGTCTCTATTTGGCCGCTTTAAGCCTTAAACTATTCAAGACAACGCTGAGTGAAGAGAAGGCCATGGCGGCTCCAGCAATCATGGGGTTTAGCATAAATCCATTGACTGGAATTAATACTCCAGCAGCAATTGGTATGGCTATAACATTGTAAATAAAGGCCCAGAAAAGGTTCTGATTCATTGTGCGAACTGTTTGGCCAGAGATTCTAATTAGTTCACCTATTTTACTTAAGTCACCAGCCATTACAGTCACATCAGCACTTTCAATGGCAATATCAGTTCCTGTACTCATCGCAATGCTTAAATCAGCTTTTGCTAAAGCTGGTGCATCATTAATGCCATCGCCTGCAAAGCCAACGGCACCCAATTTTTGGGCTTCAGCAATTATCCGTGCTTTATCTGCAGGCAAAAGTCCCGATCGGTACTCATCGATCCCGACTTCATAGGCGACACTAGCCACAGCCGCTTCATGATCTCCTGATAAGATTTCAATAGAAATACCTTTACGCTGAAGTGCTGATACGATGTTCCGAGAATTACTCTTCAAAGTATCTTTTAAGCCGAAGCATCCTTTCAACTCCTCATTCTTCCAGAAAAGCACAATTGAGAGGCCTTTCTCTTGAAAAGACTTGACCAAGCTCACTTGCTCTTTTGATAACCTCTGTATTCGAGATGTCTCCATTCCAGAAACCTCATACCTCACATCCTCAATTTTCGCAAAGAGCCCCACACCTGGTAGCGTATCAACTTGTGCAATCTGGAATGGGAAAAGTCGATACTCTTGATTCAAATGATCTACAATGGCACTGGCAATGGGATGACTCGAACTCGATTCTAAGCCATTTAGAATACTGAGCAATTCTAGCTTTTCATCATCTGGAAAGAATAATTTCGAATCAGTAACTTCTAGTTTACCCTTCGATATGGTCCCTGTTTTATCTAAGAAGAGTTTCTTAATCTGTTTCGCTTTCTCTAGGCCAATCGCATTCTTAATGAGAATACCCTTTGAAGCAGCCTTGCCAATTCCAACCATTAAGGCTGTAGGTATTGCCAAGCCTAAGGCACATGGGCAAGCAATGATCAAGACGTTGAAAGTATTTACGAAGGCAAGTGTCAGCGATGCGTCTGGCACCAAAAAGTACCAGGTACAAAAAGTGGTCAAAGCCAAAGCCAATACGATTGGTACAAAGACACTCGCAATCTTATCTGCAAGTTTTTGTGCTGGTGCCTTTGAACCCATGGCTTCAGAAATCATTTTTATAATTTGACCCAGCACCGTTGCAGCACCAAGCTTTTCAGCTCTTACCTGAAGGCTACTTCTTAAATTAACTGTTCCTGCTTTGACAAAATCACCTACTAATTTTTCCACAGGCATGGCTTCTCCCGAAAGCATACTCTCGTCTATGGTTGATTCTCCTTCGACTAGCACACCGTCAACTGGAATTCTGTCACCCGCTTTCACTAGGAGCAAATCACCAATGACTACTTCTTCAATTTTAACCGTCTCTTGATTACCATTTGTCAAGCGAGTCACGGTATTCACGTTTAAGCTATAAAGCTTTTCAATAGCTGATGAAGTTTTACTCTTGGCCCTTTCTTCCAAATATTTTCCGAGTAGAATAAAGCTGACAATAACTGCTGCAGACTCATAGTAGACGTGAGCTGTTTGCCCTTGATCGGTCAACAAGGTTGGGAATAAGGTTACTACCAAGCTGAATAGAAATGCTGCGCCAGTTCCCGTAGCAATCAATGTATCCATATTAACACTAAGCCTACTCAATTGACTAATAGCACTCTTATAAAACCTTAATCCAGACCAAAATAGCACTGGTAATGTGAGTAGTAAGAGGACGAAGTTCTTGTATTCAAAAGGCCCAACGAACATTGACAAAACAACAATCACAACTGTCAATGGCAAAGCCAAATAGAGATGCCTTTCTAAGCCTTTTAGCTCAGAATCTTTGGAGTCAATTCCAGTCTTATCTAAGAGTAGATCATATCCAGATTTCTTAACAGCCTTCTTTAGCTGCGGCAATTTAACACCTCCAGAAAGCGCTACTAATACTGTATTAGTGGCATAGTTAACTTGAGCCGAATCTACACCTTCCAGCTTTTTTAAGGTTTTCTCAATACTAACGGCACATGCGGCACAGGTCATTCCTTTGACGGGTAATGTATAAGTCTCCTGCTTTTCGCTCATTTTTTGGTGGATTATCTCCTTTTGAATTCCTGCTTTGCCTCATCTAAAAACTGAATAAAGCCATCTACATTTGGAACGTAGGATTTTGGTGCAACAAGCGGTTGTTCATCATTGTCTAATAAGACGTAATAAGGCTGCGCATTGCCGTTGAATTTTACAATCTGGAAATCAAAGTTCTGTTTACCGATCGTCTTTTTTACTTTCCCATCGAATGTGGAAGTATACCACTCTGATTCAGGCAGCTCAGTTTTATCATCTACATAAATAGCCACAATCACAAAGTCTTCTTTCAGTCGCTTCAACACCGCAGGATCTGACCAGACATTCTGTTCCATTTTACGGCAGTTTACGCAACCATGGCCTGTAAAGTCTATAAACAATGGCTTATTTACTTCTTTGGAGAAAGCCAAAGCTTGATCGTAATCGAAGAAGCCTTTAAGACCATGCGGTAGCTCCAAAAAGTCTGCATACTTAACCTCTCCTCTAAAGCCATCAGGCGTAACATCATACTCCTCTTCTGCTTCTCCTAATCCCAACGCTTGTTGAAAAGAAAAATCTGTTGACTTTTCTGGTGGTAAGTAACCCGCCAAAGCGTTCAACGGAGCGTTGCCAAAACCTTGGAACAGATATACTGCGAATGCCATGCTAATAACAGCTACTATCAATGCCAATGGCTTGATTTTTCCTCCTTTACTATCATGTGGAAACTTAATTACTCCGAATAAATAGAGTGCCAAAAGAATAGCCAATATGAACCAAATCGCAATGTAAACTTCCCTATCTAAAAGTCCCCAATGATACGCCTGATCTGCTACGCTCAAGAATTTAAAACCGAGACCTATTTCAATAAAACCTAACACCACTTTTACAGAATTCAACCAGCCACCAGACTTAGGTAAGTCTTTTAGCATCCCCGGAAAGAATGCGAAGAGTGTAAATGGAATGGCAAATGCCGAAGAGAATCCTAACATGCCAACCACTGGCTTAATGACTTCACCTTGGAAGGACTGAATTAATACTGTTCCGACAATCGGCCCTGTACATGAAAATGAAACAAGTACTAAGGTAAAGGCCATGAAGAACACTCCTAAAATGCCTCCTTTTTCGGCCTTCTTATCCATTTTATTAATGAAGCCTGTAGGTAAGTTTATCTCGAAATAGCCAAAGAAAGAAATGGCAAATATGATGAAGACCAAAAAGAATATGATGTTGGCCACCGCACCAGTCGCCAAATCATTGGCTAGACCAACCCCGAAGAAACTTGTAAAGATCAGCCCAATCAATATATAAATGGCGATTATAGAAACACCATAGGTCAATGCTTTGACTTTGGCCTGAGACCTTGATTGTGAGTTGTTCGTAAAGAATGCCACGGTCATCGGTATCATTGGAAATACACAAGGCGTAAGCAGTGCCGCCAAGCCAAAAAGAAATGCTGCGATAAAGAATCCCCAAAGAGAGCCTCCACCTTCAGCTTCTAGCAATTGGCTATAATCTTTGTTATCAACTGCCGCCTTATTTTCAGTTTCCATTTCAGAGGCACCATTAGAAACAACCTTGATAAAGCTAAAATCGATATCCTGAAAGCCTGGAATACAAAGACCCGTCAAATCCGTACAAGTTTGAAAAGCGAGTTCACCTTGAATATTCAGGTTGGCGCTAAGTACCTTAATACGCTGCCTGAATTCGCCCTTTTTTATAAAGTAGGTGACATCTGCCTCCCAAATATTATCATACTTTTTCTTAGCATTAATAGGGATTAGATCACCCATAACCTCAAAGGAGTCATTCCCTTCAAAAACAACCTCTGTAGGTAGGGGGCCAACATCATCGCCAATATCACTCGAATAGAGGTACCAATCGTCAATGATTTTAGCTTTAAAAATTAGATCAATCTCGTCACCAACCTTTACCTCAGTTTTAGAGGCATCAAAAGTCCAGTCAGTCGTTTTTCTTATTTGCGCTGATACTTGAAAACTTAGAAAGAGGATAACGAAGAATATAAATGACTTTTTCATAGGCACATTACAGAACGAATTCAATTCGGTTTTGATTCAATACGCTTCACTGAAGTTTACCCTACTCTGATGCTGCGTAATTCTGATAGAACAGTGGTATTGTTTCAATCCCTTTGTAATAGTTGAAAAGACCATAATGCTCATTTGGTGAATGAATCGCATCTGAATCGAGTCCAAAGCCCATCAAAACTGTCTTCGCATCCAGTATCTGTTCAAACAAGGCAACGATCGGTATACTACCGCCTCCACGATATGGAATGGGCTCTTTTCCAAAAGTAGTTTGCATTGCTTTGGATGCTGCCAAGTAAGCGGGGGAATCAGTAGGTGTTACTGCCGGTTGCCCTCCATGATGAGGCGTTATTTTGATACTGACAGATTTCGGAGCGATACTTTTAAAATGCTCTTCGAAGAGCTTTGTGATTTTACCTGGATCTTGGTTGGGCACTAAGCGCATGGATATTTTAGCGTATGCTTTCGATGGAATTACTGTCTTAGCACCTTCTCCAGTATAACCTCCCCAAATGCCATTGACATCTAGTGTCGGGCGGATCGCAGTACGTTCCATAGAGCTATAACCAGCCTCTCCTTCAATATCACTCAAGCCAATAGAGCTCTTGAACTCTACTAAGTTAAATGGTGCTCTTGCCATAGCGGCACGCTCGACAGCAGTCAATTCAACCACGTCATTGTAGAATCCCAGAATATTGATTCGCTGATCGTCATCCTTCAAAGAAGCGATCATTTCTGCTAAAATATTGATGGGGTTAGGTACTGCACCGCCATATAGTCCAGAGTGCAAATCTCTGTTCGGACCTGTCACTTCTACTTCTACATAACTCAAGCCTCTAAGGCCGACCGTAATAGAGGGGACATCGTTAGCGATGATACCAGTATCGGAAACTAATACGACATCGGCTTTCAGTTTTTCTTTGTTGTTTTCTAAGAATGCTTCGAGGTTATCCGAACCCACTTCTTCTTCTCCCTCAATGATGAACTTTACGTTGCAGCTTAGCGTGCTCGTTTCCATCATGGCTTCGAAGGCTTTGATGTGCATGTACATTTGGCCTTTATCGTCACATGCACCTCTCGCGAATATGGCGCCTTCAGGATGAAGCGCTGTTTTTTTAATCACTGGCTCAAATGGAGGAGAGTCCCAAAGCTCATATGGATCGGCTGGCTGAACATCATAATGTCCATAAACCAAAACAGTTGGTGCCGATGCGCTGACCATCTTTTCACCATAGACTATAGGGTGACCGGGTGTTTCACAAATCTCAACGTTATCTGCGCCTGCAGACGTTAGTTTTTCTTTGATAAAATTGGCCGCCTTTCGCACATCCCCTTTGAATTTACTATCTGCGCTTACCGAGGGTATCCTCAATAAATCAATCAGTTCATTCAAAAAACGGTCTTTGTTAGATTCGATATAATCGTTAATGGCGCTCATGCATTTCTATTTCCAGCAATTTAATTTAATTGCTTCAAAATGCAGAGTTCAACAGGGAGAATCTCATTTACGGAAAGAAGTGATTAGTACAGCGAATTAAGGTGTCCTACTATTTATCAGAAACCATCTCCTTCGATAGTGGTCTTTTTCTTGAGTGACTGGTCGGAATCACCAGCCATCACCAGTCGATAAGGTTCGTCAATACCATAATAGAGTTTCTTGAAGTCGGCACCCCATCGCGTAATCTCCTCTATGGTAGTCATGAATACTTTAAAGGCCCCGATTTTAGTTTTACCATTATTGCTGTTCATTACCGTGGCATTATACATTTCATTCGATGAAAAGGATCCAAAGCTAAAGCCATCATAAGTAAAATGATACCAAGTGCCATCTGTCATCTCTAGAAGCACTGTGATTATATCACCTTCAGGAGTTTTTCTGATTTCGACAAATCCGTCCAACTCCATATTCAAGTCGATGTTAGAGACATTCGAAACTCCAATTTTTCCTACGCTATAGAAGGCCTTGCTTTGCTTCGACCATTTCAAGTGAACCTTTGAGATCACCAAGTCTTTAATCAATTCACCGGTTTCAGTAGCGGCAGCCAGTGGAACTGGTACAGTTTCATAACTTCTATCCCAAGCAGTAGTAGCATCGTTTCCAATAAATTCCGCCACACGATAGATCATATCGGATCTGTCTTGATGAGCCCTAGGAACACCCAACTGTTCTCCCATTTCCTTCAGGTTTTGACCCATAGCGGCTAGCCCTTCAACGGGGAGACCAAAGGACATCACCAAGGTGGCATCAAGTTCATAATTTGCGGAATCAAGGTTGCCGAAGCCTTTACCGGCTGCTTGAATATTATTAGCTCTTTCTCCTGAAAGGAAATTCAACTTCCCTTCAAAACTTACGTTTTGTGTGAACTCATTGTAAGAGAACATACTTCCTGCGAGATAAACATCAGGGCTTTGAGATTTCTGAGCGTTTTCGATTTTGTAGGCTTCTTCTTCAGCGTCATAGAACAGATTCCCTCCTCGTGGAACAAAGAAGTCATCATCCGCAGGATCTCTCTTTTCTGTAATAAATGACATGTAAGGGGTCCGTCTCAAGTCGAAATGAATCCCAGCATTCAAGGGAAAACCATCGCTGGTTAATGCTTGATCGAACGGAATGACCACTTCTTGAATGTCATCGTTAGAGGCATACTCAATCCAAATATTACGTTCTTTGATTTTTCCTAATTCAAGTTTTACAGATCCTTTCAATTCCAGTGCCTTCTTATACGCATACATGGTAACTTCTCCTTGATAGATAAAGCCAGGGGAGATTCGAATATTACTGGCAGCATTTACTACGCCACTCGACATGGTATGTGGGCCATTAATCTCATCGCTTTTAACAAATCGAAACTGATCGAATTCGATAGAGAAAGTATCCTGAACGGCATTGATCAATTCGTAGGTACCTCTACCTCTAAAACTTGTTCTAGAAAGAATCTCAATTTCGGCATTGTAAAGCCTATGATATGAATTAGTGGTATCAATAATGATAACCGCATTTTGAAGCTTCTCAATTCTTGAGTTTTCTAGGATAGTTAATTCACTACCCTCTGGTGTAATCTTAGCGTCTGCTACTTTGATAAAGGGAATGCCCTTCACATTCAGTTCTTTCTTTTCAATGTCATAAAAGCCATCCGTTCCATTAAAAGCCAATGAATCGAGACGCTTATTGGTGGAGTAAAAGAACGACTGTTCAATAGGAATATCATCTGGTTTACTCATTGTTACCATCTTAGCTTTCACATCCCAAATAGCTGATGGAATAGAGGTTTTAAATTGTGCAAAAGGAAACTCTAAAGAGGCTGACCCTACAATTTCAGGACTTATTGCGGCTATGTCATTCGCAACATCAAAATCAATTCTCGCGTTGTCAGTGCTAAGTATTGGTTTTCTAGAATTTGGTGCTGCAAGCGTCAAAGTTGAGTGACTGGCTTCAAAAGATTGGCTCTTAAAAGCGATAGAGTCTGACATCAATTTGGCCCCTTCAATATTCATTTCACCAGCTCCAAAAAGACCGCCCTTCCTCAACGTCATTTCTCCTTTTAACTGAGCTCTTTTATCAAAAAGCTGAAACGGTTTATTCCGGTCTAGGTTAGTCATTACCATGCTATCCCGCCTGGCCAACCAGCTCATGCTATAAGCCTCTGCTTGCATTGAAGGATAAGACACTGTATCTACAAAACCTTCTTGCAACGTAGCTTTAATGCCCCTAGGAGTCACCAATGAATCTAGAAAAAGCGTAGATAACTCGACATCAAAACTTCCGGTGAGGTACTCTATTTGGCCAGGTGATGTAATTCCTTTTTTATCAAGCCTTAACTCACCAAACAAGCGTCCGCCAGTCTCATATAGGTTATAGCCACTATCTGGAATAGCATGAGCAAAACCGAAGCTCTTGTCTTGCATAAGCCTCAGCCCTTCTTTGAAATCAGGTAGGATGTCTCCAGTAGAGAATACCCCTTTAAACTCATATTTGGAAGGATCTTCATTTGCTACACTATCAATCTCAAAAGGTGGAATATCAAAATAAACAGTACTATCATAGGCCCCTTTCAATATATCGTCTCCACCGAAATAGACATTGGCACTTTCAAATGAGGTAAAGATGGGATACTCCGGAAGTGACTTTAAACCGGTCTTATTATCAAATTTATTGATTTTAATCTTTCCTGAGGTACTTACCAATTGATTGCTCAAGGCTTCGCGCTTTCCCCTTGATACTTCAATCTGAAGTTTAATAAAATCAATCTTTTCCATGTCGACATAGAAGCTGTCATACTTGAATTTGAAACCAGAGCCGTTGAATTGGAAGTTTCCTGCATCTAGGGACCCATTAAATTCGACATATCTATTCTTTAGGATTTTGATTTCACCATCTCGAGGGGCAATCACCACGTCCAAAGAATCACTCACCAAAAAGCGTTGAACCCCTCTAACCGTCAGGACAGAATCTTTGAAGTTCAGCGTAGCGTTGGGTGCATTCCCAATGATCGATGGGATCAAAATATCGTCATAGTAAGGGTTTTTGCTGCCAGATTCCTCATAGTGAAAACCTTTCTCCAGAACCTCAACCAAACCACTAGTTCGATCATATTTGACCATACCGCGCGCCATGAGTAATTCCATGGTTTTCTTCACCAAACCCTCATCAAGGTTTTTGTCTCTTGCCATCTGGCTGGTATAAAAAGTCCCTCCATAATTCTTAGACATATTTACTGCCATAATCAGCGGATGGAAGCTGAAAATTTGGGCCATGTCTTGAAACTTCTCATTACTGTAGAAGTCCTTTGACTCTATCATCAAGGGTACATCAGCTCTCGCAGAATTAATTGCAATGTCCAGTGAGTCGGCATTTAAATCCCATGTCAGCATATCTCCTGAGATATCTACATTGTAAAATGACGACCTGAAAGGAGTAGTTTTATAACCAGGCACACTCGTTTCTACTTCCATCAAATCCGCTTTGTAGTCATAAGAAAACCCAATGGCTGGATGAAAAATGGAGTCGCCTTGATGATAGATCGTTAACTCGGCATCTTTAGAAGTCAAAATCGATTCTTCTGCATTAAAGACAAAATCCTTACTTCTGGACCTGAACCCGATCTCACCGTCTAGTCTACCTTCTACTGTCGAAGTCTCTTCATAAGCAGATCGAGAATAAAAATTAGTGCCCTCATAGGTTATGCCGCCTGTAAACGTAAGTTTAGCAGAACCTAGTCCTTTAACAGGTGTATCGGCAGTATAGGAAGTAAATCTTGGGTAGGTACCTCGCTCGTTTCTTGAAGGCCTAATATTCAAACTAAGCTCCCCTGATACACGCTCATCAATCTTATCTGGTTGACTGAAGAGTACATTTTCGAACTTAAACTCGCGTTGATTAATACCAAATTCGTAATTACTGAGGCGAGCCTTCATTTCGTTTGGTGCCAAATCAAAATTTGACCAATCTACCATTCCATCTTGCCCTCTAAACATCTTTTGATCTAAGAGAAAATAGCCCTCAATTCCGGTGATTTGGAAAGTATCTTGACTACTCGCAAAGACCAGGTCTCCCCTTTTTATATAAATAACCGCCCCCATTTCTGGATACATCTCCGGTAGTGCATCATTCATTTTATCAGTAGGTGGTGCTTCTGGCTCGACATATTCGCCACGTGCCCGTGCCTTTAGCTCTTCAACAGAAACGGACTTTGCTGGGGTATACACAATTACCTCTTCTTGACCGTAATTTTCTTCATTAAATAGTATTTCATAAGTACCATTTTGAACTGAAATTGACTGGTATCGATCTTTATAAATGGCGTTTTCAGCCATAAACGTATGGAGCGCTTTTATATAATTCTGAATCTCTATTCGATCATATTGCTCGGTTGCTTTTCGCATGGCATAGGTCAACTTCTTCATAGCAGCAGCATCGAAATCACGCTTTTCCTTGGCCAGCTGAAGGATCTCTAAAAACTCTCTCAGGTCATAGCGAAGTCGAATATTCAAACTATCCAGCTTTGATAAACTGATCAATAAGTCTCTCTTGACAGGAGTAGAGAAGCCATTGCCCTGATAATTTTCTATAAAGAATGCATACTGTGGAGGAAAGCTGGAAGGATCATCAGTTGTGATGATGGCTTCAACGTCTGCAGAGATTGGAATGGAGTCAAGAGGGATATCCTGTGCACGTAAAATTGTACACAGCATAACCAGTGAAAGGAATGATATAATTACTCTTTGACCCGTGATCATAAAGTATTGTTGTCTGTATTGACCTATTAAATGAACGAAGATTTCGTCAGATTAGTCGAAACTTATCAGACTTTCTGAAGTATCAAACCAACCCAGTTTTTACGGGTGGTGTGCTTGACTTCTTTCAAGTTGTGTTTAGTTGTCATTTCCAAAATCTGAGGCAAGTCCGTTTCATAGAACCCACTTAAAAACAAATACCCCTGATCGACTAATAAAGTTGCATACACAGCGATCTCGTCAAGCAACACATTTGTGTTAATGTTTGCAATGATGATATCATATTGATCTTTTAGTCCTAAAGTCCTAATGACCCCTTTCTCAACAAACGCTGGTTCTACAGCATTGAGTGCAAAGTTTTCTAATGAATTCTCGACACACCAATCGTCTATATCCGTAGCGGCAACAGAACTAGCTCCTAACTTGGCTGCCATAATCGCTAAAATCCCAGTGCCTGAACCAACGTCTAAGACCTTTTTTTCCTTATGATCTACCTCTAGCTGAAGCGCTAGCAGTTGATGAGTCGTCTCGTGGTGGCCAGTGCCAAAAGACATCTTCGGGGTAATGATAATCTCATAAGGATACGTTGGTTTTGCCTCATGAAAAGTTGCCCTAACATAAATCTTATCATCAACTAGAATAGGGTCATAGTTCTTCTCCCACTCCTCATTCCAATTCACTTTAGGAATCTTCTTGAGTTCATACCAAATCCTAGTTTGCTTTCTGTAGTCGTTGAATAGGCTCTGCAAACCAGGGTGGCTAAACTTATCCTCCGAAATGTAGGCTTCAAATCCCACTTCGGTTTCCACAAAAGAATCATACGCTAAGTAGCCCATTTCGGCTGTCAGAATATCCCTAAATGGAGGGTCACAATGAACATTTATTTGGATAAAATCCATTAGTAGGATTTAGCAATATCAACGAAGTCACGCGCTTTCAAAGAAGCACCGCCAATCAAACCGCCATCAACATCTGGTTGTGCCAATAGTTCTTGAGCGTTTGATGGCTTCATACTGCCGCCATATAATATAGAAATCTCGTTAGCTACTTCTTGGCCAAACTGACCCGCTAATGAATTTCTGATACTTAAGTGCATTTCTTGTGCTTGGTCAGAGCTAGCAGTTACACCAGTACCAATCGCCCAAATTGGTTCATAAGCGATCACAACCTTCTTCATGTCTTCTGCCGAAAGGTCAAAAAGACTTTCTTTCAACTGAGTATTTACATAATTCACATGGTCATTTGCTTCACGCGTATCGAGTGACTCGCCACAACAAAAGAGAGGCGTTAAACCTTTTGTAACTGCCAATTTCACACGATCCGCCAATTGCTGGTTCGTCTCAAAGTGATACTCTCTTCTCTCACTATGACCAATAATCACGAATGAGGCCCCTGTTGAGACAATCATATCAGCAGCAAGATCGCCAGTGTACGCGCCTGACTCATGCTCACTCATATTTTGAGCACCAACCGAAACATTGGTAACATCCTTGGTGATTGAAGCCACTGGCGATAAATGAATGGCGGGAGTGCACATCACCATCGTCACGTCAGAAGAGACTTCATCTACTGCCATGTTGGTGACTTCAGAAGCAAGTGCTAGCCCATCTTCCAATGTTTTATTCATTTTCCAGTTTCCTGCGATTATTCTTTTTCTCATGTCATTTTGCGTTGGGACTCAAATATACTTGAGTTCAAAAGATAAGCCTTAGATCAAAAGAGATATTTCATGGTTACAATTTCAAGGCTTTCTTTATCTTTAACGCAAATTAGGCACACGTTCCGTATAACTTTTGCTAATTTTCAGTCGTTATAAAGATCAATGTCACGCACAATGGAACAGAATATGAGGACCACCAGAATTACACTAGCCTTGTTATTGCTGTTGACAATAGTCCTCTCTTCCTGTAAAGATGATAACGGGAGCGGTGTTCCACCAATCGATCCAAGCATTGAAATTCCAGAGGGTAGCGAAATTCCATTCTTTGTCATCAACTCCAATGGAAATACCATTCCCGATGAGCCTAAAGTAAGTGGCAGCCTTCAGGTCTTTGTAAATCAGCAATTGGTTTTTTCAAACCCAATCGGAATAGAGCTCCGTGGCTCGACATCACGAAGTTTTCCCAAAGCACCCTATGGAATTGAGTTCTGGGACCAAAATGGTGAAGATGTCTCTTTAGAAATATTGGATTTCGGCAAAGAGGAAGATTGGGTATTACATGGCCCTTATAGTGATAAGACATTGCTGAGAAATGTTTTGCTACATGATCTGTCCAACGACATTGGTCGATGGGCCTCAAAAACACAACTGATAGAGCTTAATATCAATGGGGAGTATGCGGGCGTTTATGTCTTCATGGAAAAAGTCAAGCGTGATGGAGATCGCCTTGATATCGAGCCAATGGATCAAACTGTGACCTCTGGCGTAGAATTGACCGGTGGTTACTTACTGAAAATTGATAAAACGAGTGGGGATACGCCAGGCGCTGCCACCTATACCGAAGAGCTCGGCTTTAGATCTGACTATAGTCCGAATGAGAATGTTCATGCTTTTGACGCTTTCGGAAATAAGAGGGGAACTGAGACTTACTTTCTGTATGAATATCCAAGAGCAGACGCTATCAATTCTGCCCAGAAAGACTATATCCAACAATATATCCGTGACTTTGAAGATGCTTTAGTTGCGGAAGATTTTTCAGGTGCAACTAGAGACTATGAGAACTATATTGACGTCAACAGTTTTGTAGACTTTTTTATTTTGAATGAGTTGAGCGCAAATCCAGATGCGTACAGATTGAGTACCTACCTCCACAAGTATCAGAATAATAAATTGGCCATGGGACCTGCTTGGGATTTCAATATTGCCTTTGGTAATGACGGTCGAAGCGCCACTAATGAATGGATTTATGAATTCAATGATAGAAACCCAAATGACCTTTGGTTGGTGCATTTTTGGTGGGAGAAACTCTTGGCCGATCCAAGATTCAGAGCAACCGTCAAAACCAGATGGACGGCCTTAAGAAGTACTCAACTGAGTCAAACTACTATCGATAGCAAAATCGATAATTGGATTACCTATTTAGATGCCAACGGTGCAATTGACCGAAATTTCACGCAATGGCCGGTAATCGGTTTTGCCCTTCCGTTTAACAGCTTCGTGGGTAATAGCTTTGAAGAAGAAGTTGATTATGTAAAGAACTGGATTCAACAGCGCGCCACTTGGATGGACTCGGAAATTCAAGCTTGGTAGCTTAAAAAGAGTAAGTGTATTTGAAAGAAAAAATATGGGTGAGCTCTTTGATGTTCAGCCCCAACGAGCTTTCGAATAGATAGAAGAACCCTAATTCTCCGAACTCCTTATAGTCTCGTTCGGTACCAATGCCAAGCCTAAATTGATTGTTAGTGCCAACCTCATCATTAAGTGCATTAAAATATTCTACACGAAATTCGGGGTCATACTTCCAGTTTTTGATTTTGTAAGTGGCACTTGTTCTTAACCGAAGAAATTTTTCAGGGATATTACCCTGACTTTCAGAAATACCGATTTCATTTCTATGCTGATAAAGTGCTCGATACTTTAGCCTTAGGTCTCCAAGGGCATGCTTATAACTGACGCCAAATTGATATCGAAAAAGATCTTCAAAGCCTTGTATAGCGCCACGATTATCATTTCGAGTAATATATCGAGATACCACGTGAAGACTTAAGTTGTCAGTAGGCTTAAAAGTCAATTCCATCTCCGTATGGAAGTTTTTTAACGCATTGACATCATCATCAAAGCGAATTTGTTCCTCCACTCCCAATTCCCATCTTTCAAACAGATCGATTTTAGCGCCCGTTTTTAACCAGACTTCTGTATCCGTCACTCGATTATTGGTTTGACCAGCCAGTGAACTAGTCAAAGCGCAAAAGAGTAAGAATATGAGGGCAGTTTGGAGCTTCATCGCCTAGACGGAACGCGGTAGAAAATATTCAAGGTACAAATACCATTGGCCAAATCTGTTTTTAGCACAGAAACTTCAGTGATATCAAGCCCTGTCTTATCTTTCAGATCTGTTACCAGTTGATGGTAGTTCTCGGGCTTTACATTTTCTAAGTGATTGTAAGTAACACTACGTTGCTCCACTCTGGCTTTCGACAACACGTATTTTTCAATGATATATATCGCTCCTACAATGGCAATATTTGAAGTAAAGACTTCGGCATAACTCATGTTCTTATTCGCCAAAGCATTGATTACAGAGACCCCAATCACAACAAAGAGGTAGGTCATTTCCTTGATATCTATCGTTAAAGTCCGATACCGAATAATTCCAAAAATAGCAAAGAGCCCTAGCGCCATTCCTAAGTCAAGTGTGAAATTCTGAAGCGTAAAACATAGAAAGAATATGACAATGCTTACCATATAGAAGGTAAATACAAACTCCGTTCTACGGGCATGTTTATAATACAATCCTCTAATGATCACACTGATGAAAAAGAAATTCAGTGCAAACCGAAAAACCATTTTGTAGATGTCATTATCAAAAAGAGGCACTCCTAAAAACTCCATAAATGCGTGTTAAAATCAACACTACAATATAATGGAATATCCCAAGCATTGCTTATCCCAAGGAATAAAATACCAGCGAAAACGTACTAAGAAAGTATCTTCTTGACTATGGAGAAATATTTGAAAGGAGGGTACCTAAAAGGCACATCCATCCATGTAGGAGATTTCATAATAGCCCGAGCATTCGAGAAGGCCTCAAAGCTGTACTTACCGTGATAACGACCAACTCCACTTGTTCCTACCCCTCCAAAAGGCAATGCATGGTTTGAAATATGTATTAACGTGTCGTTAATACAAACGCCACCTGATGTATTCTCCTCCAAAAACTTCTGTGCATTGGCGCTTTTTCCAAAATAGTAGTAGGCCAGTGGCTTCGCTTTTGAATTGACAAGGTCTATTGCCTCTTCTAGGCTATCATAAGTAATCATTGGTAAAATTGGGCCAAAGATTTCATCCTCCATGATTCCTCCAATCATGTCAACATCATCCATCAAAGTTGGGCTAATGTACTTATCGCTGCGATCAGTTTTTCCCCCATGGATCACATGCCCCTGAGTTAAATACCCTGATACTCGATCAAAGGCCGCTTCGGTAATCATACGTGGCAAAAAGTCACTTTTCTGTGGGTCTTCACCATAGAATTGCTTCCAATATTCAATGATCTTTGCGCTTAACTCTTCTTTAATACTTGCATGAACAAGTAAATAATCTGGTGCAATACATGTTTGACCTAAGTTCACTGTTTTCCCCCAAGCAATTTTCCGAGCAGCTACATCGAGATCTGCACTTTTATCGACAATACAAGGGCTTTTTCCACCAAGTTCGAGCACTACAGGCGTTAAATGCTCTGCTGCTGCCTTCATCACTATTTTTCCAAGCATTGTACTACCCGTGAAGAAGATCAGATCAAATTTTTCTGCAAAAAGCGACTGATTTGTCTCCTTGCCTCCATGCACCATGGTTACATGTCCTGCTTCAAAAACTTCTTGAAGAAGCTCATCCATTACGGCATTGATATGCCCGGAAAATTCTGAGGGTTTCAGCATCACACAATTACCTGCTGAAATTGCGCCCACAAGTGGTGTCATGATCAATTGAAAAGGATAATTCCATGGGGCAACGATCAAAACCGAGCCTAAGGGTTCATGCCTTAAGTAACTTGATGATGGTAGAAGATATACGGGCGTTCTCACCCTTTTGGTTTTAGACCATCTACCTAAATGCTTAATGTGCAGATCGATTTCTTTAATCACTAAACCGATCTCCGTAATAAAAGCCTCCTTTGAAGATTTACGCAGGTCTGAATACAATGCATCAGTAATCGCTGACTCATTGGCCAAAATCACTGCCCTTAACTTCTTAAGGAGTCCTCTCCTGTCTGAAATAGATTTTGTTTTTCCCGTTTTGTAAAAAGCCCTTTGTACGATTACCTTATCGTGAATGACTTGACTACTGGTCTCTTTCATGCCTTACTTATCCAAATAGATCTCCTTTTTACGAAGAATATTTAAGTTACAAAATCTTCCTCTATAGAAATTACATGGGCACTAACAAAACTCAAACGATTCAGACTTCCAAGGTTTAATGGAATTGACTTTAGGAATGACAATAAGTATGCTAACATTGACAAATACACTTTTGGATCCATGCTTAACCACCATTCCACTTCTCAATTAGATGGTAAAGAGATATTCAATTATAGCCGCTTGTCTAAGCTTCTATGTAGCCCTAAAAAACCAAAAATTTGTAAGCCCTTCTGTTGAATGTGTATTGAAAAAATAAAGTGGCCAATTGACCCTTCATTTGAGTACCTAACTCAAAAAAGAAATACTAAATTGAACCATCGAAGCGCACATTACTAGCCTACTAGCGACTACAGAAAGTAATCCTTTCTTAATGAAATTTGTCATTATCTCACTAGGTGTAGTGGGAATTGGCTTTTTACTTCGGCTCATCAAGCAGCCTCATGTTATCATATATATTATTACAGGGATTATTCTTGGCCCTTCTGTAACTGGATGGATAGATGACAGTGCCCTCATCGAACAATTAGGTTCACTAGGACTAGTACTTCTGCTCTTTTTCATTGGTATGGAAATCTCCTTGCCCAAACTTATTTCCAATTGGAAATTTTCATTGACGGGTACTCTTATACAGATAGCCGCCAGTGTTCTTGC